>Ga0049116_10000081_pt1 | contig 19823 bp, 15 predicted proteins | sample WorMetvacBELIZE2_FD_55049 | JGI IMG/M metagenome (GOLD analysis project Ga0049116, IMG submission 55049) | Marine gutless worms symbiont microbial communities from Max Planck institute for Marine Microbiology, Germany - Olavius vacuus BELIZE.2 | ecosystem: Host-associated > Annelida > Digestive...
CGAAAAATCTGAATATCAAGCAACTCGGTGTTTATATGAATCAAACTTTTTCTGGCAAACTTACTACAGAAAAAATATCTGCGATCCGAAAAAAATGGCAGGGTAAACTTATTCTAAAAGGAGTAGTAAATGACGAAGATGCTAAACTAGCTAAATCATTGGGAATAGATGGGTTTATTGTATCAAATCATGGAGGTAGACAAATTGATGCGGGAGAATCGTCGATTAATTCATTTTCGAAACTTGCACCTACTTACAAAAATCATTTACCATTAATGATCGATAGTGGTATTAGTTCTGGTGTTGATATAGCAAGATGTATGGCCAGCGGAGTAGATTTTACTTTTTTAGGTCGTTCATTTATGTTTAGTGTTGGTGCATTAGGTTCTGATGGAGGAGAACATGCTATTTATATGCTAAAGGCACAACTGCAACAAGTGCTTGAACAAGTGGGTTGTCAAACGCCAAATCAATTACCAAATTTCCTAATGAATTAACCCTCTATGTTATTTACCATATTTTAACTGGTTAAAAAGTATATAAAGTTAATAAAATTTCAATCTATGATTTACAAAAAATTATTTCTGGGAAAATCCTGGGGAAATCATGTTTGAAAAAGTGGAGTATTTTGGGATAATTTCACGGAATTTTATGGAATGTTAATTCCTTTGTATCTATTGTTATTATTAGCATGGTTGGTTTGGGACATGCAGGATTCGAACCTGCGACCAAAGGATTATGAGTCCTCTGCTCTAACCAACTGAGCTAATGTCCCAATTTGAAATATTTAAATTATTGGTCGAGGAAGATTCTAACTTTAACCGCTCGTGAAGGATGGCGTAGTTTTCTTAAAGATTTTGCTTCAATTTGTCTGACTCGTTCCCGGGTAACATCAAATTGTCGACCGACTTCTTCCAATGTGTGGTCACTGCTCATCCCAATTCCAAATCGCATCCGTAATACTTTTTCTTCACGNAGTGATAAAGTTTTTAAAATATCTTCGGTAACTTCTGATAATTTTACTTTTTCAGCCGAATCCATGGGCATAACTGTTCGATCATCTTCAACAAAATCACCTAATTGAGAATCTTCGTCATCACCAACCGGAGTTTCTAGTGATATCGGCTCTTTAGCTATTCGTAACACTTTTCGGACTTTGTCTTCAGGAATCTCCATATGATCAGATAAAGTATTTATATCAGGTTCATGACCGGTTTCNTGCAAAATGATTCGAGTAAATCGATTTAGCTTATTAATAGTTTCAATCATATGGACTGGAATTCTGATTGTTCGTGCCTGATCAGCAATTGAGCGGGTAATTGCCTGTCGAATCCACCAAGTAGCGTAAGTAGAAAATTTAAAGCCTCGACGATATTCAAATTTATCTACAGCCTTCATTAGTCCAATATTTCCTTCTTGAATTAAATCCAAAAATTGCAGTCCACGATTTGTATATTTTTTAGCAATTGAAATTACCAAACGTAGGTTGGCAATTATCATATCCTGTTTAGCTTTGCGGGTAAGACGATCGCCTTTCATCATATGATCATAATGACTGACAATTTCTTGCAAAGAAAGTCCGGATTCTTTTTCTAAATTAATTATTGATTTTTGATCTTCAAGAATTATTTGATGGTAGCGTTGCAAAGCATTTACATCTAAATTTTTACCAGATTTTACTTCTTGAGACAGCCAATTTAAATTGGTGGCATTCTTGCGAAAATTTTCAACAAAATATTTTGCCGGCATTTTACAATATCGAGTTAGATAGTTGCGAACATGCGACTCATATTTTCGCAGTTGATCACGAAAACTACTAACTCTATCGCATTCAGCTTCAATCAATTTATTTGAAAATCTAAGATTCATTAATTCTTCGCTTACATTTTGAAGCGCGAGCACTTTTTGCTGATCGTTTTTAGCAATTTTGACTTTTTTATAAAGCCGACCAACTTTACCAAAAGCTTTAATAACCTTTTCGGTTAATTGTTCAAGAGCTCGGGCTTGATTTGCTTCTTCTGCTTCTTCATCAAATTCTTCATCTTCAATATTTTCTTCTTCATACTCCTCGTTAATCTCTTCAATAATTTCAGCTTCTAGATCCTTCTCAACATTATTTATTTTTATGTCTTTTAAATGAGTATCATCATTGGTCATCCCATCGACAAAACCAAGAATGGCGATTTCTTTTTTTTCCAGTTTTTTGGCTTTATCCAATATCGATTCAATTACCGCCGGACAACTTGTAATTGCTGAAATCATTTCGCTAAAACCTTTTTCGATATTTTGCGCAATAATGATTTCCTGATTTCGAGATAACAATTCAATATTACCCATCTCTCGCATATACATTCTCACCGGATCGGTAGTTCGACCAAACTCGTTTTCTAAAGTGTTAGAGATTGCCGCTTCTGCTTCTTCCGCAGCTTCATCATCATCGACAACAGATGCTGTGGTCAGATTTTCTTGAATAACAGTTTCTTCTTCGTCAGGAGCTTCTTCGTAGCAGGGAATCCCAAGATCGTTGAAAACCTTCATTACCGCCTCAATTTGATCAGCATTGACAAAATTGGGTAGATGATCACTTATCTCTGCATAAACTAGAAAACCTCGATCTTTACCTAAGATAATTAATTGCTTTAATTTATCTCTAAAAACGCTTAGCTCTTCAGGCGTAAGCAATTGCACAATTTGAGGATGAAGCTCTTTATTTTGTTGATTTTTTCTGGTTTTATATTTTCGACCGGCCTTTTTTAATACAGCATCAGCAGATTTAATTTGTTGGATTCGGTTATTTTTTTCTTTAAGTTTGGCTTTGGCTAATTTCAGTTTTTGAGCTTCTTTAGCAGCCTTTTCTTTGAGCTTTTGTTTCTTAATAGCGGTTTGTTTCTTTATTCTTTCTTTTAATAATTTAGCTTTTAAAAGTTTTTTTTCTTTAGCTAAACGGAGCTTTTCTTTTAAAGCTTTCTTTTTAGCTTTTTCCTTTTCGATTTTTTCTTTAGCTTTAATTCGCAATGCTTTTTTATCAATTATCTTCTTCTTAGGTGAAATAGGGCTAGCAACTTTTTTTGATTTTGTGGTTGCTTCTTTTGGTAATTTGCTTGAGGATTTGGTTTTAGATATTTTAGGCTTAGCTATAACTTTAGTAGTTTTGTCATTATTTGAAGTTTTAATTATCGGAGTTGTTTTTTTGGCAACATTTTTTTGGTTTTTTGTTTTAGCAGTAGTAATTGATTTTGCTTTTAGGTTAGTTTTAGATTTTGAATTAGTTTTAGATTGTTTTGGATTAGCGGTTCTTGCCATATATACTTTTACCTAATTTAATGATATTTAAATATCATATAGAAAAAACAATAACCTAGTATTGTAGCATAAAATATCGGAAGATATTTCCACTAAAAAATAAGAATTGGAGTTATTTTGATTACAAAATTAAAGTTTGACGCATATCGGTTAAGCATTCTTTTATCGTAGTTATAAATCTAGCTCCGGTTGCGCCATCGATAACCCGATGATCGTATGACAATGATAATGGTAAAAATAATTTAGTAACCAAATTACCATTATTATCTGGAATATATTGGTTACGATTTCTTGAAACTCCTAAAATTGCAACCTCAGGAGCATTAATTATCGGAGTGAAATAATGCCCCCCAATTCCACCAAGTGAGGAAATCGTAAAACAACCTCCTTGAATATCTGTAGGTTTGAGTTTACCATTTCGAGCTAATTCAGAAATGCTGGTAAGATCTTTTGAAATTGCGATTATTCCTTTTTGATCGCAATCTTTAAGCACCGGAACAACAAGACCTTCAGGAGTATCAACTGCAACACCTATATTAAAATACTTTTTGAGAATTAGATTATCGCCATCAATTGAGGCATTAAATTCAGGATGTTTTTTAAGACCGGTAACAATTGCTTTAATAATAAAAGCCAAAATAGTTATTCGAATACCTTTATTTTGAGGATCATTAACCAGACTCTTACGAAAATCTTCCAGTGAAGTAATATCAGCCTCATCATGTTGAGTGATATGGGGAATCATTACCCAATTTCGATGAAGATTAGCTCCGGAAATTTTTTTAATTCTTGATAATGGTTTAGTTTCTACTTCACCAAATTTACTAAAATCAATTTTAGGCCAATCTAGTAAATTTAAATTACCAGCAGGCACCCTTGCTTGCTGTTCACCACTAACAATATTTTTAACAAAATTATTAACATCTTGAGGCAAAATCCTTCCTTTGCGTCCACTAGCGCTTACTAATGCTAGATCCACCCCAAGCTCCCTGGCTAATTTGCGAACTGATGGAGTAGCATGGGGTTTGGAAGTAGGACTTGGCGATGATGAAGTAATTTGATCTTTAGTTGCATTATTTAATGTATCTAAGGATTGATTATGGGTATCCGATTGTTTTGTATTTATCGAAGATGTTTTTACCGGTTCGGGTTTGGAAGATTCTGTGTTAGGGGATTTTGCCGAAGGTGATTCTTTATTTTTCTCTAAGTTTATTGATTTATCAGAACTATCAACTTTAACAATTTCCGATCCTTGAGAAACTTTATCACCAATATTTATCAATATTTCGGATACGACCCCTGCAATTGGTGATGGAACCTCCATCGTAGCTTTATCGGATTCTAATGTGCACAAAGAAGTATCAATATCTATTAAGTCACCAACTTTCACAAGGATTTCGATCACCGGTATATCTTGAAAATCACCAATATCCGGAACTTTAATTGATTTTATACTCATAAGTCCTCCAATTTATGAATATAGTGGATTAGGTTTTTTAGGATCAATTCCATATTTTTTAATGGCAGAAGATATTACTTTTTTATCTATAGTTTTTTCCTCGACTAAAGCATTCAAAGCACTCAAGGTAATCCAATATCTATCAACTTCAAAAAAGTTTCGCAATTTACTGCGTGAATCAGATCTGCCAAAACCATCAGTGCCTAAAGTTTTATAGATTCGATTAGCCGGCATAAAAGCTCGAATCTGTTCAGAATAAAGCCGCATATAATCTGTAGCTGAAATAATTGGACCTTTGGTATTTTCTAATAATTCTGTTACATATGCTTTTTTATTTTTAGTTTCGGGGTGTAGTAGGTTGTATCGGGTAATTTCATTTCCATCACGATGAAGCTGGTTATAAGAAGTTACACTCCAAATATCAGCAGTTACATTCCAATCTTTTTTTAATAAAATTGCCGCTTGTTCACACTCTCTCAGGATTGCACCGCTACCTAAAAGTTGAACTTTTTTCGAAGATTTATTATCACCGGCTGTTAACTGATACATTCCTTTAATTATCGCATCTTCAATACCTTTGGTTTTTGGTATTGCTGGATGTGAATAATTCTCATTCATTATTGTAATATAGTAAAACTGGTTTTTTTGAAGTTCAACTAAATTTTTAATTCCTCGTTGAATAATTATCGCCAATTCATAAGCATAAGTTGGATCATAGGCTATACAATTGGGTATGGTTGAAGCTAAGATATGGCTATGGCCGTCTTGATGTTGAAGTCCCTCTCCATTTAATGTTGTTCTTCCAGAAGTTCCACCGATTAAAAATCCTCGTGTTTGTAAATCACCTGCAGCCCAGGCTAAATCCCCAGTTCGTTGAAAGCCAAACATTGAATAAAATGTATAAAATGGAATGGTATTGATATTGCAGGTGCTATAAGCTGTTCCAGCCGCAATCCAAGAGCACATTGAGCCGGCTTCATTAATCCCTTCTTCTAATATCTGACCGGCTTTATCTTCACGATAATACATTATTTGGTCTTTATCAACCGGAGTATATAGTTGACCTTCTGATGAATATATTCCTAATTGGCGGAATAATCCTTCCATCCCAAAAGTCCGGGCTTCGTCCGGAACAATCGGAACAATTAATTTGCCAACTTCTTGATCTCGTAGTATTGCAGTTAGAATCCTTACATATGCCATTGTAGTTGACATTGGCCTTGCACTTGCTTGCATAAAATTGTCAAATACTTTGATTGGAACAGATCGGTTAGGTTTTGAAGAAGTTCGTCGAGAAGGAATATACCCGCCTAATTCTTTCCGTTTTTGATGAAGATAGTTAAAAATTGGGTCCTTTTCATCAGGTTTATAAAAAGGTATTTTTTCTAGTTCTTGATCTTTATAAGGAATTTCCAAACGATTACGGTAGTGGATTAATGATTGCATATCCAATTTTTTCTGTGAATGAGTTGTATTCTTTCCTTCAGCTACACTTCCTAGCCCATATCCTTTAACCGTTTTTGCTAATATTACCGTCGGTTGACCTTGATGTTTTACGGCTCTAGCATAGGCAGCATAAATCTTATGAGGGTCGTGTCCTCCTCGATTAAGTCGCCAGATATCGCTATCATTCATATTTGAAACTAATTGCAAAAGCTTTGGATGCTTACCAAAAAAGTTTTTTCTAACATATTCGCCGTCATTAGCTTTGCAATTTTGATATTCACCATCNACGGTTTCATCCATTACTTGTTTTAGAGTTCCATCATAATCTCTTGCAAGTAATCCATCCCAATATGAACCCCANATTAACTTAATGACATTCCATCCTTCACCGCGAAAATCTTGCTCAAGTTCCTGAATTATCTTNCCATTACCNCGAACCGGACCGTCTAGTCTTTGAAGATTACAGTTAATTACAAAAATTAAATTGTCAAGATTTTCCCTGGAAGCCAAAGTTAATGCACCCAGAGATTCAGGTTCATCCATTTCGCCATCGCCCATAAATGCCCAAACTTTACGATCAGCAGTATTAGCAAGTTTTCTTGCATGAAGGTATTTTAAAAAACGAGCCTGATAAATTGCTTGAATTGGTCCTAATCCCATTGAAACTGTGGGAAATTGCCAAAACTGGGGCATTAATCTGGGATGAGGATAACTGGAAATTCCTTGTCCATCAATCTCGCGTCGAAAATTATTGATTTGCTTTTCCGATAAACGACCTTCTAGAAAAGCTCGGGCATAAATACCAGGTGATGAATGACCTTGAATATAAATTAAATCACCGCCGCTGGGATGATCAACTCCTCGCCAAAAATCGGTAAATCCGACTTCATATAAAGTGCTAGATGAGGCATAAGAAGAAATATGTCCGCCTAGATCATCTTCAGATTTATTTGCTCTAACCACCATAGCCATTGCATTCCAGCGATTAATTTGTCGAATCCGTTTTTCAAGTTTAAAATCTCCGTGAGATTTCTCTTCATCTTCAGGACTAATCGTATTTACATAAGCGGTGTTCAATGAAAAGGGTAAATAATGACCCTTTCGACGGATAGACTCAACCATTTTTTCTAAAATAAAATGGGTTCTCTCCGGTCCTTCATTTTCAAGAATCGATTCTATGGATTCAAGCCAATCGTTGGTTTCTGCGGGATCCAGATCATTTTGTAAATGTGATAGTGCTTGATTTAGATTATTCATTTTCGATAATAATTAATTGCCAAAATATAATTCAATTTTTTTTAATTTATCAGTAATAAAGAATTATTTCAGATAATAACTTGTTTTAAAGTATTAATTTGCTAATACTTTGACTTTATTTGAGAATCTAATCTCCCAACAATATTTTGCGAATTATAATAGTATTTCATTTTTATATATTGGCAATATTGTATCTTCGATAATTTGATAAATTTTGGTTTGTTTTGGAGCGATTGCATGAGTTTTGCGGAATTATATGATTTTATTTTTCATTTGGAGCATCATTTAAAGGATCTAGTCGATTTACATCCAATATTAATTTATGGCTTTTTTGCTACAATAATATTTGTTGAAACCGGATTAGTAGTAATGCCCTTTTTACCCGGTGATTCCTTTCTATTTGTAATCGGAACTTTTGCGGCAGTAGGAGTTGTAGATATTACTATTGTAAATATTCTTCTAATTGCTGCGGGAATCTTAGGTAATTTAGTTAATTATTCAATTGGTAGGGCAATCGGTCCTCGNGCTTTTGATTTTCCTAATTCCAAATTTTTTAATAAAAAAATGTTAATTACAGCCCATAATTATTATCAAAAACATGGTGGTAAAACGATTATTATTTCAAGATTTATTCCTTTTGTTCGCACCTTTGCCCCATTTGTTGCCGGTATTGGTGAAATGCATTATCTGCGTTTTATTATCTATAATATTATTGGGGCTCTTTGCTGGGTATTATTATTTACCTTATCGGGGTATTTTTTTGGTCAAGTTCCTTGGGTAAAAAATAATTTTTCGATCCTGATTCTATTAATAATAATTATTTCGGTTATGCCAATTTTTTACGGAGTATGGAAAAGCTGGAGAAACAATAAAGTATCATAGAAAATTATTTTTCAATATTCAAATCAAAAATATTTTAAATTCACTATTTCTTTTCAATTATCCAATTTTTTACATCAGATTTTTCCAATAGATAAATAATTATGAGGAATAAGACTTGTATTCTCTTTGCTCTTGCCTTTGCTTATGTTTTATCCTATCTATTACGAATGGTTACAGCAGTTCTTGCTCCAGATTTAAAACAAGATTTAAATTTATCTGATCAACAACTTGGTTTTTTAACATCTTTATATTTTATGACTTTTTGCCTGGCTCAAATTCCATTGGGACCTTTGCTAGACAAATATGGTGCTCGTAGGGTTGAATCTTCCTTAATGGTATTAGCAGCTTTAGGAGCCATAATTTTCGGCTTTGCTTCTAGCTATTTTGAGCTGATTATTGGACGAGCATTAATCGGGCTTGGGGTTGCTGCTTGCTTAATGGGGGCATTTAAAGTTTTTCGAGAAAGATTCGAGATATCTTTACAAGGGACTTTAAGTGTGTTTATACTTTTTTTCGGAGCGATTGGCGCATTATTATCAACTTCACCGACTTTTATTTTATCTCAGACAATTGGATGGCGTAATTTATTTTATGGTCTTGGTTTTTTATTATTTTTTGGTGCAGTATTAATTTACTTGTGGGTGCCTAATCCTGTTCTACGAGAAAATCCTGATATTAAAACAAAACCGGTCTCACAAAGAAATGCATATTATCAAATATTTTCTAAACCAGTTTTTTGGCAATCGCTACCGGTTTATTTAGTAATAATTGGTGGTAGTCTTGGATTGCAGGGTCTTTGGTTAGGACCTTGGTTTACCGATACAGTTGGACTTTCAGCAAAGGATACTGCCACCGGTTTGTTTTGGATTGCGCTAGCGCAACTAATAAGTTTAGGAATTATTGGAATATTTTTTGCTCCTTGGGCTGGGCGAACAAATCGTGAGCTTTGGGTGGTAAATTTTTCTTATTTATTTTCAATGTTAGCTCTTGGTTGTGCTGTAATATTTCCCAAATCTTTTGGATTATTCGGAATGATTGCTTTTATAAGTTTTGTTTCAGCTAATATCCTAAATATCGCTTTGGTTAATACTACCATGCCACCAACATTGGTAGGACGAGCAAGCACAATCGGGAATTTTTTTGTAATTTTAGGGGCATTTGGTTTTCAATGGTTTTTCGGAATTTTTGCTGAATTTTTACAAGATCAAGGAATACTACGAGCGCAGGCAATTCATTACGGGATGATGATAACATTTATACTAATGCTTTTAACTTGGATCTGGTTTTTAATTTCACCTTATCGTATAACCCCAGCTATTGGAAATTATTTTTTAAAGCGATGCCAATGATAAATTTTAATTTATATATAAGTATTTAATCATAAATATCTTCAATGTAAATAATATTCTTAATAGGAAATATTATTTTTTTTACGGAAATCTCAATTCACATATATTGAGTTAACTACCTGAAATATATATGAAAATCGATATTTTGTAAAAAATAAAGTTATATGTATAATAATTAGTAAACTAACAATAAATAATTCGTAGATATAATTCTATTCTATTTATATTGAGAGGAGAGGTATGAAAGCACAAGTTCTCAGCACTTACGATCCAGCAATGGAGGCAGATGTTTGGGTCAAAAACCAGGAAATGCCTGATCCACAAATCGAAAAAGCATCCGATGTTATTGTTAATATAGGAGCAGCTGGAGTTTGTAGAACCGATTTGCATATAATTGAAGGAGTATGGCGGCACATTCAAGATCCTGAAGGAAAACTATTGCCATGCGTGATGGGTCACGAAAATGCTGGTTGGGTAGAAGAAGTTGGTAAAGATGTTACTGGATTTAGTAAAGGTGACCCAGTAATTTTACATCCGCTGATTTCTGGAACGAATGGAACTTGTTTGGATTGCCGTAGAGGTAATGATATGCATGCGGAAAATGGTGCTTTTCCTGGTCTAAGCATCAAAGAAGGTGGTTACTCTGAGTTATTGAAAACCAGCGTGCGAAATTTAATTAAACTTCCAAAAGTGCTCACCCCCAAAGATGTAGCCCCATTTTCTGATGCGGGTTTAACCGCCTACCGGGTAGTTAAAAAAGCAACTAGACATTTATTACCGGGGCAAAATTGTGTTGTTATTGGTGCTGGTGGTTTAGGTCATATTGGTATTCAATGTTTAAAGGCTATGTGTGCTTCAAACATAATAATTGTTGAAAAATCTCCGACTGCATTACAACACGCCTTAGAGCTGGGCGGCGAATACGGAGTATTGATCGATGGTAATGAAAACGAGAAAGTCTTAGAGATTACTAAAGGAAAAGGGGCAGAAGTAGTTATCGATTTTGTCGGTGAAAAAGGTTCGACTTCAATGGGATTAAAAATGACAGCTAATGGGGGATATTATTATATTGTCGGTTATGGAGAGAAAATTGAAGTCTTAGCAGTTGATATGATCATTTCTGAAAAAAGTATTATTGGTAATTTAGTTGGTACATGGTCGGAACTTTATGAGCTAATGGAGTTAGCTGACAAAGGATTGGTTAAATTATCAATGCAGGAATACAGTTTAGATAATGCCAATCAAGCACTTCATGATCTAAATGAGGGTAAAGTTAAAGGTCGTGCAGTTTTGATACCGTAATGTATAAATTCAATTTTATCAACAAACAAAGGAGGAAATATGAAAATATTAAAAATATTAATTGGCTTACTAGTGCCTTTATCTGTGGTTTACAGTCCGATTGCCCATTCCGACAAATGGAGCGATCAATTTCCACACATAAAGAATACTGGTGATATTCCTGGCGAATGTTCATATGAGTCAATTTCCAAGAAAAACTATAAAGGCAAGACTCTAAAGATCAATACCCATGCTGTCCCAGTTATGGGTGAACCTACTGCACTACATGCGGAGCAATTTGAAAAACTGACAGGCGCTAAAGTAGAAGTTACTCACACCCCAGCAGGAGATCTTTATTCAAAAGCTATGGTACCGTTTCAAGCCGGACAAGCTCCATATGACATAGTGTTTGGTTTTTCAAATTTTATTCGAGATTGGAAAAGATACCTTGAACCGGTACCTGAAAAATATGTAAAATGAGACAGATGCAAGATGTAACTAAATCACATATTGGTGTCGCTTCCTGGGATGGAGTTATGTTCCAATTTCCAGTTGATGGAGACCGGCATTATTTAAAGTATCGTAAAGATGTAATTGACAATCCCAAATATCAAAAAAAATATAAGGAAGATACCGGCAAGGAATTACGGATACCCAAGACTTGGAAAGAGTATGGAGAGATCGCTACCTATTTTAACGATTGGGATTGGGATGGCGATGGCGAAAAAGAGTATGGCTCTGCTGAAGTTATGAAAAAAGATGATCTATGTATGCAGCTTTTTTCAGCCGTTCTGTAGCTTATGCTAAGAATCCAAGAACTCCCGGTGGTTTCTTTTTTGATTTAAAAACTATGGAACCCCTTATCAATAGTCCAGGATTTGTCGAAGCATTAACCGATTGGGTCGAAGCTACCAAATATGTTCCACCCGGNGGTATTAATTTTGGTTTAGGNGACGAGATCAACTCNTTTGGNGGTGGTCAAACTTTATTTAGTTTTTCTTGGGACGATGCGTTCGTAGCCGCAATGGAAGACGATAGTCCGATTAAAAATAAAGTAGGCGCTGCTCCTTTACCAGGTGCTGAAAAAGTATGGAATCGANTAGATAAAAAATGGGAAAACCAATTTAACCAAGCTCCATACATCGTTTGGGGNTGGGCAGTTGGTGTAGCTAATAAAAGTAAAGTTAAAGATGTAGCTTTCGATTATTTATGCTTTTTTGCCAATGATGCTAATCATCAGGCTGATATTGCAATTGGTAGATTTGGAGTAAATCCATTTAAAAAATCTGATTTTGATCCAAACATTTATATTGAACGCCAAGGTTGGGATCCACAGATTGCAAAGGAATATACCCAAACTTTACTTGATATGGAAGAAAAAAGCAAAAATCGGGTATTCCCTTTGCGAGTTCCCGGCGTATTTGAATTTACAAGTGCAGTTGCAACTGGAACATCAAAAGCGTTAGCTGGTCAGTTAAGTCCCCAAGAAGCGCTTGATGAAGTTGCTGCTGAATGGAAAAAAATAATTGATAGAGTAGGTATCGAAAATGTAAGAGAAGCCTACGCTGTCGGGGTAAAATTAGAAGACAACGAATTATAGTTTCTTGAAATAGCTTCTGGTCGCCATTCTAAAACATTGGCGGCCAGATTATTTTATAATTCCCTGTTATGAATTTTAACCATAAATACGTTTTTTTATTTCCTGGTTTATTTGTTTTAATTGGAATTTTAATATTTCCTTTAGTATTCACGGTAATATTAAGTTTATCTGGTTGGAATAGCTTTAGACCCGAGCTCAACTTCATAGGATTGGAAAATTATATTAGATTGTTTACCGATGACTCGAGGTTTTGGGAAGCTTTTTTTCGATTATTATCGATTGCAGTTGTAACAGTAGTAATTCAATATGTAATCGGATTTGGCTTAGCATTAATTGTTTGGCGGGAAATTAGGTTTAAAAGATTTTTTAGGGTTTTATTCTTAATACCTATGATGACAACCCCTGTTATTATGACAGTAATCTGGCGAACATTTTTTCACGAATCCCTAGGACCGGTTAATGATATTTTAAGCATAGTTGGACTTGCACCTAAATGGCTAACTGATGTCAATTTAGCCAAAGTAACCGTTGCCATTGTTGAAATATGGCAATGGACACCTTTTATGTTTTTATTGTTGCTAGCTGGATTAATATCCTTACCTAAAGAACCGTTTTTAGCCGCCGCAATTGATGGCGCAGGTCCAATTAGAAAATTTATTTATGTTACATTTCCCCTTATGGCACCGGTATCTATAGGTGCAATTATCATCAGACTAATTGAAGCATCAAAAATTATGGATACCGTATATGTTCTAACTTCAGGCGGACCAGGAACTTCTACCGAGACTTCAAGTTTTTATATATTTATTAAAGGATTAAGAGAATTTCAAATGGGTTATGCAGCCTCATTGTCGTTTACCTATTTAATTATTATGATAATAAGTTTAACGATAATTGCTAAAGTTTTAACCAAAATATTGATAAAGGAATAATTTGTTCAAATTATATTTATTCATTAAATACTTAATTGTAACCTTATGGTCAATGTTTGTTATAGCACCGTTTTTATGGGCATTATCAACTTCATTTAAAGATTTCCAATCAGTAACCAGCAAAGTTACTTATATCCCATGGTTGGANTTTAATCCAACCTTAGAGGGTTGGAAAGTTTTAGTAAAATCCCCAGCCAAAGGAGGAGTTGATATTATTGAACCATACTTTAATAGTATTTTTGTTACCTGTACCGCAAGTGTTATAAGTATTATCCTAGGGACATTAGCTGCTTATTCGCTTTCAAGATTTACTTTCAAAGCTGGATTTTTAAGAAATAATGACATTACTTTCTTTTTTATCTCACAAAGAATAATGCCNCCGATTGTTTTATCCATTCCCTTCTTTTTATTTTTAAGTTTTATTGGATTGCTTGATAGTTTGATGGGATTGGTTGTTGTCTATATTGTCCTTTTAATGCCAATTGCAGTATGGATAATGGTGGATTTTTTTAACCGGGTTCCTAGAGAAATTGACGAAACTGCATTAATTGATGGTTGTAATCCTTATAAAGCCTTTTACAAAGTAGTTCTGCCAAATTCAATTCCTGGACTAATTGTCGCCGGTTTATTTTGTATTATTTTTGGCTGGATTGATTTCTTTTTTGCGTTTATCTTAACTTTTACTGAAGTCCAACTACTGCCGGTTAAAGTGGTAGCTCTGAATTCTTCGGTAACTCCATGGTGGAGCTTGTCTGCATCAGCTTTAGTTTCAGTCGCCCCTCTAATAATTATTGCATTTATTGTTGAGAGATATTTATCTAAGGGTAATTTATCTGGTGCTCTTAAATAATGAATCTGGTAGCAGAAAACTTAAGTTATAAACCGGATTTTGAATATCATTTAAACGATGTTTCATTNAATTTTCAAAAAGGCAAATTATATACTTTACTTGGAAGGACTTTAGCAGGTAAAACCACATTACTTAAGGTAGTTGCCGGACTAATACGTCCTGATAGTGGACANATGAAGTTTGAAGATAAAAATTTTATTGAAATACCTGTTTGGGAACGAAATATTGCTATGGTTTATCAGCAGTTTATTAATTATCCTCATTTGAATGTTTTTGATAATATTGCTTTTCCATTACGACAAAGAAAATTAGACGAAAACCAAATTAAGCTTGAAGTTAATAATGCTCTTCAAACAGTAGGATTAGTTGATTTAGAAAGTCGCATGATTCAAGAATTATCAGGTGGTCAACAACAGCGAGTTGCGCTTGCTAGATCGCTAGTAAAAAAAGCAAAAATTTTATTACTTGATGAACCATTAGTAAATCTTGATTACAAACTACGTGAACAATTACGAGAAGAGTTTAAAAATATATTTTCCACCGATATTGCCCAGGATACAATTTTGTTATATTCAACAACCGATCCTCATGAATCAATGGAATTAAACGGTGATGTTTTAGTATTAGATGAAGGGAGGGTATTACAAACATCTTCAGCTAAAGAAATATTTGAGAATCCATGCAATATTAAAGCTGCGGAAATATCAAATGATCCCCCAATGAATCTGATTAAAGGTATTATTGTTGATAATAAAATTGTATTTGAGGATATTAGGTTAGATTTACCAACTAGATTACTAAATGTAAAAAAACAAAATTATATTTTTGGTATTAGAGCATCAGAAATTTCACTAGAAAGTAATGGTGTTGATTTTGATATTGAACTAGCAGAAATTAGTGGATCGGAAACCTTGTTACATTTAAAGCGAAGTTCAATCAGAATTGTATTATCGATTGAAGAAGTAGTAAATTTTCAAATACATGAACAAGTGAAGATTAAGTTTAATACTAATCAATTTTATGTATTTGATGTGGATGGAACCTTAGTAAGCTCACCTTTTGGAATTTCCAATGCCNCAAATTGAACTATCCAAAATTTCTCATACTTACAATCCTCATAAGAAAGAACCAGATTTTGCCTTAAAACCTTTTTCTATGACCTGGCAAAATGGTAAGCGTTATGCAATATTAGGTCCATCAGGTTGTGGCAAAACAACAATGCTCAATATTGTCTCGGGATTAATTAAACCTACAAAAGGTAAAGTATTTTTTGATGATCTAGATGTTACAGAAATAAAAACTGAGGATCGAAATGTTGCTCAAGTATTTCAATTTCCAGTTATTTATAACACTATGAATGTATATGATAATTTAGCGTTTCCTCTGAAATGTAGAAAATATCCAAAACCAAAAATTAAGGAAAAAGTAAATGAGGTAGCTAAAACTTTAAATTTATCATCTTTTCTACATTTACCAGCAAGGAGACTTACAGCTGATCAAAAACAATTAATATCGCTAGGAAGAGGTTTAGTAAGGGATGATGTTGCAGCGGTTTTGATGGACGAACCTCTAACAGTTATCGACCCTGATTTAAAATTTCGATTGCGCAGAAATTTAAAAGAAATAAATGAGCAATATCAAACTACCTTAATTTATGTTACGCATGATCAAAATGAAGCAATGACTTTTGCTGAAAATATAATTGTTATGGATCATGGGGAAATCGTGCAAATTGGCTATCCTAAAGATTTATTTGAAAGACCTAAGACTACCTTTGTAGGATATTTTATCGGCTCACCAGCAATGAATCTGATCCCATCGCAAGTTATATCTGATCATCAAATAATGTTTGATGACGTAATCCTAAAAGTAAATTCTCAGCTTAGTCATATTAAAAATAAAAATGTTAAACTGGGAATAAGGTCTGAATTTATTAAAACTGTTATTGAACAAACAGAAAATATTGTAAATGTTAATATTGAGAGAATTGAAGATTTTGGTAATTTCAAATTATTAACAACATCATATCGAGGAATAACTATAAAATGTAAGTTAGATCGAACGGTTGAGATAAACTCAGGAACAATTCAGCTTTATATCCCACCAGATAAGTGTTGTATTTATTCAAATGATCATTTGGTATAAACACAGAAAATATTAATCTTTCNTTTTAACAATTTTTACATTCGGTTAATTTANTTNAAANATTAATGNGAAAATCCCTAACCTTCTTAAATATCTATATATAAAATACAAAGAGAGAACAATTTTTTATGTTTAATTAAAGTTACTTAAACCAAATTACTAATTGAGATTGTTTGATTATTTGAGTTCATTCAAAATTATTCTAGATTTGTTCGGCGATTTTTGATAAAATCCGATGATTAAATAAATAACTCGCATGGTGGTGGTAGCTCAGCTGGTAGAGCCCTGGATTGTGATTCCAGTTGTCGCGGGTTCGATCCCCGTCCATCACCCCACTTATATTGGAAAATTGCAATGAACTCTAATAATTAAATATATTTGCGAAAAACTAATTCGTTCGATTCATTACATTTTTTACCCAATTTTGATTTTCTAAATACCAGTTTATAGTTTTTCTTATTCCACTGGTAAATTTTTCTTGAGGATACCAATTTAATTCTTGACTTATTTTGCTTATATCCATAGCATAGCGACGATCATGCCCCGGGCGATCTTTAACATATGAAATAAGATTTTTATATGAATTAACTTTAGTTTTTGAATTTAGCTCATCTAAGATTTCACAAATAGTTTCAACCAAATTTATATTAGACTGTTCACAATTGCCACCAATGTTATAGACTTCTCCAATTTTGCCTTTGTCTAAGACTTTTCGGATGGCAGCGCAATGATCTTTAACATAAAGCCAATCGCGAATATTTTTTCCATCACCATAAATCGGAATGAGTTTTTTGGTTAAGATATTGTGAATACATAATGGAATTATCTTCTCAGGATATTGGAAGGGACCATAATTATTTGAGCAGTTTGTAGTAATAACCGGTAAATTATATGTATGATGAAAAGCCCGAACTAGATGATCTGCAGAAGCTTTACTTGCGGAATAAGGACTATTTGGCTGATATTGATTGACTTCGGTAAAAGGTGGATCGGAATAATTTAGGCTTCCATAGACTTCATCAGTAGATATTTGCATAAAACGAAAATTATTTTTGGATGATTGATCTAAACTCTCCCAAAAATTTTGAATGGCTACCAATAACCTAAAAGTTCCAATTATATTAGTTTGAATAAATTCTTCAGGTCCAACAATACTTCTGTCAACATGACTTTCTGCAGCAAAATTTATTACGGCTCTGGGTCGATGTTGTTTTAAAATCTGAGATATTAATTCTGAATTATTAATACTTCCCTGAACAAAAACATAGTTAGGATGATTTTGGATTGAAGTTAGATTTTCCAAATTTCCCGCATATGTTAAAGCATCAAGATTGATGATGTTTTCATCACTGGATTCAAACCAGTCAATGATAAAATTGCTGCCGATAAATCCAGCACCACCAGTTATTAAAATCGCCAATTTATTTCCTCTCTAAACAAAAAGCTTATTGTAACTTGATATGATACATATAACCCTAGGCTCTAGATATAATTATTAAAAAATAAACTACGGAAATTTCTAATCTACAAATCTATATAAAATGGTTAAAGTAATCGATGGCAAATTATTAGCAGCTGAAGTTTTGGAATATGTGAAACTTCGAGTTGATAAATTAAAATCTAAAAATATTATTCCGTGTCTATGTTTAATAAGAATTGGCAACGATCCAGCATCAGAAATTTATGTTAAAGGAAAAATAAATGATTGTCAAAAGGTTGGTATACGCTCGGAATATATTCACTTACAGAATAATATAACTCAAGAGGAATTATTATTTATCCTTAAAGAGAAAAATCAAGATAAGCTTGTTCATGGAATTTTAGTCCAATTACCTATACCCAAACATTTAGACTCGCAAAAAATTTGCCAATATTTCACCGACTAAAGATGCCGATGGGTTTCATACCATAAATGCCGGAATGCTAGCACAAGGCAATATTAGCCAAGCCACTATTGCCTGTACTCCAGCGGGAATTCTCAAAATGCTTGAGTCTACTAACATTGAATTATCCGGTAAAAATGCGGTAATTATCGGACGAAGTAATATTGTCGGTAAACCAATGGCTTTGTTATTGATTAGTAAAAACTGCACAGTTACAATTTGCCATTCTCAAACCAAAAATTTACCTAGTATTGTTGCTAACGCAGATATTTTAATTATCGCTATTGGTAAAAGTGAATATATTAAAGCTGAATGGATTAAAAAAGGAGCAGTTGTAATTGATGTGGGGATGAATAAAAATTCCCAGGGAAAATTAACCGGTGATCTGGAATTTAATGGCGCAAAAGAGCGGGCAGCTTATATTTCACCAGTACCGGGAGGTGTTGGACCTATGACCAGAGCTATGTTATTATCAAATACCGTCCACTTAGCTGAAAAAAATACTTAAACATTAATTGTAAATAAAGTTTGACTTTTGCTAATTTATGCGATAATAACCATGATTTCATAAATATTTTATGAAATGGGGCTATTTAACATTTTTAAATATTGTTAGTTAGCTATTAAAGAAAAAGTTGATATTAACAAAAATGGGGTTGTTATCAACTAAAAATAAGGTCCCATTAGTTTATTATGGATTAATATGAATATATATGTAGGCAATTTGCCTTATTCAACTACAGCCGACGAAGTTCGTTCAGCGTTTGCAGCATATGGAACTGTTAGCAATGTTAGCATTATTACCGATAAATTTTCAGGAAGATCTAAAGGATTTGGTTTTGTGGAAATGGAAAATAATGATGAAGCTAAAGCCGCAATTGATGCTTTGAATGAGAAACCTATGAATGGTAGAAATTTACGAATAAATGAAGCTCGTCCACGCAAAGATCGGGATAATCGTTAATTTTACTTCGAAAAGCTAGACTCTACTTTTTTACCAAAAAAAACGCTGATTTAATCCCCATATTTCAACCCTTTTGGTCAAGCCATTTGGGTAAAATAGCGGATATCAAGTCCATAAGGGTTTAATGCGGAGCAAAAGCAGGTAAAGCCAAATGTATGACAGAAGAAACAAAGCACCTTATAGCCCAAATACGATCACGTGTAAACAAGCATTCCATGTCCACAAGAATATCTTCGGACATAAGAAGGTTCATTATCGTGTCTTAAAAAGAATGGTGCGTAGCTCTATACCTTATTTGCGTTGGCTAACTTGTACAAACATCGACACAAGTTGGCAGTCGAGTTGTAAAAGTTTACTAATTCGAGGATAAAATGAGCGAAATGCGGGAGAATCTGAGCATGAAGGCTAAAAAGACAGTGTGTTTTTGGTCATAAACCGAGTGTGGTGCTAAAATATGTGTTTACCATGCGAT
>Ga0049116_10000082_pt1 | contig 19716 bp, 14 predicted proteins | sample WorMetvacBELIZE2_FD_55049 | JGI IMG/M metagenome (GOLD analysis project Ga0049116, IMG submission 55049) | Marine gutless worms symbiont microbial communities from Max Planck institute for Marine Microbiology, Germany - Olavius vacuus BELIZE.2 | ecosystem: Host-associated > Annelida > Digestive...
GTCATTTTCGTTACGTCTACAATGGATATTGAGAGTGAAAATGCGTGCTGGGAAGTAGGGGCGTCAGACTTTGTCATGAAACCGGTTAACGCTTCTACGTTAACGCATCGCATCAAAACACATCTGCAAAATAAGCTTCGCACCGAATTCCTTGAAATGATGACATTTCACGATCAGCTAACGGGTTTGTACAATCGTATGTATTTAACCAAGGAAATTCCGTTACTTATTAAGCAAGTTGCGAGAGACAAAGGTACGGTTGGAGCAATAATGATCGACATCGATTATTTTAAGCTTTTCAACGATACGTACGGGCATCTCGAAGGCGATATTTGTCTTCAAAAAGTGGCGCAAATTATATCAGACACAGTTAAACGGCCGAAAGATGCCGTTATTCGCTTTGGTGGCGAAGAGTTTTTAGTCGTCCTCCCCTATATCGACCATCAGGGCACAAAGTTAGTGGCACACCAGCTTGTTGAGGCTGTCGCCAATGCAAGAATTCCACATGGTAAAGGGATAGAAAACCGCGTATCGATAAGTGCAGGCTTTGCAGTTTGGAAAGCTACGGATGTGGTTGAAGACGATGTGGCTGCGCTTATAGAAGACGCTGACATTTCACTGTTTGAAGCAAAAGAATTAGGGCGAAACCAAGCCAAGGGCTGAGGCCACCGCCCAAACCCCATCATAAAAATAGAATTTCTAGCCTATTGTTTAATATCCCGTATTCAAATCCCAAGCTATCATTATAAATGCGGGGCCGCTGTGCATGAATCGAGCAAGGCGGCAAGAATCTTGTGGTCTTTACGCTTGGGTAGCGAACCATGGTTTATTTTGACGAACAATCGAGTTTGAATGTGAAACTGGAACACCAGTTGAAGGCATCGCTAACCAGTTTGGTACAGCGAGGCTGCGATTCGTTTGGCGTGTTTCAAGGTTTACTTTTACAGCTGGACGAAGAGACAGTTAATATATTGGTCAAAGCTTCGTCGGCGTATGCACCCAATTTTAAGTCGGTCCCTTCTTTCTCTACCTGTGTGCCTGTAGACAACTGTTTCCCTGTAAACAGCGCTAAGTGTTCTACTGCATTTAAACAATGGTTTTCTACTTATTTTAATGCCGAAAAATACATTCGAGGCCGTGTTCATACCCTAGATGGAAGCCAAGTCTGCTTAGTCTTTATTAATGCGTGCCCGGAACAGTCGGTAAACCTCGACAAGCTGTCGCTGTTAGACGATTGCCTGAGCGTGATGTTGGATAAGTTTCATCTCGAAAAAGCAGAGACCAATCAAAACACGTTGTACGAAAAGTTACAAAGTGTAGCGAACATAGGCACATGGGAAGTTGATTTGACCACTAATGCACTTAGCTGGTCTTCACAAACTCGGCTTATTCACGAAGTCTCAGAAGACTTTGTACCCACATTAGAAACAGCTATCAACTTCTACAAGGAGGGGTTTGATAGAGATGAGATAAACCGCATTGTCTCCCACACAGTCGCTACGGGTGAACCGTGGAGTGCAACGCTTGAACTTGTCTCCGCCAAAGGTAATTCAGTTTGGATAGAAACCCACGGCATGGCTGAGATGAAGCACGGAAAGTGTATTCGTTTGTTTGGGACTTGCCAAAACGTAAACAAGTCGGTGCAACTTAGACTCGAATTGGAAGAGAGAAGAAGGGAAGCCGAAGCTGCGTCTAAAGAACGTGGCATGTTGTTATCCCGTATAAGCCACGAGTTAAAGACGCCGCTTAATGGCATTACCGGCATGCTGCAGGCGCTCAAGTTCGAAAATAAAGAAAATGTGCGAATGCGCAAAGCGGATGTGGCGCTTCATAGCGCAGACCGCTTATTGTCTCTTATAAACGATGTTTTGGATTACACCTCCATCATTAACGGCGAATTCTCACTAAAATATAGCGACTTTTGTGCGCGTTCGTTAATTGAAGATATCCTGGATGTATTTAAAACAAAATGTGCAGAGAAAGGCGTAAGGCTTTACGCGGTGCTGTCTTTTGACGAAAACACTTATGTTCACGGAGATGCCGCCCGAATCAGTCAAGTCATTACAAATTTACTATCGAATGCGGTTAAATTTACGCCGAAAGGGTATATTTCGGTGCAAGTTACGTTAAAGCATCAAGGCGATGTGCCTATCTTACTTGCGTCAATTGAAGACACTGGTGTGGGCATGAGTGATGAAATATTATCACGTATTTTTAGACCATTTCAAAACGACACCGCCAGTGCCTCTGAAGAGTTAAATGGAAACGGTTTAGGGTTGTCTATCGTCAATCAACTTGTTGGCAAAATGGATGGCGAGCTTGAAGTGCGGTCAAGCGCAGGGAAAGGCTCCTGTTTCGATATTGCTATACCTGTAGAAATGGCAGTTTTAGATAAAGAAAAGCAGAGTGACGTTGTCCTCTCTTCAGACCTGCTTAGCGTTCCTCTTAACGTTTTGGTTGTTGATGACAACGATATAAACCGTTTCGTGCTTGCATCCATGCTAGAGAAGTTTAATTACCTTCCAGATGAAGCCGAAAATGGCGAAGTGGCCGTTCAAATGGCCCGAGCTAAAAAATACGACATTATATTTATGGATTGCGCTATGCCAGTGCTCGATGGGGTAAGTGCGACTAAGATTATTGTCCAAGAAAACTTATTGCCCAAACACGGTCGTATTGTGGCTGTAACGGCAAATACTACACCTGAAGATAAAACTAATTGTAGCAATGCGGGCATGGCCGATTTTCTTGCCAAGCCCGTGGTACAAAATGACGTTACCCTTCAGGTGCGCCATGCACTAAATGCTAAATCAGTGACAGCGTAGAGGTTAAAGTGCGTTTATTCCGCTGAAGGGGTCGTATCTTTTACGTTTCCCAATGCGTTACAATATAGTCTGTAACCTGCGAGCCGACATTATAGGCGGCTTCTATAGCGGCTCCCATTGCTGCATATCCATCGCCAGAACTCTCTAACTTTAGGTTCTCCGCTGCGCTCAACGATGGTGGCTGCATGGTAAAATTGCTCGCCGTTCTAAGAATAAGTAAGCGGTCTTTATTGACTAACCCTGCATTGTCCAAGTAGCTCAAGCTTTGAAGTGTTGCTGAGTCTTCCATGCCCGAGGTAACAAAATTTCCTTTGCCCTGCGTCCAGTATGCCACCCAATCGTTTGCCCACGTATTTAGTTTTTCGCCATGCCAAAAGGTAGAAGCAGATAAATGCGCACCCATAGATATATTGGGAAGTGCCCTCGCATTAGCTGAGTTGGTGTACTTGGCTCTCAGTGCATCCATCGCTTCGTTGTTTAAAAGCTTGGTGTCTTTTGTCAACGAATAGGCCCACTTTGCTAACGGTAAGTTCAGCGCGTACACCTCGCCATTTGGGCTGTTGTTTACGTCTACAGCGTCAGCGTTTTCAAAGGGCGCATGAGTGAAGAGGGGGAAATAACCCGTACTCCACTGAGACGGAATTTCTCTAGCGTCAATTTGATGTGCTAGGTCGCCATCGACTACGTAATCGGTCCAAATTGCACTTCCAATGGTGTTATCCGCTGGGTCGACTCCCGCGATCCCTGCGACCAACCAATAGGCTTGGGATAAATCAAAGCGAGGATCAAGACCTAGTGCCATTATTGCTGCTGAAGCGCGCGCAATGCCCATTCCCGTAACCATACCGATTACACCTGTATCAGGATTGGCGTAAATATCGTGAAAGCCATGAGGCAAAGGGTATTGGGTTGTGAGTTTCTGGCGAGCCTTCCACAATTGAAATTCACCAGGCGCGTCGCCTTCGTCGCTGCCAATTTCGAACATACTTACCACAACAACCTTCACTTTCATTGGCGGCTTAGCGTCATTGGTTTTAACACTGGCAGAATAACTACTGCTACAGAAACCCAAAAACATAGCCAATATAAGCAAAGCGTTGAAAAAGGCAGACCGTTTTTGTTTAAGCAGTGGATAAAAAGAAAGATGCATTTAGTACTCCTAAAAAAGAGCCCAGCATTATCAAACTGGGCTTCTTATCGAAAAAACTTACAGGCCTGAGAGCGTGTGTCGAACGTTCAATCTACACATGAGGCACGACCACGCTCAAAGAGTATGCGAACTTAGAATGAGTAAGTAAATTTAGCATTCCAGTGACGCGGTAGTTCAGGTAGTACAATTTGACTACCAAATAGATCAGGGAAGTTAGAGCGGAAATAACGCTCGTCAGTTAAGTTTTTAACGGTTAAGTTTAACGACCAATCTTCCGCCTGATATGACAAGCCAGCATTGACTAACGTGTAGGCTGGAAGTGTCACTGCAGCTGAGTAGCCAGACGCGACCTCATCCACATCCACAATACTCACGTTGGCAGCATAACCATTTTGGAAGTCATAGGTTGCTGTCAGCGTGTAAATATTTTCAGGAATACCGGCCTTTCGTCCGTCAGAGTTTGTTTCTCCTTCACCAACAAGGTTAAGACCTACTACGTTCCCGCCAAAAATTAACGAAGGATCATCAAGAGCAACTAAATCGTCAGCACCTAAGAATCCAAATTGGTTTCCATTGGCAAGTGCAGTTAAGTTGATAACTTCTATATTTGTATAGCCAGCAGAAACAACAAGGTTCTCATTGACTACCCAACGAAGTTCAAATTCGGTGCCTTCGTTATTGGTTGTGTTGTTGGTAACCGTATTCTGTGTATTGAAGTCGGTACGCTCTTGCTCAAAGAATGAAAGGGCAAAATAGAGTGTATCGTCAACGAGAGAACCTTTAATACCGTATTCCATCAGCTCAGAGGTGTCGAATGCACCGCCACCACCAGGTTGATTGAGTTGGCCAACACCAATCTCGGCGCCCTGGCCTGCAACAAGGGTAGCTTGCTCTGCTGCAGTGATATAAGGAATAAGGCCAAATTCAAATTCATATGAAATACTAGCGTTCCAAGACCATCCATCTACGGTTTCTTCAGCATAAACTGGTGTTTCATCTCCAGTAGCACCCAGAAGTAAATCCGTGCGCGATGTGCTTTCAATATCAATAGTGTCGTATCGTAAACCTAGTACTAAGTTTAAACCCCAGTCCCAAGTTAAATCGGTCATTGCAGCAATGCCTAAGTCTAAGTAATTACCTACGTCATAGTTGTCGTAGTTTTTACCCGAGCGGGTAGACAAAAGGCGGCGATCGAGCGCTGAAGACGGCATGGTTAGGTCGCGACGATTAAAAAACTCGTAAGTGAAGTCATCGCCGTGCTCAAAGTCGGTATAGCGTACAGATGGAGAAAATTGAAATTGCGCTAATAGTCCGTCGTTCTCATATTCTGTCGCAAAAATTAGTTTGTCTTCTATAACCCAGCTGTCATGGAATTGTGAGAAGCCATAAGCATTTTCGTTTATGTTGTCGTATGCATCATAGAAAAGCTGGTTGCGAATTTCCCAATTATCCGTGTAATAAATGGTGTCGAAGTAGAGCGTTATGGCTTCGTTACCAAGTTGGTCATCAGGTGCTACCAAAGTTTGGCTACCACTTAAGGTCGTAGTACCTGGGTTTTGTAATGCCATTAGAGGATCGAAAAAGTCGCCTGTAACCGAATCTAATGGGACAGCTGGCGTGAAAATAAACGGTGAAATCAAGTCGGCGACTTCAGCATATTCTTCGTGACTGATTTGACCGTCGCCGTCCGTATCTAATGGTTGAGCCGTACCTGTAATATAGGTTCCGTCGTCAACTAACTCCTGAGTTAATCGGTTCCAGCCGGCCACTTGGTTACCATCGTAGTCGTGGTACATACCACCAAATTCAAAGCGAAGGTTATCGGTAATATCGATATTAAATGATGCTTGAAGTACGGTTTGATCAGTCTGGGTATTGTCGTAGTAACTGTCAGAGTTTTCTAGCTCACCGTATATGTAATAGCCCATTTCTTTACCGGCAACACTAGTCGGTCCGCCAACTTCTGCGGTTAAAATGCTTTTGTTCCACGACCCCGTTGTGTAAGACAACGCGCCTGTTGGTGCATCTAAATACTGCCCCGATGACGCACGAGCAGACTTGGGATTAAAGTTCAGATAACCACCAATTTTTGATGGGCCGTAAATAGGTGATGCCGGACCACGAACGATGTCGATTCGGCTGGACGCGCCAATAGGCGTAGGGTAGTTACCTGGGTTGTCTAAGCGCTTAACACCGCGGAAGTAAGTTTCCCCGGGCGTGCCCCGCACATCCAGAGAGCCTGCAACACCGAAGAACGACTGTGTGAATGTACCTGGTGCGAACGCGACGAGTTCATCAATGTCTGAAACGTTGAAGCGCTCCATTTGCTCTTGAGAAATCGTGGACGCTGAGCGAGGCGTTTCGAGAATAGATTTGCCAAAGCCAAAAACTGACTCAACGTCTTGGCCAGGAAGGCTCCCAAGGGATCCTGTTACCTGAATTTTTTCAACGTCTTTTTCTTTAACCTCTGTCTCTTCTTGAGCAAAAGCTTGCGACGATAGCGCGACCGCGGTAGTCATTGCAAAAGCTTTTGCTAGAGGAGATAAATTGAATGTAGTGTTTTTCATGGTTTCCTCGTTATTTTTAGTTGCCCCTTTTTAGGGCTCTTTTCACGCATTTTTATATGCGTTTTGTTATTGGCAAGAGAGTTAGCAGGATGAGTGCCAACTACTTGTCCAGTTGGTCAACTTTTAACCTTCTCTTAAGTTGCTGAATTATAGGGATAAAAATATATAATNTTGTTCTTATATTGTTATTTTTATGTAAATAAACTCAATCGCATAAATGCATGCACTTATAAGGTGATTTTTAGCGAGCTTTTGCACTAAAAAGAGCAGAGGTTACGCCCGGTTGTCCGTCTATACTTAAAATGTGTGTCGAGTGAGCTGAGTGCTTAACAACCTCATGGTTTACAACGGCTTTTTCATTGAGTACTTTCGGCGCCCTACGGTTACCTTCTGGCTTTGGGTTGTGAATAGGCTCGTAAGCAGGGTTGTCCTGAGCAACGCCAGTGCTGCTTTCAATTTTTTGTGCACTAGCGTGTGGGGAAGCAAGGGGCTTTTTTCCAGGTAAGGTTAAATCAAGGATGACGGCGGTAAGGCCGGCCGANGTTACTGGGGAAAGTAAGATATTTTCAAGCCATGAAGGCAATTCAGAAAGGGCTTCTGGTACCATCATTACACCAATCGCCATACCTAGCGCACACGCTGTCACCAAACTACTGCGCCTATCAAGTGCGTAGCTGGCTAATAGCTTTAAGCCACCCACGGCCACCATGGCAAACATAACCAGAGTAGCACCGCCAAGAACTGGCTTGGGAATAGCCTGCAGCACACCACCTACAATGGGGAAGAACCCAATAACAACGAATAGCGCTGCAACAAAAAAGCCGACCTTACGGCTGGCGATGCCGGTTAATTGGATAACCCCGTTATTCTGGCCAAATGTAGTATTTGGAAAGGTGTTGAACATGCCAGCAAGTAACGAATTAACGCCGTCGCCCAAAATCCCGCCTTTCACTCTTGCAAGATAAATCGGNCCGCTCACAGGCTGCTTACAGAAAAGNCTATTTGCGGTTAAGTCGCCGGCCGTTTCTATTGCACTAAACAAATAGATGAGCGCGATAGGTAAAAAGAGAGTGATATCAAATGCAATGCCAAAGGCAAAAGGGGTGGGGATCGCTACGACGGAAAGCGAAGCAAGGCCGCTGAAATCTAATCCTTTTGTAATGCCGACATAGGTTGCGCCAATCGCCATACCAATAAAGATGGCACTCAAACGCAGCCAATGATTTGTTGAGGCGTTCAAGAAAACAATAATGAGCAACACGCCAAGGCCGACGGCTAAGTTTTCTGTGCTGGCGAAGTCAGCCGCGTGAAAGCCGCCCGCAAGGTCAGTCATGCCTACGTTTATCAAGCTTAGCCCAATAGCGGTTATCACAATTCCTGTAGTTAATGGTGTAATGATACGTTTGAGTTTATGTACAAATAGACTAAACACCACTTCGACCATGGCACCCGCCATAGTTAATCCAAACAACAAAGACAAGACATCTTCGGGTGTTCCTCCATCCGCCTTGACCTGATTTCCTGCCAGTATCAACGCGCTAATAAACGCAAAACTGGTACCTTGGATGGCTACCAATCCACTGCCTACCGGGCCTATACGCTTTGTTTGAATTGCCGTGCCTAAGCCGCTTACAAACAAGGCCATACTGATAAGATAAGGCGTGTATTCAGTAAGGCCCAGTGTTGATGTAACAATAAGAGTCGGCGTAATGACACCGACAAAGCTTGCAAGTAAATGCTGAAATGCCGCGGTAAGTGAAGGAAGAAATGCCGGACTATCATGTAAATCGTAAAGTAGTTCGCTGTGATTTGAAGACATGGTTATTTCCTTGTTATTTCCTTGTTATTTCCTTCATTGGCGCAGACCGAGGCGGCAAACTCGCAGATGAAATCACTGTAGCGTTCCACGTTGCTGTTAAGAGGTTGTACTTTGCTGTTTGCAGAAGGTATTTGGTTAGCGTTTTCCGCTATTAAGGCTAAAAACTGTGTTAGATCTCGGTTTAACTCAGTAAGTAGTTGCTCTTTTTTCTCGTCTTGTAAAAAGCTGTACTTGATACTGTTTTGACTTAATGTAACTAGCTCACTCCAGCTTAGATTGAACTGGGTAAACGCCAGGTAATATTCATCTGTGAGTGTGGCATCCCACATCCCTCGGTCGTCGGTTGAAAGTGCAGTGGGTACACCGGTTCTTAAAAGTTGAGGAAAGGGATGAGCGCTCAAATCATCGATGTATTCTAACTTTAGGTTTGAAATTAAATTGGTTTCAATCAAATAGCGGTTATGGCGCATGAGCAAATACGTTGAAGGATCTTTTAGCAGATTAATGCCATGGCCTATTCGCTCTGCGCCTAACAATAAGGTGTCGCGAATATTGGTATCTGCATGCTCAGATTCACCTGCATGAAAGGAGAGGCGAATGGCTGGATATTGAGCTCTAAGTCTCGTTATGGGCGCTAAAAAGCGCGTGGGTTGACCTCGGGGATCATCCTCCCTGCCAACCAAATTTATCCCTACATACCATTTTCTATTGGCGTCTACGAATTTGAAGATCCAGTCTAATTGGGCTTCAATGTTGTCAGTAAAACGAACCAAGGCATATTGAAAACGAACGGTGACACCAGTAGCTTTCGCTGGTTCGCTATCGAGCATGTCTGTAATAACTTTAAGTGCTTCAGCAGGGGAAAGCGGCTCCCATCTGCGCGATTCATAAACCTAACGTTCATTTGCGTTTCTAAATAGCGCACATTTTCTTGTTGATACAGCTGCATGTTTCTAAGCAGAACCTGCGCTGTAATATAGGGGTTTTGAGTAAGCTCGCTTAAACGCTGCCAGTGAAACTCAAAAAACTCCTCTCGACCTTCTTCTGGCTTATCAAGTTCAACACTATGGATAAACGCTTCTTGTTCTTTGTTACTTAGGGCATTCAGCGCTTTATATTGCTTTTGCTTACATTTCGTTAGTTTAGAGTGGGTAGTGTTAGAAATAGTATGAAACAACGGCGCCGAGCACACTCGCTATGATTTATCTTAGTGAAGTACTGATAGCCGCCGTTTAGTGCTTGATTAGTTGCTAGCTCATACCACCATTTGCCGTACGCCGAGCCTGATAAGTGATGGTGCAAGTCACCGCCTTTTGGAAACTGTTTAAGTAGTTGATAGGTCTGTGAGTCGGTCAATGACTGTGTATATTGCTTAAACCAACTGTTTGCGTCTTCTTCAGTAGGAAAGGGGCTTGCGGCGGAATAAAGACCAACAAAGGATAAAGACAAAATGAACAGGGTTCGTACAACAAATGACATGAGCAATTTTTCTTAGCAATAGTTGCTCTATGNTTGCAAGATATTGACCAGTTGGTCTGCTTNGTAATGTGTTTTTAAGTTGTTGTTTTAAAGTGTTTTTTTATGTGGATTTGGGTCAGGNNCAAATAATTAGGCAATTCGTAAGCCCCATTTTGGTGCCTAAACAAAAAAATGCGCTAAATTAGCGCATTTTTTCAGAGCAGTGCGAACGGTCGTTTTATAGGACTACGCCTTCATCTAACGTCACAAAAATTGAGTGGCGTACTTCATTGTACATTGCGCGGGAACAATGGCCTTCGCCTTCTGTGTCTTCTAGCAATAGTACGTCACCTGCTCCAAACACATGACGTTCACCGTTAGACACCGTAAATTCAGCACGCCCTTTAATAATGAAAAGGAGTTGTCGCGCCGGCGCTGGATGCCACTTAAAATCATAATCTGCAGGCGTTTCGCGAAAAATGATCTTATCGGCACCAAATTTCTCTGAAAGCATACCGATAGGACCGCCGTCTTTTAGCGCAATCTCCACTTCGCCAAAGTGACTTTTGCCTGCTTCATCGTTGTAAATCCTTGTTATTTTCATTATTAACCCTTCATTGAAACTTTACTGATTTGACCACTACGTATGCTTGAGCTTGCTAATGGTTTTATAAAGTACTGACAAACTTGCGGCCACGTCATCAATGGTAATAGATTCTGCAGGGTGGTGACTTATTCCGCCCTTACAACGTGTAAACAACATGGCCACAGGGCAAATATCTGCAATGGCCATAGCGTCATGACCTGCACCCGAGGCAAGTACTCTTGGCTTAATCCCGCTTTCTTCTACCCCCCGAACGAGTGCTTCTTTTAGCTGGCTATCGCAATGCACCGCAGGTGCGCTGTGGGTTTGCTCCCGTGTTAGCGTTATTTGTCTTGCATGCGCAATGGCATCAAACTTTTGCAATATTTCTGCCAATACAGAATCTCGCAATTCATCATCTTCGCTTCTGATATCGAGAGAAAAACGTGTGCGACCAGAAATGACGTTAACGCCGTTTGGCGCATTTTCAATTTTACCTACCGTGGCTACAACGCCCGGACGCTGCAAGCTTATGCTCTCTACAGCCAATAGCATCTCTGCACTTGCGCACAACGCATCTCGTCGCATAGACATCGGCACAGTGCCAGCGTGACCCGCCATGCCTTCTACTGAAAAATTAAAACGTTTTGCACCAGCAATAGCACTGACAACGCCAACAGGCAGATTTTCTTGCTCTAAAACAGGGCCTTGTTCAATGTGAAGTTCTATGTAGCCCAAAATGTCGGTACGGGAAATAGCGGCACTGTTTACTGCGTCGAAATTAAGGCCGAAGTTCGCCATGGCTTGCTCTAAGTTCACGCCATTTTCATCTTTTAAATGACGCCATTGCTCTTGCCACTTACCGGTGAGCGCGCGGCTTCCTAAAAGGGTGGTGCCAAATCGCGTGCCTTCTTCATCACAAAAACCCACAATATCGATATGAAAAGGGAACTTGGTTTGCGTGCCGTCAAACATAGCGACCAGCGAAATAGCGGCGACCACGCCTAGCATGCCGTCGTACTTTCCGCCGTTAGGCACAGTGTCGAGGTGGCTACCTAGAATTAATCGCGGTGCGTTGGGCACGCTTGATGTATAGCGCCCCCATATATTGCCAACGGCGTCTTGCCAGGTGGTCATTCCGGCTTCAATCATCCACCCTGAGGCGAGTTGATTTGCAAGCTTGTGTTGTTCGGTCAAATAGCGCCTGTCTAAACAGGCTGGGTCCTGGCTTAAGGTGCCTAATGTTTCGCACCTTGCCATAACTTGCGTAGCCAATTCAGCAAATTCTGCGAATTCACCCATTCGCCACTCCCGCCGCTTTAGCCTTAGCATAAACGCTAAGCGCAGCATCTACCCCTTTACCGGCAGGTAGCGCAAACCCTTGCATACGAAGCACAGTTTCAAGGGACTGAAGGGTATGTAACACGGCATCTTCTCTGGCGTTATAGCCCATAGTGCCAATGCGCCAAATTTTTCCTTTTAGCGGACCAAAACTAGTGCCTATTTCAATGTTAAAACGCAGAAGTAAGGTTTCGCGTACCTCTTCGCCATGAACACCCTCGGGAATATGAACACCTACAACGTTGTACATTTTGTGTTTCAGATCGCCGAAGGGCTCAAGTCCCATGGCCTGAATACCGGCTAGCATCGCGTCGCCCGCTACTTTGTGACGAGCAATCACGTTCTCCTGGCCTTCTTCTAAATGCAGGCGCGCGCATTCACGGGCACAATAGAGCATACTGGCCGCTTCGGTGTGGTGATTTAGTCGCTCCTCGCCCCAATAATCCATGATCATGGGCAAGTCGAAGTAGTTAGAACGAATTTTAGGGCCACGCGCGGCTTCATGGTGAGCATCGCGAATGCCGGCTTCAACGTGGTGACGGGTACGCACGGTTTTAACAAACTTGTCGCTTAGTGTAATAGGAGCACTGCCTGATGGGCCTCCTAAGCACTTTTGCAGGCCAACTGACACCGCATCTAATTTCCACGCATCAACGTCTAGCGGGTTCCCACCTACTGACGCTGTTGCATCGCAGTAAAACAACACATCGTTTGCTTCACAAATCGCGCCAATTTCTGCAAGCGGTTGCAGCATGGTGGTGGACGTATCCCCTTGAACAATGGCAAGCAGTTTTGGTTTTACGTCTTTTATCGCCTTTTCAATCTGTTCAGGCGTAAACACTTCGCCCCACGGCACTTCAATGGTGTGAACTTCAGCGTCGGCGCGCTCTGCAATTTCAGCAAGCAAATGCCCAAAACGCCCGAAGATAGGTACGAGGACTTTATCGCCTGGCTCAATTGCCGATACCAATACAGCTTCAATTCCAGCGCGCGACGTACCGTCAACCAAGAAGGTTTGCTGGTTTTTCGTATTGAAAACATCGCGGTAAAGTTGCATCACCTCGTTCATGTAGCCAGTCATTACAGGGTCATATTGACCTACTAACTGGGTAGACATCGCGCTTAACACACGGGGGTAGCAGTTAATTGGGCCCGGGCCCATTAGCAAGCGAGGCGGCGGGGATAGTGGAGCAAACGTTCTGTTAGAAGCTTCTTTAGACATGTGGGCACTCCTAGATAAGCACTTGCGCTAGCATGCGCAAGCCAGTGATGATGAGAACAACGGCGAAGATTTTCTTAAGTAAGCCAGCGTCTAGCTTGTTGGCTATGCTTGCTCCGACAGGCGCAAATAACACGGTGAGCGGAACAATGCAGACAAACCCCAGCAAGTTTACATAGCCGTACGTAGCGAAGGGAGCGTCAACAGGAGTGGTACCAACAAATAGCAGCGTGAGTGCCGCTGGAAGCGAAATAATTAAACCGACTGCAGCAGCGGTACCCACCGCTTTGTGTGCTGGGTAGTTACAAAATGTGAGAGTCGGCACGGTTAACGTACCGCCACCAATGCCTACCATAGAACTAAATAGGCCAATGCAGGTTGCCATAATCGACTGACCCGCGCGGCCCGGTAGCCCTTTAAATAGCGCGTCTTTCTTGCCAATAAGCATATTAATGGCAGACAAGGTTGCAATAATGCCAAACAGTAAGGTAAGGAACGTCGGGTTAACAGCCGTCACCGCATAGCTTCCGGCAAGCACGCCAATTAAAATGAACACTGCCCACGCTTTTAGCAACGCAAAGTCTACATTGCCCTTACTGTGATGAGCACGAATAGAGCTTACTGAAGTAGGGACGATGGTTGCCAATGACGTGGCCGTGGCTATTACCATTGCGCTCTCAGGGGACACACCAAGGGCTTGGAACAAGAAAAACAGTACCGGCACAATAACAATGCCTCCACCTACGCCAAGCATTCCTGCTAGTATGCCTGCGAACACGCCTGTTCCCGCAAGCGATAATATAACCGTTAGGTTATCCATTAAAAACTGCATGTGATTTCTTTCTCTTTAACGTTTATTGGTTTAACTATTTGTCAGTGCTGCGTCTTAGCCACTGCGAATAAACTAGCGGTGTCCAAGGTAGGCTTTGCCGTCACTTCTTGGGTCGCTTGCGCCACTCACTGTACCTTCTGTGTCGCGAATGATTGCACCAGCATGACCCATGAGTTCGTTGCAAGGATCTACCGTCACCATATCGTGGCCCCGTGCCAGTAAGCTCTCACCTACGTACTCAACTAAGTCACGCTCTGCTTTTAAGTTGTGACTCTGATCGCCCCAGGTTCTACCAAGTAGCCAACGGCCGAGGGAAATAGCTTTGGCGATAGGTTGGCCGTGGTAGACATGACGAGCAAACAGCGCCGCTTGGGTTTGAGGCTGACCTTCACCACCCATGGTGCCGTAACTCATGCGTCGACCGTCAACAAGCTCAGCGAAAGCGGGGTTAAGTGTGTGAAATGGTTTCAAGCCTGGGGTCAAATATTGGTTACTGTTTGGATCGAGTGAAAACGAAGTGCCACGGTTGTTCCAAACAATGCCTGTTTGCGGGCTCACTACGCCCGAGCCGAACTCCCAGTAAAGTGACTGTATGTAGCTCACCATTCGGCCTTCAGAATCGCAGCAACCCATCCAAATAGTATCGCCGTGCTTGGCTTCATGGGGCCAAGGAAGTGCTTTATCTAATGAGATGTTCTTCACCATTTCATCAAGCACATCGTCACTTAACAGGCTTTGAAGACTAACAGGCGTACGAGATGGGTCGGTTACGTTCGCGTTACGCGCAATGAAGGCTTGTTTCGTGCATTCAATAAGTAAATGCACCATGTCAGCATCGGTGCTGCCTAAATGCTGAACTTTGTCGTACAAGGCTAAAATAATGAGCGACGCCACACCTTGTGTGGGCGCCGGCAAGTTATAAAGCTTGCCTTTGCTGGTGGACACTGACAATGGCTCAACAATTGTCGCTTTGTAATTGTTAAAATCTTCAAGACGAATAGGGGAGCCGGCGGCTTCTAAGTCTTCAGCCAGCTGTGAAGCTAACTCACCGTGATAAAAATCATCTAACCCTTTTTCTGCTAAATGCTTCAAAGTTTCAGAGAGCTTTGTTAGCTTTAAAATTTTACCTTTTTTAAGGGCTTTCCCCTTAATCAAAAACTGAGCGAAATTTTCATCCGCACTTAGCTCTTCAAAGGTTTTGTTGCTGGCATCCACCAAGCTCTGGGTAACTTCAATCCCCCAGTTAGCTTGACTAATCGCCGTATCGAACAATGTACTTAACGGTAAACCGCTTTGCCATTTGTGACTTAATTCAAGCGCGGCTTGCCAACCAGCAACTGCGCCTGCCATGGTTAATGCTGACTTTCCGCCTCGGCTAGGTATGGCATCGCTACCCTCGTAGAAAGAAGGTGTCGCGCCCTTTGCTGCTACGCCAGATGCATCAATGCCAATCGGCTTTTTACCAGGTTCACTGATTAGCCAAAATCCATCACCGCCCATGCCATTCATGTGCGGGTATTCAACCGCGATAGAGGCTGCAGCAGCTACCATAGCTTCAATAGCGGTGCCGCCTTTTTCTAATATGTTTAAGCCCACTTGCGATGCCGCAAAGTGAGGGGCAGTAAACGCTATATTTGGTTTTTCACTCATTTTTAATTCCTTCAAAAACTCGGCAACCGCGCAGTCAGGTTAAGCCCAAATCAGGCAAAATGACGGGCGCTTAGGTCTTACTTCCGCTTTCTAGTTTCAACTTGAATGCGATAGGGCGCTAATGCTTTTTTTAAGTGCAACTTAAAAAAACAGGCGCGCTTTACACGTTTAGCGAGTGGTTAGCTTTTTTGCTAACGCGAGAAGTGCAAGATCGTTGCCTTTTTTGCCCACTAGCGATAATCCGCATGGGGCGTTGTGTAGGGTAAACAACGGCAAATGAAGTTGGGGTAATCCCGCAAGCCCAGCTATCGCCGTGAGTGCGAGCAGAGCGTTTCTATCATTTGCCAGCGTTGTTTCATCGGCATCACATCGAGGTGCTACACCGGGTGTCGTGGGAATAATCAATACATCTATTTCTTCAAACAGCGTGTTTAAATGATTGATTACCACAGATTGTTGCGCTTTAGCTTGCTCTACTTCTTGCGTTGTTATGGTTTTACACCAATTCAAGCGCAACATTATATCTTTGGCGATATCGGGTTGAGTGTATTCAATCCATTCGCCATGTTGCTGCCATATTTCATTGCCCTGTAAGGTACGAAAGGTAGCGGCAGTTTGTAAGGTTTTTAAATCTAGCTGTGTCTCTGACAATACAATACAGTCGTTGTTATCAGCCAGCGCTGCAAGCCATGTTTTGCACAGCGATTTGTGAGCGGCCTGCTCAAATAAATGCGCTGCTATGCCAAATCGAGGCGAACCTGATATTTCACTTTGTGTTGCGCTATCTATGCAGACATTGGCAACTTTAGTCAGCGTGTTTAGGTCGCGTGTCATCCAGCCCACGGTATCAAACGACGGAGCAAGTGCCACCATATTGTCGCAGGCCACAACGCCGTGCGTGGTGCGAAGCCCCCATAACCCTTGATAGCTAGACGGTACGCGAATAGAGCCGCCGGTGTCGGTGCCAAGCCCTATGTCGGCAAGGTGCGCGCTAACGGCCACCGCTGAACCTGACGAAGAACCACCAGGTATATGAGCTGGTGCCACTGGATTTACCAGTGTTTCGTAGTGCTTATTCTGCCCGTGTAAACTGTAGGCAAGTTCATCAGTGATGGTTTTGCCTTTGAACGCGGCACCCGCTTGAAGCATCTTTGCTACGCAACGATTTGTGTTTTTCGGAATCGCGTGTGTGGCTAACCAATCAGGATTTCCTGCTGCGGTTGGCAATCCTTCAATGTGAAACAAATCTTTTACTGCCAGACCTAGTCCGCTAAGCGGCAATTTACTTTGACTTTTTGCCTGATTCAGCGCTTTTCCTGACGCCGAAAATGCGTCATCTTTAACACTACCGTCAAGACTGAATGCGATTTCTAGGTTTTTAATTGCCTGCGTGAACTTGGCATCACAGGGCTTCAGTACAAAAGGAGAGCTCACAGCGCGTTACTTATTCGTTATTGTTTCTTTATTCGTCTTTAGATTAATGAAACAACTGTTTCATTAAAAAGTCAAGAGAAACGAACGTTACTTCATTGGGCATTTTAGTACGTACATTATTTTCTGTGAGTTACATAATTGGTAAAGCGCTGAGTAAATCGTTAAAGAACACTAAATAAGTTGCTAAAAGCCTTGAGGGTTTTGCTTTAGGAATGCAATTTCTTCTGGTGTCGACTCGCGCCCTAAAGCTCGGTTGCGGTGGGTAGCGGCCAAACATTTCAATTATCTGTTGATGGCGCTTTTCAAAGGTGAATTCTCTTTCAAGGCCTTCTTGTGAAAATAGTTCCAATGCGACGTCGTGGATTGCGAGTGATTCACTATGCATAAACGGCATATACAGAAACGCGCGCTGCTGCGGTGTAAGTACCTTATCGGCTTCAACACTTACCGCTTCTTGCGCAAGAACCAAAGCAATGCTGTCTGCACTGAATGCATCTTTGTCATTGCGATGAATATTTCGCGAGAATTGATCGAGAAGAATTATTTCGGCAAGACGACCGGTAGCCGTCGCTCGCCAAGGCCACAACTCGCCCTTTATGGCTGCTGCGCGCAATTTTGAAAATCGCGAAGTGATCGTTTTATCTAGTGCTGCATCTTCCTTAAACCATTGCTCTGGGGAGAGTTCTCCAAACCAAAAGTCTAGCACACCGTTAGCTTCTTCCATGACTACTTGCGTTTTATCCATATCAACTCCAACCACACGCTTTTAGCAGTGAAATTAAATTAACAGGTACGTTTTTATGCATTAAAACCCAAAATAAGCGTTGTGAATTAATACTTATACCCATTTTTAAGCGCTTTAGTTCCCTTTACGCTTGCAAAATAACAATTCTCTGCTATCCGCTCTCTTTATAGTATTGCTTAAAAAGTGTTCTGTGGGAAGGGTTAACGCTTTGGACTTTCTAGCTCATCCATTTGAATGTAGATGTCAGTAATAGCGTCGACGCGGTCTGCGGCCTGGCTTCCTAATACTTCGTAGGTAAGGTTACACAGTGATGCAACCAGGCTCATTGGAGCCGCGTAACTATCAAAAGGCGAGTCACTGCCAATGTGGGTAACCAGCAGGTGGTCGACATCGTGACGATATCCTTGGCCCGTTGGATCGGTAATTAATACGGTTTTACAGTGTTTAATGCTATTTAAAACAAACTTGAATTGACGGGTTCTACGACGAAAACCAAAAAGTACGACAAGATCATTTTCGGTTAGGTCGATAATATCTTCACTAAGTGTTTGACCGGGCTGAGGAAGCACACGGACCGACGCACGAATTTGTTTGAGCTGCTGCCTAAAATGAAGTGCAATGGGGTAGGCGTTTCTAAAACCAATCAAGGTGACCTGGCCTGCTGATGCCAGCAATTTAGCAATATCTGTCAACGCCTCTGAGGAAGTGCTTTCAAATGTATTGGCCAAATTCTTACTATCATTCTCATGCTGAAGTACGCCACTTGAAGGGCTTACAACAGGCACGCCTTGCTCACGTAGCTGAACAAGCGCCTCTTTAGCTTGCTGGTGCGAGTCAAAACCCAGCTGGCGAAAGAAGCGACTGACTGTGGCCTTTGACGTCCCCGTTTTTTCTGCAATTAAAGACGTAGATTGACTTAATACTGCGATAGGATTCTGCTGAATATAATGCGCAATAGCCTTGCCCGAAGGGGACAAAGAGGCATAGTGGTTTTCAATTTGCTGTAAAACGTCGCTAGGGCTATTTTTTGTCATTGGTATCGCCTTATACATCTTATGCAATTATTTCACGACTTTTGTGCGATATACAAACACTACCTGAATTCAACGCGTTCACGTACTTCAAAATAGGTTTTTCGAAGCCGATTATTGAAGTAGATCACTATAATAAGCGTTGTTGCTCATTACTAAAAAACGCTTACAAGTTTCCACTGCTCTTAAAAAACCTTATCTATATAGAGAGTTACGAATGCGCAGTAAAGCATAGGGCTAAAGTAGCACTTAATTAATCACTCATGCTTTGCAAATTGGCACTACACTTTCATAGACATAAACCGTAAAAATTCACAAAAGTGTCATCGGTTGGTAATTATCTTGTTGGTTTAGCATCGATTCTAGTTAGTAAAAACGTTTGGGGAATCGATCAGCGAACCTAGCATGATCGAGAGAAAGAGGTGAGTTGTGGCAAAGCTGTGGTCTGAATTGATCTTGCTCTTTGTGGTGATTCCCTTTGCCGTTCTCTACTGGATAAAGCATTTTGCAAATTATCTCATGCCTATTTTAGGTGTTATGGGACTTTGTTGTTTAGCTATCTTGTTAGCAGATAAGCAATTTAAACGCATTAAATTGTGGCATTGGGAAGACTATCGCACGCATTTAAAAAGTACGCTAAGGTTATTTTTGCCTTGGGCGAGCTTACTGGCGCTGGTAGTTTACTTTTTTAAACCGGAATTGTTCCTACATTGGCCTATGAACCAGCCATGGATGTGGGTAGCTACNTTATTGATTTATCCGTTAGTGTCGGTCATCCCGCAAGAGATCATTTTTCGAACGTACTTTTTTCACCGTTACAAGCGAATACTGCCTTCGAAATATGCAAGGTGGGCCTTAAGTACTTTTTTATTTGGTTTAGCCCACTTAGTGTACGGTAACTGGATTGCTGTAGTCATTTCTTGGATTGGCGGTGGCATTTTCGGTTATAGGTATATGCAAACTAACTCGACGCCCGTGGTGGTTATAGAACACGCTATATGGGGCAGTTTTTTATTTACCATCGGGCTAGGATCTTATTTAGTTATCGCGTCGTAGTTATTT
>Ga0049116_10000085_pt1 | contig 19478 bp, 20 predicted proteins | sample WorMetvacBELIZE2_FD_55049 | JGI IMG/M metagenome (GOLD analysis project Ga0049116, IMG submission 55049) | Marine gutless worms symbiont microbial communities from Max Planck institute for Marine Microbiology, Germany - Olavius vacuus BELIZE.2 | ecosystem: Host-associated > Annelida > Digestive...
CAAGCCTCGTAATTCTTCCCCGAGCTCAAAGGCTTCGGTTTGTACTTTTATCTTGAGACGTGCTGATGCATTTGTCGTTGCTACCACGTTTAACCTTTATACTCGTTTGCTTCTTACAGGGAAATTGAGCCCCTTTGTGGAAACTTATCCCCCGGTTAGAGGCGGAAAAAACGCTACTTCGTCACCTTCGTTGACTGTGGCGTCAAATGTATCTAATTTTTGGTTCAGTGCGCAACGCAAATTATGCGTGTCTTTAAGCGCATGGTGCCCGCATTCGTCTGCTAACCAGTCACGCAGTTGGCCAATGGTAGTTACTTGCGGCGGCAGATCCGTGCGTTCCTCAGCGGTGCCCAGTTGCTCGCGGAGGCTGGCAAAATAGCGCAGATTAACACTCGGCATGGCGGTTACTTCCCGTATTGGTGTCGGTACAGGCTGAATGCTTTCTCATTCGTGCTACTATCCAGAGCCCCAAGTGTGTTGAACTGGCCATAACTGACTATATGTACGTTAATTCTATCGCACATGCGCTTCTTTGCGTGAATAAGCAGTTGATNTTGTAGAGCCGAAGATTGTGCGATGATTAATCGTCCTCTTTGTTGTTGATATACCATGTTCGTTTTTGGTGTTACTGGATATTCCGGTTCTGGTAAAACCACTCTAATTGAGCGCTTACTACCGGCTATGCAGGAGTTGGGGCAACGAGTATCGGTTATCAAACACGCGCACCATGGCTTCGATATTGACCGCCCCGGCAAGGATTCCTATCGTCATCGCAGCGCTGGTGCTGAGGAGGTAATGCTCGCCTGTCACCAACGCTGGGCGCTGATGCATGAAATGCGCTATCGGCCTGCTGATGATTCTTCGTTGCATAAAAATGACCCACCAAGGTTGGAGCACTTGCTGGCGCGTATGACGCCTTGCGACTTGGTGCTGGTTGAAGGATTCAAGGCAGAAAAGTTTCCCAAACTGGAAGTCTGGCGTCACGGGGTCAACAACACCCCACTATATCCTCAACGCGACGATATTGTGGCACTGGCCACAGACATGACGATGGAGAATGTTCTTGAGCCTTTGCCTCCGCCCGACTTGACTGTATTGCCTCTAAACGATACAGCTGCGATTGCCCATTTTATTATTGATTGTAAGAGAAGTCCAAATGCTATCTTTTGAAGAGTCTCTCAACCGTATGCTTGCTGCAGCGCAGCCGGTTGTTGAACGGCGCCATCTGCCGCTGGCGGCCGCGCTGGGACGCATACTGGCTGAAGACCAGTACGCTCAAGTTAACTCGCCGCCAGATGATAATTCGGCGATGGACGGCTATGCCCTACGCGTTTCTGATTTGGCCGCCGGAGAAGGGTTGCCGGTACGTATGCGTATTGCTGCTGGTCAGGTGGCAGTGAAATTGCCAGCTGGCGAGGCTGTGCGTATTTTTACCGGAGCACCTCTGCCTAATGGAGCTGATGCAGTTGTAATGCAGGAGCATTGCCAGGTACTTGAAGAAGCTAATGATGGCAAGCGTATCCTGGTGCTTGGCGAAGTTAATGCAGGCCAGAATATTCGCCGTACTGGCGCCGATATCAAAGTGGGCGAATGTATATTATCGGCTGGTACCCCGCTGCGTGCCCAGGAGCTTGGCTTGGCAGCTAGCGCAGGTCTGGCGCATTTGCCGGTGTTTCGGCGGCTGCGGGTGGCGGTTTTTTTTACCGGTGACGAGTTGATAGAACCAGGCCAACAGTTGCCAGCCGGCGCGATTTATAATTCTAACCGTAGCATGCTCAATGCTTTGCTGCAGGGGATGGATTGCGAAGTGCTTGATATGGGTAATATCCCGGATCAATTGATGGCAACGCGTGCCGCGTTACGCGAGGCTGCGATTGGCAACGACTTGATTATCACTAGTGGTGGGGTGTCGGTAGGTGGGGAGGATCATGTGCGTCCGGCAGTAGAGGCAGAGGGCGAAATTGCGCTGTGGAAAATAGCCATCAAGCCCGGTAAGCCGTTGGCTGTTGGCTCAGTGCGTCGGGAACAGGCTAAAGGGAACGCAAAATTTGTTGGCTTGCCCGGCAACCCAGTATCTGCCTATGCAACCTTTGCAGTGTTGGTCAGACCTATTATTCGAAAAATGCAAGGCGGGCTGGTTGATGCTGCTGCTTGCGCCACACCCACTCTACGCTTGCCGGTTAGTTGTTCGTTGCCAGCCGGAGAGAGAAGTGAACTGTTGCGAGTTCGGCTGAACGCAAACGGTAAATTGGAACCCTATGTGACCCAGGATTCCAGTGTGTTGACTTCATTGGTCTGGGCCGATGGCTTGGCGCTAAAACCGGCTCGGCAATCAGTAAGTGCCGGGCAATTGCTTGGTTACTGGCCGTTTGAAATGTTGTTGTCGTGAAAATAACGTGGTTGTGAAAAGAGGCGGTAGCAGCAAGTGTTTAACCTGCCTCCGTTTTTTTTAATTATTTGACACCGCGTTCGCCGCTCAAACGTAGGCGACCTAATCTTGCCAGTATGCCGCGCGCGCTGTAGCGTGCCTCGAACCAGCGTAACCCTGTCCAGGTGAGAAAACCTACGCAGGCTGCTCCGACAACAAAAAGAGAGTAGGCCAGCGGCCACTCGACCCCAACATCAAGCATCGCCATAGTGTATTCAGACATGCCGCCGATACTGGCCATTACCGCTATGGGCATGAAAATTACGCTGATGGTGGTCAGTTTGGAAATGCGCTTGTTCTGGTTGATGTTAATGAAGCCGACGGTGGCGTCCATCAGGAAGTTAATCTTGCCAAACAAGAAGGTGGTATGACTATCGAGTGACTCCAGGTCGCGTAGTAGCTGGCGTGCATCGTTATGTTGTTCGGTGGAAAGCAGTTTGCCGCGCATCAGGAATGAGACTGCACGGCGGGTATCGAGCACGTTACGACGCGTACGTCCGTTCAGGTCTTCACTACGGGCTATTTCGGCCAGAACATGTGCCGCCTCTTCGTCACTGATTTGAGGGTGAAGAACCTTGTTGCCGATGCTTTCCAGCCCAGCGTAAACGTCCTCCAACGCGTCAGCGGAGTATTCTGCGTCGGCTGCATATAAGTCAAGCAGCACGTCTTTACCTTCGGTTACGTAGCCTGGTTCGGTACGGGCGCGCAGTCGCTGCAAACGAAAGGCTGGCAATTCTTCACATCGAACAGAAAACAGGATGTCGCGATAGAGGATAAAGGCAACTGCCACGCCGCGTGCTGCCGTACCGGAGTCAAGCAAAAAGTCGGTGAGAAGATGCAGGGCGGGACCACTGTTCCTGTCTTCGACGTAGAAACGGGCGCTGGCTTCCAAATCGGTTAGTTCTTGTGGGTCGGGTAACTCGACATCGAAATGCTCACCAATCCACAGGCGTTCTTCGTCGGTGGGGGCTATCATATCCACCCAGATCGGCTTGATGTTGGATAGGTCGGCGTGGCGTGATATCTTGACCTGGTGCAAACGGCCATTGAACAGGTCAAAGGCGTTAAGGCTGCCACGGTCAGATGATTTGTATGGCGCTGTCGCCAGCACTTCACGTACCTCGTCCGAGAGCAGGGTAAGCAGTCCGTCCAGCCGTTCTTCCTGCAGTTCGTTCCACGCAGCCAAACGGTCTTCTGGAGCGAGTGATTCCAGAATGCGTGCTACATCTATAGCTGACAAGTTAGCCAGCAGACCGGCCAGCTCACCTTTGCTTTGCCGTTGGGATAGGCTGTCGTCCAGTTCGTGGCGCGGCATTTCCTGACGGTTGACCAGGCTTTCTACTAACCTGTGGCGCGTGAGTAATTGCTGCACCTGGTCAAGATGCTTGCGCAACCGGTCAAGTTCAGTGCTTTCAGTCATGTCTTGTCGGCCTGCGTCTGGTCAGAATTGTCAGATAGGATGATTTCCAGTTTCTGCAAGCCTTCCCTGGCTTCTTGGAAATCCGGGAAGTTTTCAGCTACTTCGCGCAGGGCGTGGGCAGCTGTTTCTCTCTGGCCACTATTTGCTAACATCAAGGCGCGATTATAAGGAATTGTCGGGTTTTGTGGCTGTAAATCTATCGCTTCCATATACAGCTTGTCTGCCACTTCGAATTCCCTGATGAGAGAGGCGGAGATTGCAGCGTACAATTTTAGATTGGCTATGCTGCCGGCATTGTTGTTATATGAATCGGGTGGTGATGAGTCGGCCAGCGTTATTAGCTCCTGGTAACGCTTTGCATCAAACAGTTGTTTGGTATAGTCTTCTAAACCCGACCGGGCAAGGGTGGGAGGTAAGTCTGGATAACGGTCCAGGTGGTTGGTAAACACTTCCTTGTATTGTTGGAGAATGATATCCCAAGTGTAACGTTGCGCCCATTGTTGTCCACATGCTCGTGCGTGTTGACGCCAGTGCTCGTCATCGACTGCTGCCAGCATGAGAGCGGCACAGTGCTCTTTGTCTGGCATAAGTGAAATAGGGCTGTCGAGATTAGTGACATCGGGGGTACCAATCTCACTTTTGATAGTCCAGCAAAAATCGCTGTTGGTAAATTCTTCGGTCGGTCCACCGGCAGTGCAGATAACTGGTAAGCCGCTGGCTATTGCTTCCAACACCGGTATATTAAAGCCTTCTGCGCGGTAGGGCGAAATATACACATCGCTGGCGCGGTAAATATCGGCCATGCCCTCATTATCCAGGGTGTAGCCAAAGTAGTGCATACGGCTCTTGATAAAGTCACGCTCTATCTGTGGAACCCTGCTTAATTCATAATCGAAAGATTCCATGGAGTGGTAAAGATCATCGCTACCTTTCAATAACAGATGGGCGTTTTCATGCTGGCGCGCTACCTGGTAAAAAGCTGATGCCAGGATATCAATCCCCTTGTTGAAGAACATGCCGCTGACGTTGGTGAACACAAAGTCATTTTCTTGTAGACCGTGGCGCGCCCTGGTAAGGGAGCGCCGCTCAAGATCGTTTGCACTTTGCCGGTCAAGGGGCCTGAAAAGTTTGTTGTCTACTCCGTGTGGGACAACTGCTATGCGCTCCTTATCCAGTCCTTGACGTTGTAGAAGGCTGGCAGCCCACTGGCTGGGGGATGTTATAAACACCTGTTGCATGTCAAGTGTACTTGACGGCGCAGCTTCTGTCTCGTTTGCTGGATGCTGACGCTGGCGCGGCAGTTCGCGAAGAATTTCAATGTCGCTCCAGAAGGAAAAAAGTCCCTGGCTTGGCTGCGGAAATTCATGGACGACGTATACCCAGGTCTGGCGGCTTTGAAAGGCGGGCGTAGTGTCTGACGGAAAAGAGAAGCGTAAGGTGATGTCGATTTGCTTGTCGAATGGTGGTGCGTTGACGGAGTTGATTTGGTTACGATCTTCCGGGTTGAAAATGCTATTACTGACCTGCCAGCTCTTTTTGAAATATGGGCGGTCACGGAAATAAACCTCAATTTGTGGGTTACGCAGGGCGGCCAGCAACAGGTGCTGAGTAACCATGGCGAACGAATGCGGAATACCACGCCAGCCTTCGATGCATAGAACAAGCGGTGATGAGCCCGATGGTGTGTTGTGCAAAGTCAGGTTGAGCCTTGTGTTTATTACGTACGTAGATTTGCTTGTTGCTTATCTCTCTTGAACTGCTTCCCAACCCATAGCCAGCGAGCGGATGATACCGGCTATGGCTCCCCAAATGCAATATTGTTGGTATTGCAGTTGGTAGCAAGTGTGTTGCTTGTTTTTGTATAGCATTTGGTAGCGCCTGATATTGTTGATGTCGATTAGGAATTCAAGCGGAGGCTCGATAATTTCGGCGACTTCAAACGTATCCAGGATAAGGTTGTCGGGCGGATCGGCCAGTGCCAGCACGGGGGTTATTGAAAATCCGGTAGCGGTTTGATACTGCGGCATACAGCCAATAACTTCAAGCGATTCTGGTGGCAAACCGACTTCTTCTTCGCTTTCGCGTATTGCTGCTGCCTGTGGAGTTTCATCCTCTGATTCTATACGACCACCTGGAAAACTGATCTGGCCAGGATGATCGTGCAGGTGATCAGTGCGGCGGGTAAGCAGCACTGTAGGGCGTGGGTCACGTAGTAATACAGCATAGAGCACGGCGGCGGCAATCTGCCGCTCCTTCCTTGTGGCAGCATGTGGCTGGTCATGGTTGGGGATAGCGGCAGATAGCGCCTTGTGCAAGTCATCTCTCAGTGTTTCCCTGCTGCTTGGAGAGGCGGTGGGGGCGATGTCCATGTCCGTGGCCAGTTTCATTCGGTGGCCTGCGTTTGATCGGAGGATGATTCAAGAATCAATCCTCTGTCTCGGTGGTTGTCTGGCAAACGAAGCAAGCTTTCTACGCCATCCTGGGCAATTCGGATGGTTGTTTTTTCAACTGCTACCAGCTTGAGCCCTGGGCTTATTTCCTCACCTGTGGCTACTACCCGCGCCTTCTTTTCCCCATCCTTTTTCAAAATGGCGTAGCCGACGGCCTTGCCAAGCGATGCAATGGTGCCAGTGAGCTGATATTCGCCCACCCTGGGCAGGTTAGCTTGTTGCCGTCCGCTCCCGGCAACAGCACCAAACATTTTATTTTCAGTAATTAGCGCCGCCGCTGCCAGTGGCTGGTTATCAGTTTCTATGTGCGGGGCAGCGGTAGGCAGGAACCACCCCCAGGCTACTTTCATCAGCAAATAAGTGCCAGCTACCAGCGCCAGCACAAAGGTAAATCTTCCTGACCAGAGGTAGATGCTGTCCTTGTGGCGTTGCCAGAGGTTGGCAAATGACAAATCGGTTTCCCCGTATAGTAAGAAGAGAAATACAAACCCGGACGTTGTCTTGTTTCAGGTTCGTGCTTGCACAGGCCGGCCGGGGTGGTGCCATCGGAAGAAGAAACACTTGTTTCAACTATCCGATTATATACAACCATTACTTATATATGGAAAATGTTAAACTGGGAAACGGCTTGGTTTACAACAGATTAATCTCGCTGGTCTGGTTAGCATGTAGGCGTTAAAACAACAAAGCTGCTAGAATTCACGACTTTTGTCGGTCGTCGGGCCTGGCTTGGGGTTAGGACTACCATCGAGCCGAACCGCCCTCTTGATACACAACGGGTTTATTGGTTGTCATGTACTGGTATCTGGTCTTTACTAAACCACGCAAGGAATCGCAAGCGCTCGCTAACCTGGAGCGGCAGGGCTATGAGTGCTATTTGCCCATGCTCAAGGTCGAAAAGATACGACAGGGATTGTTGAAGATGAACGAAGAGCCACTATTCCCGCGCTATTTGTTCATTCGTCTTGATTCCAGCATGGAAGGCAAGAGCTGGGCGCCCATACGCTCGACATTGGGTGTTAGTCAGTTGGTTAAATTTGGCACTGAACCAGCCAGAGTGGACGAGGGTCTGGTAGCCACGCTGCGCACGTGCGAAGGGGAGATGGCTTCGGCAGGGCCGCGGAGTGTTTTTCAGCCCGGTGAGCGACTGGTGGTTACAGAAGGGCCTTTTAGTGGTTTGGAGGCGGTTTATCAGATGGGTGACGGTAACGAGCGGGTTATGGTATTGATCGAATTTATGAGTAAAAAACGCAACCTTGCTGTGCCGGTGGGCGCATTACGGCGTGCCTGATTAAATATGGCAATTGATAATATTGAACAGCGAAATCTTGAGGTTGCTCCATTTACAGATCAACATAAATAACATAAGGGGCGCAACGGGGCGGCGATGGGTGAGCGAGTAAATCACAATATGGTAGCGCATCTAAGGCCAGTAGTTTTATGTGGCGGTTCCGGCACACGGCTTTGGCCATTGTCACGCATGGGCTTCCCCAAACAGTTTTTGTCGCTGGCTGGTAAAGAGACCTTGTTTCAGCAAGCGGTGTCAAGGTTGCATAACCTGATGGATGACAACATCCAGGTTGGAGATGCATTGGTAGTTTGCAATGAAGAACATCGCTTTATGGTGCTTGAGCAATTACGTGAGCTGCAACAGACAGCAAGCCACAGCGATACTTTGTTACTCGAGCCAGTAGGGCGCAACACTGCGCCAGCCCTGACTCTGGCGGCGCTGCAGGCCAGCACTGATGGTGATGATCCGGTTTTGGTGGTAACGCCATCTGATCACACGGTGGCTGACATACAGGCTTTTACCTCGGCCTTGCGGCAAAGTGTACTGGCTGCCGCCAGTGGAGCAGTAATAACACTGGGCGTAACGCCGGACAGGCCAGAAACCGGTTACGGATATATTGAATACGACAGGCAGACAGACGAAGATGGCAGTTGCGCATTGAAACGCTTTGTTGAAAAACCTGATCATGAGACAGCCAGTAGATGGTTTGACGAAGGTGGCTTCGCCTGGAATAGCGGCATATTTGTTCTGAAAGCAAGCGTCTGGTTAGCAGCTTTGCAGGAGTTTCGACCAGATATTTATTCTGCTGTGCAAGTAGCGTGGAACGGGCAAGAAACAGATGGCAGTTTTGTGCGCCCGGATGCTGACAAGTTTGCGCAAATACCTTCACAATCAATTGACTACGCGGTTATGGAACGTTGCCCAGGTTCGCGCTTTGTCATGCGTATGGTGCCACTTGATGCTGGTTGGAATGATCTGGGTGCCTGGGACGCCGTGTGGCAGGTTAATGCACATAATGAGCAGGGCAATGCCTGTCGTGGCGACGTGCTACTCGATGGAGCGCAAAACAATCTAGTCTACGCACAAAGCCGTTTGGTTGCCGTTCTGGGAGTGGAAAACCTGGTAGTTGTTGAAACCTCAGACGCTGTGCTGATATCAACGCGCGAGAAAAGCCAGCGCGTCAAGCAGCTGGTAGAGCGCCTGCGGGAGGAACAACGTTCGGAGCAAAATCTGCACCGAAAGGTTTATCGACCATGGGGGTGGTACGATAGTATAGACGTGGGAGAACGTTTCAAGGTAAAGCGCATCCTGGTCAAACCGGGTGCCAGCCTGAGCTTGCAAAAGCATTTTCATCGCGCCGAACACTGGGTAGTGGTGCGTGGTACGGCTGCAATTACACGCGGCGAAAAGGTGTTTACCATCAGCGAGAATCAGTCTGCCTATATACCGCTAGGCGAGACGCACCGGCTTAGCAATCCGGGCAGTATTCCGTTGGAGGTTATTGAAGTCCAGTCTGGCGCCTATCTTGGCGAGGACGACATCGTGCGTATTTCAGACGACTATGCAAGAACCTGAAAACTCTTGTAATGAGCTGGCGGGACTCGACAGTTCAGTTAAAGATTGCCAATAGAACGAACGGGGATAATTTATGAGTGCAAGCAAGGTGGCCTTGATTACCGGTGTTACCGGCCAGGATGGTGCGTATCTGGCTGAATTTTTGCTGGAAAAGGGCTATGTCGTGCATGGCATCAAGCGGCGCAGCAGTCTGTTTAATACTGACCGTATTGATCATTTGTACCGTGATCTGCACGAAGAAAATGTGTCCTTCTTTTTGCATCACGGCGATTTAACCGATAGCTCAAGCCTGGTACGTATCATTCAGCAAACCCGACCGGATGAGATTTATAATCTGGCGGCGCAAAGCCATGTTGCAGTCAGTTTTGAGGAGCCTGAATATACTGCAAATTCCGATGCGTTGGGCGCCTTACGCATTTTGGAGGCTTTGCGTATTCTGGGATTGGAAAAACATACCCGCTACTATCAGGCCTCAACCAGTGAATTGTACGGATTGGTACAAGAAGTACCGCAAACGGAGACGACGCCTTTTTATCCGCGTAGCCCCTATGCAGTGGCCAAACTGTATGCCTACTGGATCACGGTGAACTACCGCGAAGCCTACGGGATTTATGCCTGTAACGGCATACTTTTCAACCACGAAAGTCCGCTTAGGGGTGAAACTTTTGTAACGCGCAAGATTACTCGCGCCTTGGCGCGCATCAAGCTCGGTTTGCAGGATTGCCTCTACCTTGGCAATCTGGACGCCAGACGTGACTGGGGGCATGCCAGGGATTATGTTGAAATGCAGTGGCTGATGTTGCAACAATCTATAGCGGAAGACTATGTTATTGCCACCGGCGTACAGTACAGCGTGCGCGAGTTTATCGATGCCGCGTCGCAAGAGCTTGGNATCTCGGTTCGTTGGCAAGGAAAGGGCGTGGATGANAAGGGATATGACGAGCACGGCAAGTGCATAGTGGCAGTTGATCCACGCTATTTCCGACCTACGGAGGTGGAAACGCTATTAGGTGACCCGTCGAAGGCAAAGGAAAAACTTGGCTGGNCCCCACGCGTAGGGTTTCGNGAACTGGTTGCGGAAATGGTGCGCTCCGACCTGCAAGATGCTGAACGTGACAGNCTGGTAAAAAATCACGGNTACCATACGCTTAGCTATAACGAATAAGCGTGACCACGCTATCTGCCCCCTTGATTTACGGACGATGNCAATAACTATTGCACGGTCCGCTTGGGAAGTCAGGCAGTGCTAAATGGGCGAAGGAAGCGCACAAAAGCATCAGACAAATAAACAGCAGTGGTGGCCGATATTAGCTAACGGTGGCTGGCTGGTCAGCGAGCGCGTGCTACGTGCAATGCTGGTAATGTTGGTGGGAGCTTGGGTTGCACGCTATCTGGGGCCAATCCGTTATGGTGAGTTAGCCTATGTAATAGCCTGGTTGGCCCTGTTTCAAGCGATGGTCAATCTGGGTCTGGATGCAATTGTGGTGCGCGAATTGGCGCAACAATCGCATCCACCGCGCCAGATATTGTTGAGCACTTTTGTCATGCGCTTGTTAGCGGGCCTGCTTGCCATGCTGTTAGCGGTGCTTGGTATGGCTTTGTTGCATGGCTGGAATAGCGATAGCGTGTGGTTGACGCTGATGGTAGCTGGCGCCCTTTTGTTCCAGGCGGCCGATGTAGCTGATTTGTGGTTTCAAAGCCAGGGGCAAAATCGTTACAGCGTCAGAGTAAAGATTATTGCTTACACGCTTAGTTGTGCAATCAAGATATGCTTTATCCTGGTTGNGGCACCTTTGTGGTCGTTTGCGTTAGTGGTAAGCATGGACGCATTTTTTGTCGCTAGCGGCTTGTTCATGGTTGCACGCTCGCATTGGTGCCGGCAGAGCCACCATGGTGAGAGCAGTTATAGCAACATTTTATGTGAGTCCTGGTATGTGTTTCGCACTCATGCTCCGGTTTTGCTACGTGAATCGTGGCCATTGATGGCAGCAGCTGTGGCTACAGCACTGGCTATGCGTGTGGATCAGCTGTTGCTAAAAGATATGCTGGGCAGTCGCTTTGCCGGACTCTACGCAGCGATTTTGCCATTTACAATCTTTTGGCACATTTTACCGTTGGCGTTGGTGACTAGCCTGGCTCCATGGCTTGCCCGCCGCAAGCAAGAGAGTGAGAGTGGATACCGGAAGGATTTGCAAAACATATTCAGGGTCATACTGCTGCTAGGGTTGTTGAGCACATTTGTCATGCTCCTGCTGGCGCCGTTAATTGTCGGTTTATTGTTGGGAGAGGAATATGCTTCTGCCGTGCCGGTATTGCAACTTCATGTCTTGGCAAATGTTTTTATTTTTATGGGGTTGGCGCAAAGTTTGTGGGTGACCAATGAAAGGCGTAGCGGAGTTACGCTCAAGCAAGCGCTTTTGGCTGCTGCGGTGGCGATTTCAGGTAATATGTTTATGATTCCGTGGTTGGGCATGTTGGGTGCCGCGTTAACATTTGTTATCGCGCAAGCCACAGCTGCATGGGTATCAAACCTGTATTTTGCGCCGCCGGTATTTTGGATGCAATTGGGACTAAAGCCGCCTGGCAAGTTAAACGACTCGTGGGATAAATTGTCATGAATGTACTATTGACCGGTGGCGTCGGCTATATTGGCAGCCATACTGCTGTGGTGTTGCTTGAAGCCGGGCACCAGGTGTTTCTCTACGATAACTTATGTAACAGCAAGGCAGATGTTGTCACTCGTCTGGCAAAAATATGCGGTCAGGAATTAGCATTTTCGCAGGCAGATATTCGTGATACCGCCTTGCTTGCACGGGCTCTGCGCGATTGGCGCATCGACGCAGTGTTGCACTTTGCGGGCTTAAAGGCAGTAGGTGAGTCGTCAGAAAAACCTCTTGAGTACTACGACAACAATATAGGCGGCACAATCAGCTTGCTCCAGGCCATGAGGCAGACGAGCGTTCGTCAGTTGGTGTTTAGTAGTAGCGCAACGGTTTACGGTATACCGCAATACTTGCCGTTTGACGAAGCGCACCCGGTTAACGCTACCAATCCTTATGGGCGTAACAAACTGCACATAGAAGAAATGCTGTGTGATGTAACGCAATCAGATGCCGGCTGGAGCGTTGTCTGCCTGCGCTATTTCAACCCGGTTGGAGCACACGGTAGTGGGCTGATTGGTGAAGATCCAGGCGAACCCAATAACCTGATGCCTTACATAGCTCGTGTTGCGGCCGGGTTATTGCCGGAGTTGAAGGTTTATGGTGACGATTATCCAACAGCTGATGGTACTGGAATTCGCGATTATATTCATGTTCTTGATCTGGCGGAAGGCCATTTGGCGGCGTTAAAACACCTGTCTGCCTCGGCAGATCAGTTTGCAATCTTCAACCTTGGTACAGGACGTGGTCACAGCGTACTGGAGATGCGACAGGCCTTTGAGCAGGCCTGTGGGCACTCGATTCCATACAAGGTTGTCGGGCGCCGCGCTGGAGACGTCGCCTCGTGCTATGCTGAAGCCAGTAAGGCGGCAGTTGAACTAGGTTGGCGGGCCAGACGTAATCTGCAAGACATGTGCGAAAGCGCCTGGAACTTCCAGAGCCGGCGTCAAACTAATAACACGCACTGATTATTTGGATAATGAAACTTGCTGATTTTGGCTGCGTGCATCGAGCGAAAGGCCGAAAAATATGCTCTTGTGCCTAGAGCGCTACTATCTAGCAAAGAAACGGGTTGTTCAGCGGCAGACGAAGTAGATTTGCGGTTATGAGGTCAGATCAGAATTTATTGTTGCAATTGTGCTTGACGTTATCCATGCCATCCCAGCGCTTGACGATGCCAGTGTCAATGTCAAACAGATCCAGCACACGGCTAACGCTATGCCCGACTATGTCGGCTATGGTTTCGGGTCGATTGTAAAAAGCTGGCATTGGCGGGACGATGTGGATGCCCATTTTCGCGGCTCCGTAGAGCAATTTGCAGTGCCCGGCGTGTAATGGAGACTCCCTGGGCATTAGCACCAGCTTTCTGCCTTCCTTCAAGACGACATCGGCGGCGCGTGACAGCAGGTTGTCAGAGTGGCAGTGCACTATGCTCGATAAACTCTTCATTGATGCCGGGGCGANGATCATGCCGCCAGTTATGAATGAACCGCTGGCAATACTGGCAGAGGTATTGTGAAATGCATGCACTACATCTGCCAGTGCTTCAACCTGGCGGACGTTGTAGTCGGTTTCAATCTGGATATTTATTTTCGCGCTGTCAGAAATGATCAGATGAGTTTCGATCCCGGATTGGCCGCGTANTTCTTCTAACAGACGAATGCCGTATATAGCGCCACTAGCTCCGGATATACCAATGATTAGTCGCATGTTTGTCTCAAGTTGAATGTGTTAATCACCAGGTCAGCGGTGATGGGGCAACCGGAACAGGCGCGTGGTGGCGTTACGCAAGTTTTCGCGTTCGTTGCCGTGCGTCTCATTGAGCGCCTGCATTGGAGAGTGCAACAGTTTGTTTGTCAGTCGCCTGGAAAGTTCTTCCAGCACCGCTTCCGGAGGCTTGCCGCTGGAGAGCAGTTTTTGCGCGTGCTCCACTTCGTGACGGCGCATCCGCTCGCAAGAATCACGTAGTGTACGAATCAGGGGTACGTTCTGACGCGATTGCAGCCAGGATTCAAAGTTGTCGGCAGCGCGTATTACTATTGCTTCGGCATCAACAGCGGCGGCTTGGCGTGACTCCTGGCCGTGGGAGACGACTGTTGCCAAGTCGTCTACCGTGTAGAGGAATATGTCATCCAGTTCGCCAACCTCCGGCTCTATGTCGCGTGGCACGGCCAGATCGACCATGAACATAGGTCTGTGAAGGCGCACTTTTAATGATCGCTCAATCAGACCGAGGCCGATAATAGGCAAGGGAGCAGCAGTGGACGAGATGACGATATCAAAACGTGGCATTATGGATGGTAGATCATCAAGGCGCACCAGCTCTGCATTGAAGTGCCCGGCCAGTTCGCGACCGCGTTCAAGGTTTCGGTTAGCGAGTGTCATTTGCGCCGGGTTGTGATTCGCAAAGTGGGTCATGCATAGCTCAATCATTTCACCGGCGCCGATAAAAAGGACATGTTGCTCTTTAAGTGTGGGGAAAATACGCCCGGCAAGGTGCACGGCGGCGGCGGCCATGGAAATTATGTTGACGCCAATAGCAGTATTGCTGCGAATTTCCTTGGCGATGGAGAAGGCGCTTTGAAATAGCTTGTCAAGCAGGCTGCCAAGGGTGCCGGCTTCTTTGGCATGACGGGCGGCGTCTTTCATCTGGCCAAGAATCTGGGGCTCGCCAAGCACCATTGAATCCAGCCCGGCAGCGACGCGAAAAGTATGCTGCACGCTTTGTTGGTCTTGCAGTATATGCAGGTACTGCTTCAGCTCGGCATTTGATAGCTGGCGGTAGGTGCATAACCAGTTAACTATAACCTCAGCGTCGTCACAGAAGCAGTATAGCTCGGTGCGGTTGCAGGTGGAGAGAATGGCTGCTTCCTGCACCAGATCGCGGGAAATCAAGGATTCAAGCGCTTCGGCCAGATCGGCGGGGCCAAAAGCAACACGTTCGCGCACGGCAATTGGCGCGCTATGGTGGTTAACGCTGAACGTGTAAAGCGGCATTGCTGGTCCTGGCTTTCAGTTATTCAGGATCTATCAGATACGGCCATAGTGGCTATCCTGGTAGCTGCGTCATTTGTGCTATTGAGTTGACGACGCTCACGTATCGCCTGCGCCAGCGTGCCGCTATCGACATACTCTATTTCACCTCCAACCGGTACGCCGCGTGCGATGCGCGAAACAGTAACATCGAGCGGTTCGAGCATGCGCGTTATGTAGTGAGCAGTGGCTTCGCCTTCGTTGGTAAAATTGGTGGCGAGCATTACTTCTTGNACCTGCTCGTCGGCTACCCTTTGTTGAAGCCTTGTTAGCCCTATATCACCCGGCCCAACACCGTCGAGCGGTGAAAGGTGGCCCATGAGCACAAAATAAAGACCATTGTAGGCGTGTGTTTGTTCCATCATATTCATNTCTATTGGTGTTTCCACCACGCACAGCTGGCCGGGGTCGCGTTTTGGTGAAGCGCAGCGGCTGCAAAGGTCGGTTTCGTTANAATTGTTACAGCGTTGACAATGTTTCAGGTTACTNAGTGCCAACGTCAATGTTTCNGCCAGAATGCTGGCCCGCGTGCGCTCGTGCTGCAGCAAGTGATAGGCCATACGTTGCGCCGACCTGGGACCTATCCCGGGCAAACAGCGCAAGGAATTGATTAGCTGATCGAGTAATGGAACGGACACGGGCGAAAAACTTAGACGTGCGCCGCTTAAAATGGCATTTTAAAGCCGGGAGGAAGGTTCATGCCGGCGGTAAAACCGGACATTTTCTCGTTCGATAGTTGGGCGCCTTTATTAACAGCGTCGTTAAAAGCCGCTGTTATCAGGTCTTCAAGCATTTCTTTGTCGTCGAGTACCGACTCGTCAATGCTGATTCGGCGTACTTCGTGCGAACAAGTCATGGTGATTTTGACCAAGCCGGCNCCCGCTTCGCCTTCNACCTCGGTTTGCGCCAGCTCCTCTTGCGCTTTGGCAAGGTTGCTCTGCATCTGCTGCGCCTGTTTCATCAGGCCGGCTAATCCGTTTTTCATCGTTAATATGCCTTTCTTTAGTGCGGCAATTATAAGACCTGTAGGCAAATAATACCGCAATGGCTGCGCTTGNTAGTGTTACNCGGGGTGGCGTCTGCTTATATTGGTCTTACTGAATCCTCNACTATGGTGGCGTCGAAACTTTCTTTCATTTCCTGAACAAAAGGGTCACTGTTGATTGCATCATCTGCAGCCCGCTGGTTAGTGGCGCGGGCTTGCGCGTCCAATTGGGCCGGCGTGGTTTGCATGTCGGCTGAGGTTTCAATCTGTAGCCGCACTGGGCGCTCACAATACTCGCTCAACGCCTCTTGCAATCGTTTTTCGTTACCATCTGTTTGCAGGTGTTTGGCGGCAGGATCCAGGGCTAGCTGGCAAATTCCATGCGCTGCATCGAATTTGCGTATACAGCAGTTTTGCGCCAGGGTTTTGACCATACCTCCCAGTTTAAGTTGGGGAAATATTTGATGCCAGTCCGCAACGCACACAGAGCCGGAGCTGGCTTGCTCATTTGCCGAGATCTGTGTCGCAACGGTGTCGGTGGTGGACTGTTGGTCATTTTCCAGGTCAGCGGGGGCGGTCGGAGTCGGGGTGGGCATTTGACCGACGGCGAGCGGTTTGAAGGCATAAAGGCGTAGCAGGGTCATACAAAAACCGGCATATTCGTCTGGCGCTTGCGGTAGTTCATGGCGTCCCTGGATCACTATTTGNTAGGCCAGTTGCACAAATTCCGGCACATAGCGCCTGGACAATGATTGCAGGCGCGGCAAGTCTATATCATCGTTCTCCAGGCCGGCGGGGGCAAGTTGCAGGATTTGCAGCTGCAGCAAGAGGCGCGCCATGTCCTGCAGGGCNGAGCCAAANGATACGCTTCTAGTTGCCATAAGGTCAGCGACCTTGAGCATNGCGCCAGCGTCATGCGCCGCCAGGGCTTCGAGAATGTCATAAAGATAATCACTGGCAACGGTGCCTAACATGGCTTCGACTTCGTCTGTTTCAAGCTTTCCGGCACCGTGGGCAATAGCTTGATCGAGCAAGGATAAGGCATCGCGCATGCTGCCATCGGCGGCATGGGCAATGCGTGCCAGCGCTGGTGGCGTGGAGGGTATTCCTTCGGCCTGCAACACGCGGTTCAAATGAGTACTGATAACAGCTGGCGGCATTTGTTTGAGGTTGAACTGCAGGCAGCGAGACAGGACTGTTACCGGGATTTTTTGCGGGTCAGTGGTGGCCAGAATAAATTTGATGTGCTCAGGCGGTTCTTCCAGCGTCTTTAGCATGGCGTTAAAAGCGGAGGTTGACAGCATGTGCACTTCGTCAATCACGTAAATCTTGTAACGTCCTTGCGTAGGGGCGTAAATGGCGTTCTCAAGCAGCTGTCGCATTTCCTCCACCTTGGTGTTGGTGGCTGCATCGACTTCCAGCAGATCAACGAAACGCCCGACATCAATCTCCTGGCAGGTGGAGCAATGTCCGCAGGGGGTAGAGCTAACGCCTGATTCGCAGTTGAGTGATTTGGCCAGAATGCGCGCAATGGTTGTTTTACCTGTGCCGCGCGTGCCGGTAAGCAGGTAGGCGTGGTGCAGACGTTGCTCGTCTAGTGCATGCGTCAGAGCACGTACGACGTGTTCTTGCCCGACCAATGTGGCAAAATTTTTCGGTCGCCATTTACGGGCGAGGACTTGATAGCTCATATAGCAGAAAAGAAAGGAAGTGGCGAGCCTGATCCCCGGCACTCACGGTAAATGGCTGGGGCTGCTGCCTTCCGGCCCTGACCCGGTTCACCATCCCGCGATGCGGGGGGACCCGCCGGATGGAATTCTAGCATTTTTGCCAGCAATGCCAAAAGGCGATTGCTCTGCTCATTGCAGGTTACAAGCAGGATCGCGGATTTTGTCAGGGTTATTCGTCGCCTTGCAGCGACAGTTTTAGGTCACCCCCTGCGAACTGAGGCAGACCGTCACCTATGTCGTAGTAATCGCCCTTTTCTTGTACATAGATATGCGAAACGACAGACAAGCCGCTTGAGTCGTCGAGAGAGCCGGCGAAGATGCTAATCCTGTCGCCGCTATCAGGCTGCCAAAATAGCGTACTGCCACAGTTGCCGCAAAACCCACGCCTGGCGCCAGGGGAAGAGCGGTACCACTTTAGCCCTTCGCTGCATAACAGCTTCAGGTTTTCAGGCCGGGTCGCCGTGGCGGCAGTGAAGTGGCCGCTTGATTTTCTGCATTCCATGCAATGGCATGCAACCACCTCCCGGCAAGTGCCGGTAATCTCGTATATTACAGAGCCACACATACAGCTACCAGCAAGTGTTTTCATGACCATTTGACTTTTGCATCCAGCCTCAAACGTTATAGTATCCCTTATACCATTCAACGAATCGACGTACGCCCTCGCTAACCGGCGTGTCAGGCGCGAAACCAATCCAGCTGGATAATTCATCTACCCGTGCTGCCGTTGCAGGAACGTCGCCTGGTTGCATGGGTAACATATTCATCTGCGCCTTGATGCCCAGCGCGTCTTCCAGAGCTCGTATGTAGTCCATTAGTGGTGTTGGTTGATTGTTGCCAATATTAAATACCCGCCACGGGCGGTTACTGATTGCCGGGTCCGGAGACGCCGGATCAAAGCTGCCATCAGCGCTCGCCGGTTTGTCGGCGACGCGCAGTACTCCCTCGACTATATCGTCAATGTAGGTAAAATCACGCTGCATTTGCCCACGGTTAAATACGTCAATCGCTTCACCGGCCAGCATGGCCCTGGTGAATAAAAATAATGCCATATCAGGTCTTCCCCAAGGCCCGTAAACGGTGAAGAAGCGCAAGCCGGTCGTTGGCAGGTCATATAGATGGCTATAGGTATGAGCCATAAGTTCGTTTGATTTTTTCGTTGCCGCATAAAGGCTAACCGGGTGATCAACGCTGTCGTGCTCCGAAAATGGTAAGCGCGTGTTTCCACCGTAAACACTTGAACTGCTGGCATATAACAAGTGCTGGACGCCGCCGTGGCGACAGCCTTCCAGCACGTTGACAAATCCGGTCAGGTTGCTGTCAACATAGGCGTGCGGGTTTGTCAGNGAATAGCGTACCCCTGCCTGCGCCGCCAGATGGATTACCCTGTCAAAGCGATTGTCGGCAAACAAGTTCGCCATGGCGCTGCGATCCTCTATGCCAAGCTTTGCGAAGCTAAAGTTGTCAAAAGCACTGAGGCGACGTAGGCGTTCTTGCTTGAGTGCTTGATCGTAATAATCGTTCAGGTTGTCCAGGCCGGTGACGTTTTCGCCTTGTTCCAGTAGGCGTAACGCAGTGTGCATGCCAATAAAACCGGCCGCGCCGGTAACCAGATAGTTCATTCTTTCCCTACGCTTAATTATTCAATATCCGTGGGCTGGCAGTGCACATTGATTACAGCTCCTGTCGTTCAGCATGACTCATTGTTTCATTAGCATAGCGCTCGTTTCAGCGGAAGACCACGAGCGTAGCGAGTGGGCTGCCCGACTGCAAGCGATTGTTAGGCCACAGCCACTTCAAAATACTCAACAACACTTGGGAAACACTGATTTATTCCCTGCGCGGGCGAAATACTGCGTTGCGCGGTGCTCGAAAGCTCGCCTATCCGCATGATATGTCTCGCTTT
>Ga0049116_10000089_pt1 | contig 18903 bp, 21 predicted proteins | sample WorMetvacBELIZE2_FD_55049 | JGI IMG/M metagenome (GOLD analysis project Ga0049116, IMG submission 55049) | Marine gutless worms symbiont microbial communities from Max Planck institute for Marine Microbiology, Germany - Olavius vacuus BELIZE.2 | ecosystem: Host-associated > Annelida > Digestive...
TTTCATATTTTTAAATTTATCTAACAATAAAAAATGTTTATAAATATTAGAAAATGTCAATCAATGTTTAAAAAAACAATTTTTTATTTCTGGGGACAATTTGGGGACAATTTTGCAGTTAAAATGTGTATTTTTAAGGATTTTCTGGGAATTTCTGGGAATCTTAATTTGCCTGTATGTATTGTAATTACTATTTTATATAAGGTGGCCAAGGGCGGAATCGAACCACCGACACAAGGATTTTCAGTCCTCCGCTCTACCAACTGAGCTACTTGGCCAATTTTTATTAAGACCTCGAATTTTATCATCAAATCTTTAAAATTATTTTAGATATAAGTTTCAATTAGCTTATATAAAANTAATATTTTTAGATTGACAATTTACCCTTTCCCTCAGTAAAATACAAATTTATTTTTTTGGTTAAATTTTTTAACCTACTACAANTTATTGGAGAATATATGAATAAGGCTGTAATGATTTTATTGCGTCATGGAGAATCACAATGGAACCAGGAAAATCGNTTTACCGGTTGGGTAGATGTTGATCTTTCAGAAAAAGGGATAAAAGAAGCTAAACAAGCTGGTGCTTTAATTGCCAAAGAAGGATTGGAATTCAATAAGGCTTATACCTCATATTTACTAAGAGCTTGGAAAACCTTATATATCGCCTTGGAAGTTTCTAAAAGGTTTTGGCTGCCAATACATCCTGCTTGGGAACTTAATGAACGTCATTACGGTGCTTTAGCCGGTTTAAATAAAAAAGATACCGCAGATAAATATGGGGAAGAGCAAGTAAAAATTTGGCGGCGCAGTTATGCTACTTTGCCGCCATTACTTGAAGATGATGATCCCAATAATCCTGCTGAAGATATTCGTTATCAATATTTAACTAAAACTCAAAGACCGAAAGGCGAAAGTCTGGCGCTTACTGTTGATCGGGTTGCCAAATATTTTCAAGAGGTTTTACAACCTTCGCTTTTAGCTGGGAATCTACCTTTAATTTCTGCGCATGGAAACTCGCTTAGAGCTATGGTTAAATATCTGGAGGATATGAGTGAGGCAGATGTTTTAGAATTAAATATTCCAACGGGAGTTCCATTAATTTACGAACTTGAATTTAAAGATAATCGCTATTATCCGATTTCAAAGAGATACTTAGGAGATAGCTCCGAAGTTGAAGCTAGACTAAACGCAGTTGCCAATCAAGGGAAAAAGTAAATATTTATTCAACTCATTTTTCAACTATCAATTTTCATACTAATAAGATTAAATGACTAATCAATATGTTGATGATCAAAATGAATTTAATAAATTAAATTTTATCCAGCAAAAGCAACTACCAATTCGAAGTTTTGTTCGGCGTTTTGGCCGCATGACTGCAGGACAAAAAAAGAATCTTAAAAAAAAATCAAAGGGGATTATCGATTTTGAAAAAATAAATCATCAAACTAATTGGCGACATATCTTTGAATTATCTTCAAATAATTCACTGAAACTAACTTTAGATATTGGTTTTGGAATGGGTGATGGGACGATTGAGTTTGCTAAAAATAATTTAGACCATCAAATACTTTCCATAGATATTCATAAACCTGGAATCGGTAGGTTACTTGGATTGATAGAAAAAAATAAAATTTCCAATATTCGCATTATCGAAGTCGATATTATTGATTTGCTTACTCAAAAAATTGCAGATAATAGTTTTGCTTTAATTAAAATTTTATTTCCCGATCCTTGGCCAAAATCTCGTCATCATAAAAGAAGGTTAATTAGTGAAAACTTTCTCAATTTATTATCAAAAAAAACAACAAATAATGCTTTGCTACATATCGTAACCGATAATCAAGATTATGCCAATTGGATAACCAAATTATTTTTAGAGCAAAAATATTTTAATCCGATCGAGCCTAAAATTGCTAAAACTTTACCTGTTTTAGCATGCTTGAAGACTAAGTTTTATCAACGGGCAATTTTGGAAAACCGCGAAATTTATAATTTTTATTATCAAAAATAATGGATTTAGAAAAATTAGCCGAGCATTCTCATCAGTTTAGTCAAAGAATTTATTATGAGGATACCGATTTTTCCGGAGCTATTTATCACAGCGCATATTTAAAATTTTTTGAACGAGGGCGTACCGAATGGCTGCGTCAACTGAATATTCAGCATTATCAATTATTTGATCGAGGTTATGCTTTTATGGTTTCCAATATTCAAGTAGATTTTATTTCAAGTGCGGAAATGGACGAAATAATATATATCGAGACAAATGTTGGTAAAATCACTCCTGCTAGAATTTTTTTTATTCAAGAAATTCGTAGAACCCTAACTTTAGCAAACATTTCAGAAGCTAAAAAAGATTTGATTGCCTCAGCTAAAGTAACAGTGTGTGCAGTTTCTAAAAAAAATAATGTTTTTATGCCTGTTCGTTTATCACAAGTTCTAGTAACTGAAAATGTAAGAATTAATAAATAAATGTCTACCGCAAATGATTTAAATATATTAAAGCTAGTAGCAGAGGCTAGCCTTATTGTTCAATTGGTTTTGCTAATCTTGCTATTATTTACTTTGTATTCATGGTATTTAATCTTTCATAAATGGATGCAATATCAAATTGTGAATTTTTATGCATCTCGCTTTGAAAAAAAATATTCTGTGGTCTCAGATATCGGCGAACTTTTTAGTGAGATTAGTAAGAAAAGAAAACCTTCAGCTTTAGAAAATATTTTTTTAGTAGGAGTTGATGAATTAAAAAAAGTTGCTCGTTCAAAAAAAGAAGAAAAGATGGCATTGGTGGAAAATATCCGNAGAGCNATGAATGCTACCCTGCAAAAAGAATTAGATACTCTTGAACGAGGTTTAAACTTACTGGCAACTATTGGCTCAGTTAGTCCCTATATTGGTCTTTTTGGGACTGTATGGGGAATAATGCATGCATTCCAAAATTTAACTAATGTTAGTCAAGCAACGCTTTCTCATGTAGCACCGGGAATTGCTGAAGCATTGGTTGCCACTGCCTTAGGCCTTTTTGCTGCAATTCCTGCAGTGCTTGCATATAATTGGTTTTCAGATAAAGTTTATCGAATTAATAGCCGTTTTGATACTTTTATTGATGAGTTTCAAAATGTAGTTGCCTTGCATTTGCATTAGTTAAATAATGGCAAGAAAAAAAACTCCGATACATAATATGAATGTAGTCCCCTACATTGATGTAATGCTGGTGCTATTAATTATTTTTATGATTACTGCCCCACTTGTTCAAACTACATTTATTGAATTACCTAAAAGCACAGTCGATAAAAATATTGAAAGTAATATTGAATTAATTACAGTTGAAATGGTTTCGAAAAATCTGTTTCAAGTTAAGTATGCTACTGAAAATCCGGTTGAGACAAATTCCCAAAACTTATTAAATGTTATTGAAACTTTAATTAATCAAAAAAATATTGAAATTCCCAGAATTTTTTTAGCAGCTAGTCCAAATTCCCTTTATGGTGAGGTAGTTGAAGTTGCAGATAAATTAAGGGAAATGGAAAATACTAAAGTCTCTTTATTAATGCAAAAAAAATAAAAGAAATTAAATTATTAGCTGGTATTTTCGGAGTGTAGCGCAGTCTGGTAGCGCACTGCGTTCGGGACGCAGGGGTCGGAGGTTCGAATCCTCTCACTCCGACCAAATTTTTTTTCTAAAATATTTATCTTACATTTTATATACCCAAAATCTAAAACCAAATCTAGGNTAAAATAATNNTTTCACAACNAGAGATCANCCAAAATTGAATAGTCAAATACGTAAAAAAAATTTTTTATTTAGCATAGGATTAACATCTATACTTTTTACCTCCTGTGCNATATTTACTAAATTTCATCCATATGAATATTTACAGACAACTGATAATCAAAATATTATTGTCAGTAAAGAAGAACCCTCTGATCAGTTTATCTGTTCTCCCCTTGGATTTTTGCCTTGTAGTTTTAATAATCAAACTAAAGAAGCTGATGAAGAAAACTTTCATATGCAATGTGCTCAAAATATTCAACCATATGCTCAAAATATTGAAGCCAACTATATTTATATTCAAGAACCAATCAAAATTCTGGGTATCAGTTGGCGTGATGCCAAAGCTAATTTATTTAAATGCAAATGGTTACCCCAATTACAAGTTGATAAATAATGCAAGAAAATCGAGTTATTTATCCGGGAACCTTTGATCCGATAACTTTAGGTCATATTGATCTGGTCCGCAGAGCTCTAGAAATCTTTGATGAAGTAATAATCGCAATTGCTAATTCATCAACCAAAAATCCAATGTTTAGTCTTGAAAAAAGGGTGGAATTAGCTAAAAAATCATTAACCGGATATGGAAATACCACAGTTGTGAGCTTTAAAGGTTTGCTTGCCGATTTTATTAAAAAACAAAAGGTTCATATATTAATTCGGGGTTTACGAGCGGTTTCCGATTTTGAATTTGAATTTCAGATGGCGGGAATGAATCGGCATTTAATTAAAAAAATTGAAACGGTATTTTTAATGCCTGATGAAAAATATCAATTCATATCAGCAACTATGGTGCGCGAAGTGGCATCACTGGGTGGGGATGTTAGTGATTTTGTCCCAAAAATTGTAAATCAAGAAATAATTTCCACAAGAAAAAAAAGTTAAACCTCCTCTTAATTTTTCAGCACAAATTTTTTTATAATGACTATTGCGGATTTATTCGCTAAAAATTCCAAAATAGCTGAAAGTTTCCCGAAATATATTATTCGAGAAGGTCAAATTAAAATGGCGGAAGCTATTAGTAATGCCATTGCCAATCGAAATGCTCTGGTTGCGGAAGCCGGGACCGGGATAGGTAAAACTTTAGCTTATTTAGTTCCCTCAATTAGTTCAGGGGGAAAGGTGATTATTTCAACCGGAACAAAAGCCTTACAAGATCAATTATATTTACGCGATCTCCCTAAAGTAGTTCAGAGTTTATTAATTCCAGTTACCACAGCACTTTTGAAAGGACGAGCTAATTATGTCTGTCATTATCATTTAGGTCGTGCATTGAACAATCAAATTTTAATGAAAGAAAAATGGTTTACTGACCTTCGCGAAATTAGCAATTTTGCAATATCCAGTAAAACTGGAGATAAAGCTGACTGTATAAATGTTGCAGAAAATTCCAATGCCTGGAAATACGCAATATCTACAAGAGATAATTGTTTAAGTTCTAAATGTCAAAATTTTGATGAATGCTTCGTAAACAAGGCAAGAAAAAATGCCTTTGCTGCCGATGTATTGGTAGTAAACCATCATTTGTTTTTTGCCGATATTGCAATTAAAGAAAAAAAGGGGCTGGATTTATTACCTGATACTCATATTGTTATATTTGATGAAGCACATCAAGTTAAAGATACTGCCAGCTTATTTTTTAGTGATAGTATATCTACCGGACAATTGCGCGAATTAGCCAGAGATGCAAGGATGGAGCTTATGAATTATTGTGCAGATATGCCGGAAATTCATAAATTTGCTGATTTTATTGATTATCGCAGTGTCGATTTAATCGCTGCACTTCATAAACAACCTGAAAAAGTTAATCAAAATGATCTACTTGCAAATCCTAAAATTAAATATGCTTTTGATCAATTAATTAATTCTCTAAAAACTTTACTCGATAATCTAAAACTAGTTACAGAACGCTCACTTGATCTTCAAAAAATTTATGAAAGATGTTTGTATGCCAAAGCCGTTATTTCTCTATGGTTAAATCCTCTTTTACCCGATAATCAGGAACTTGCAAATATTGATCACACTCCTGAGCAAATTGAAGCTAGTTTAATCAACCATTTAAATAACGCAACCAGTGAAACTACTTATATTCATTGGTTGGAAAAAAAAGAAAATTATGCGAGAGTAATTAGAACTCCGCTTTCGATTGCTGAATCAATGCAACGACAATACAATTTAAAACCTCGAAGTTGGATATTTTGTTCAGCCACAATAGCTGTTGGTGATGATTTTAATTTAGTTAAAAATGATTTAGGTCTTAACAAAATCGATCGTGGTTGTGAACAAATTGCAATTTCCAGCCCATTTGATTACCACAAAAATTCTCGTTTATATATCACTAAAAACCTACCCTCACCTACTCAGCCAGAATATTTTGCGCAAATGATTAAAACTATTGTTCCCCTAATTAACAATTGTTGTGGGGGAATATTTATTTTATGCACCAGTTACCGCTCAGTTACTCAATTTAGCAAAATTTTACCAACTAAGATAAATAAGCGAAAAATCCTAATCCAAAATGATATGACCAATCATCAGCTTTTATCTGAGTTTCGAAATCATGGTGATGCAGTTTTAATCGGAACTATGACTTTTTGGGAAGGTGTAGATTTTCAAGGTCCGATTCTCTCAATGGTGATAATTGATAAATTACCTTTTGCTCCTCCAGATGATCCAATTCAAAAAGTTCTAAATCAGGAAATGAAAAAAAACGGAGGGAATCCCTTTTTCGATTTACAGTTACCTCAAGCCGCACTTTTACTTAAACAAGGTGCAGGAAGATTAATCCGTTCAGAAAATGATCAAGGAGTTTTGGTAATTTGTGATTCACGACTTAGAACCAAAGGTTATGGCAGTAGATTAATAAAGGCAATTCCACCAATGACCCAAGTAGACGATCAAGCTCAAGTAATTGAATTTTTGAAAACAATGAAATAATATTTTTAAAAACCTTTATTTGCTTGTATTATCTGGGCAAACACTAAATATAATAAACTAAATTTTTTAATAATTGTAAACAATACAAATAAATTTTGATGATAGGCAAAATTACCGGAAAAATAATTACTAAAACTCCAAATCTGGTTTTAGTTGATGTTGGCGGGATTGGATATGAAATTGAAATATCCATGAATACTTATAGTGGGCTAGCTGAGCTTGGAGATCAGATAACACTTTATACCCATTTGCAAATCCGAGAGGATGCCCATATTCTTTTTGGATTTTTACAAGAATCTGAAAGATTGGTATTTCGTCAATTAATTAAAGTTATTGGTTTGGGTCCCAAAACCGCTTTATCAGTCCTATCAACCTTTACAATTACTCAACTGGCAAAAGCAATTAATGAAAAAGATTCAACCATTCTTACCCGTGTGCCTGGAATCGGCAAAAAAACCGCTGAGCGTTTGTTAATTGAATTACAAGATAAGTTTCCCAGTATCGATCAATCAACCACAACAACTAATTCGATTACTCAAATTCGTGATGCTTTAATTAGCCTAGGCTATAAAGATAGTGAAATCCAAAAACAATTAAAAGATCTACCAATGGATACCAATCTTGAAGAAGGAATACGAATTATCTTGCAGAAATTCAGTAAAGTCGGTTAATCGTTATTTAAATTGATAATCTTTAAAATTATCAGCTTCCTCTTCATTCAATACCCATAATCGGCTGATATAACCATTTACTTCAATAAAAGCAATATCTACCGGAGTCTCAGTTTTTGAAGGGGGAATAATTAAATTATTTTTTTGAGTATAAAAACGAACTCCGGGAGTTAGGTGATAGGTTTTATCGTCAATTATTACATATCGGTTTTTGGACATTGCCAATAACGGAAAGTTTACTTTAGTTAATTCCCCTTGCTGGGCATATTTGCTAAACTTACGCTCAACTTTATCGGGAATATATTTATGATTTTCCCAACCGGTTACAATCTGGGCATTGACATTTAGATAATTCAATACTAAAAAAATAATCAGCCCAATGTAAACAAACTTCCAAAAACGAATCGATAAAGTTAACATAGCATATTTTTTAAATATTGTTGATTACAGTTAATTAAAATTGTAAACCAATCTTCAATATTTGAATACAATTACCCTAACTTTTATTACAATTATCAAGTTAATGTTTAATATCAGATAAAATTATATAACTTAGTTTCGCTTTGTTTTTAAATGAAAAATCGCAAAAGCATTAGTTTTATTCTAATATTAATCAGCACTTCAATATTTATAAGTGCTTGCACCTCAATTAGTAAACGCCAAAAAGATATTGCAGATTTATTAATCGGCAATATCGCTCAACATCGCAAAGACCATGCAGTTGTAGCAAAATCTTTTGAAAAAATCACCCGCGAACATAATGATAAAAGACTATTGTCTCATTGTATTGAATCAGCGGTGCAAATTACTGATTTTGCTACCGCAAAAAAGTGTATTGATCGACATCGCGATCTATCCATCCAAGAACTAATTGCCTCGGATAAAACTATATTGGAACAAATTAGTAATCCTAGTTCTAGAGAAAATAAAAATTCAAATGTGCTAGATCGTTTAGATATTATTGAAGCCCGAGCTATAGCAGCTAGTTACCAAGGTGACTACCCGGCTAAATTTATAAAATTTATTGAAGAATTCAGTGAAAAAAAGCAAAATTCAATAATAACCCAAACATCACGCTATCTTTCCAGATTAAATCGCTATCAACGAGGGGTAGAAATTTTTAATGCGCTGGTTTTACATCCAAACATCTCAAAAAATATTAATAATCAGATTTTTTTAGCAGATTATCTAAGAAGCACTTGGCAGGATAGTGAATCATTACTTTGGGCAGAAAAAGGCTTTTAATGAAAAAGCGACTCCAATTTCATTAATAATGTATGTAGAAGCTCTTCATATTAATGGAATGCTTGATAAAGCCTTAGCAGTTTTAACCAAGTATCAAAATAAAGCTGAATTTGCAGATTTAGTCATAAATACTCGAATTAGCAAAATTGATTCTTTAGATGATGAAAATCGACTTCGAGATTTTTTAATAAATATTGAACCAACCATTTTACAAAATCCGCAAATTAATCCGCAAACCAAATTAAGTTTTTTAGGACGGTGGTTTGAATTAGAAGATTATCCTAAAACCGCTCAGTTGCAACAAAAAGTTGCGCCTTCAGTATATGCAAGTAAGAATCCGCAACTAATCGGACTACTTTTATATTATCAAGGTATTACCAAATTAAAATTAGCGAAAACTGACAAAGAAGAGATAGAGGCACGTTCAATTTTAAATAGAATAAGTCAAATTCCTAGATATCGACGATTAATTAAAATTCATGATTATCAACAGCAATTAGAGGCTGAAGGTAATGAGAACTTTATTAATAATATTGATGAACAAGCTAAGATTATTATGTCTCCTGACGACTATTTAGCCTTATCACATGTATTAAATCAAAAAAACTTAACTGCAAAAGCTCTTGAGGTTATTGAAAACGGTTTAGTTTTTCATAAAAACAATTCAAGTATGCTATATGATGCAGCAATGCATGCGATTGCGCTCGATATTGAAAACAAAATGGAAAATTATTTACAAAGAATAATTAAAGTTGATCCTGAAAATTTTCATGCTTATAATGCTTTGGGATACACTTGGGCAGATCAAAATCGCAATTTAGCCCAGGCAAAAATTAACATTGAAAAAGCATTGCGTCATCAGCCATTAGAGCCGGTAATTCTTGATTCTTATGGTTGGTATTATTTTCGTGCCGGGGATTATGAAAAAGCTTTGGAGTTTTTAACTCGGGCGATAAATTTACAGCATGATCCTGAAATTGCTGCGCATCTGATTGAAGTATTATTACAAATTGAAAATTCAACATTCGCTACCGGCAATGAGAGAAATCAGGCGGTTAATATTTATGATCAAGCAATGAAAAGATACCGGCAATATCCAAAAAAAGACTCATCAATCAGAGCAATTAAAATATTGAATAAGATTGCTGATAAATTAAATAAACCCCAAACTGCTATTAATAAATAATTTAAATTGTGGAAATCTTATAATTAATAAATGATTTTTGATCCTCAAATTAAAATTCCCGCAACATATATGCGAGGCGGCACTAGTAAGGGAGTTTTTTTTCGATTGCAGGATCTGCCAAAATCAGCACAGATTCCTGGAAAGGCTCGGGATCAGCTTTTACTAAGAATAATTGGCTCACCAGATCCTTATGGTAAACAAATTGACGGCATGGGAGGTGCTACTTCTAGCACTAGTAAAACTGTTATTATTTCTAAGAGTAACAAAGTAGATCATGATGTTGACTATCTATTTGGACAAGTTTCAATTGACAAAGCTTTTGTTGATTGGACCGGCAACTGCGGTAACCTAACTGCTGCCGTAGGATCTTTTGCAATAGCCAATGGATTAATTGATAAAGCAAAAATTCCCAAGCAAGGAAATGCTATTGTAAGAATTTGGCAAGCAAATATTAATAAAACAATTGTCGCTAAAATTCCAATTACCAATGGTGAAGTCCAGGAAACCGGCGATTTTGAATTGGACGGGGTTACTTTCCCAGCCGCAGAGATTGAAATTGAATTTATTGATCCTGCAGAAGAAGGAGAATCCGCTTTGTTTCCTACCGGCAATTTGGTCGATGAACTTCCCTTGCCTAAAGAAATTGTTTCTCAAGGTAAACTCAAAGCGACATTTATAACTGCCGGAATTCCCACAATGTTTGTAAATGCTGCTGATATTGGTTATTCAGGAATTGAATTACAATCTGATATTAATAATGATTCCCAAGCACTTGAGCGATTTGAAAAACTTAGAGCTTACGGAGCCATGAAAATGGGTTTGATAAATCAAATTGAAGAAGCAACAACTAGACAACACACTCCCAAAATTGCGTTTGTGTCTCCTCCTAAAAAATATCTTGCAAGTAGTGGTAAAGAAGTAAAATCGGAAAATATCGATTTGGTAGTTCGGGCTTTATCAATGGGTAAGCTACATCATGCAATGATGGGCACTGCTGCTGTAGCAATTGCTACTGCTGCTGCGATTCCCGGCACTTTAGTAAATCTGGCAACTGGGGGTGGAAATCGAGAATCTGTTATTTTTGGTCATCCTTCAGGTATATTAAAAGTAGGGGCTCATGCGGAAGAACATAATGGTAAATGGCTGGTAAAAAAAGTTATTATGAGCAGAAGCGCCCGAATTTTAATGGAAGGCAATATTTACGTCCCCAACCAAGCTTTTGGAGATTGATGAATGATAAAATAATTAACAAATTTAATTGGAAATTTTATGAGTAAAGAAATCAAAACAATTTTTTCCAAAAAAGCTCCGGCACCAATAGGGCCATATTCTCAAGCAATTATTGTTGGTGATTTATTTTATGCCAGTGGCCAGGTTGCTTTAGTTCCCGGAAGCGGTGAAATGAAGCAAGGTATTGATGAAGAAATTCAACAGGTTTTTTCAAATCTTGAAGGGGTGCTATCCGAAGCTAATTTAAGTTTTGCCGATGTAATTAGCGTTAAAGTTTATCTTACAGATCTTAATGACTTTGCTAAAGTAAACGAGGCAATGGAAAAGCATTTTACTGAACCTTATCCGGTAAGAGCAACTATCCAAGTAGCAGGACTTCCCAAAGGTGCCAAAATTGAAATTGAGCTAATAGCAAAATTAAATTAAAAATATATTTCAATTATTATTAAAACTGAATCAATTCCTATTGTAAATTTAATTCATATAACTAATAATACTTGTTGAATATATAAAACCGAGAAATATATATTTTCTATTTCAAAATCCAACTTGCAATATTTAATTTAATTCATTAAAATTATTTTTGCAATGCAACAATAAAATATGGAAACATCTCATCACTTACTAGATCAGTCACATGGGCTACCTATTCTATCAGTAGCAATTGTTCATCCTTGCGATGATAATTCACTTACCGGTGCCTGCCAAGCGGCTGAACAAGAATTAATTAATCCAATATTAATTGGACCTAAATCAAGAATTCAAACTGTGGCAAAAGAAGAAGGTCTTAATATTGAAAATTATGAAATAATCGATACTCAACATTCTCATGACTCAGCTGAAATTGCTGTAGATCTTTGCCGAAGCGGTAAAGCCCAAGCATTGATGAAAGGTAGCCTTCATACTGATGAATTAATTTTAGCGGTGATTCACAAAGAACGAGGTATCAGAACTGAGCGAAGACTTTCGCATATATTTCATTTTGATGTTCCAACATACCATAAACCACTATTAATAACCGATGCCGCGGTTAATGTTGAACCTGATCTAGCTGAAAAACAAATTATTTTAATTAATGCAATTGAGCTTGCAAATGCAATTGGTATTCCCAAACCTAAAGTTGCAATTCTGCAGCTGTAGAAACAGTAAATCCCAAAATGCAATCAACATTGGATGCTGCAGCATTATGTAAAATGGTTGATCGAGGTCAGGTTACCAATGCGATTGTCGATGGTCCCTTAGCTTTTGATAATGCTATTTCAAAGGAAGCCGCCGAAATTAAGGGCATAGAAACACCGGTTGCCGGTGATGTTGATATTTTATTAGTACCTGATCTAGAATCCGGGAATATGTTAGCAAAGCAATTAACCTATTTAGCTAATGGACAATGCTCAGGAATAGTGATTGGCGCAAGGGTTCCGATTATCCTAACCAGTCGAGCTGATGATGCTTACGCCAGATTGGCTTCTTGTGCAATTGCAAGTATGTATGCTCAATATAAATTAATGCATAAAAATCTGCAATCAAATTAAATTTTCAAAAAATAGAATTTAACAATTTTTCTAAATCATCTTTTTTAATTTGTAGAGTTGATCATGAGCATCTTTGGGGGTTAGTTCATTTGGATCTAGTTTTGTTAATTCATCTAATAATTGTTCAACCTTAGAATTATCTTCGCGGATAAGATCCTGCTCATTAATTTCTTCACTACTTACAAATAATTGCTGTTGTTCATCAACAGAACTTTGATTTTTTTCCAGTAATCTTAGAGTTCTACGAGCGCTTTTTATAATCTCCATTGGCAGTCCCGCTAGTTTAGCTACTTCAATTCCGTAACTATCATCTGCAGAACCTTCTTGGATGCGATAAGTGAAATGAATTTGATATTGATTTGATTTATTTTTTTTATCATCAATAATTTTAACCGCAGAAAAATGAACATTGGCAATATTGGTTTGATGATGAGCAATTTCGGTCAGTTCATGATAATGTGTAGAAAATAAAGTAAAAGCTCTGCTAAAGTTATTAAGATAAGTTAGCACTGCTGCAGCTATCGACATTCCATCAAAAGTTGCGGTGCCACGCCCAATTTCATCTAACAAAATTAGTGAATTTTCACAAGCATTTCGAACGATATTTGCAGTTTCATTCATCTCCACCAAAAAAGTTGAACGCCCTCCAGCTATATCATCCGCAGCACCGATTCTTGCAAATATTTTATTGATTTTGCCGATTTTTGCTGAACCCGCAGGAATATAACTACCAATATATGCCAAAATCACATTTAATGCTGCACTTCTCATATAGGTAGATTTTCCGCCCATATTGGGACCGGTGATAATTAATGAACGACGATTTTGGTTTAATTCGATAGGATTTGCGATATAAGTTTCAACATTGGTTTCTACAACAGGGTGTCGGGCTTTGGTAAGCGATATTCCAATATTATTATCATTAAGCTCTGGTTTACAATAATTTCGTTCAAGGGCAATCTTGGCAAAATTTATGATTAAATCTAAATGGACAATTTGATAATTTATTTTTTGAAGGATTTGAATATTACTCTCTAAAAAATTAACTAACTCAAAATATAAGTCATTTTCAAGTTGCTGTGCACGCTCTTTTGCAGTTAATATTTCCTGTTCTAATTTTTTTAGCTCAATAGTAATAAATCTTTCAGCATTTTTCATTGAATGTGCTCGTTGATATTCAGCCGGCAATTCAGATAATTTGCTGATATTTGTTCTGGTAATTTCAATATAAAAACCATGCAGACGGTTATATTCAATTTTTAAATTGTTTATTCCAGTTTTTTCCCGCTCTCTTGTAGTTAATTCATTTAGTAACTTTGAGTAGTTTTCACTTTTTTCATATAATTCATCTAACAAAGTATTAAAATCTTTACGAAAAACTCTGCCATCTTTTATTGTTGTTGGAGGTTCATCAACAATAGATCTTTCAAGCTGATCGATAATTTCTCTAGGAAATATAAGTGCTTGTATAATTTCATCGATAAGCGGATCACTAATATTTTTTAGATATTTAGACAATGACGGAATTAATTGCAATGATCGCCGAAGAGATACTAGCTCTTTCGGCCTGATAGTTTTTAGAGCTATTCGGGCACAAAGTCTTTCAACATCAGCAAAATTTTTTAATTCCGATTTGATTTCATCAATTAAATCGGAATTGGCAATAAATTTCTCAATTAAGTTATGACGCTTTTTAGCTAAGTCGGTGTTTACCTGTGGGTGATGAATTTCGTGATATAACAACCTTTTGCCGCCATTGGTTTCGCAAAAATTGATTGTCGATAACAAAGTATTTTGATAATCATTTTGGATTGAATGAGTAAGTTCTAGGTGTTTGCGAGTTTCTGCAGACATCTCGATATATTGAGTTTGATCCTCAATAATAAAATTTTGCAAATGTGAAAGCGTAGCTAGTTGTGTGGTTTTAACGTAGTTTAAAAGCACCCCCGTTACTGCAACTATTGATCCATCACGATTTTCGGTATTGAGCTTATCGATTTTACTTTTAATACCTAAGCCGTAAAGTTCAGAAATTCCAAAATGAGCCGCTAATTCTCGTCCTCCTCTTTTGGGATCAAATAGCCAATTATGTTGTGGTCGAATATCGCTGATATAGTTTATTCCGGCTAGATTTAATTTCAAAATCATTTTTTCTCGATTTGAATCTTCAACCAATAATTCACTTGGACGAATTCGAGCAAGCAATTCAGAAAGTTTATTTTCGGGAATTAATGTGGCAAAAATTTTTCCGGCAGATAAAATTAACCATGAACAAGCAATCATTTGTTCTTTTTTGATTCGAGTATGAAAAACCGCCATTACTGCGCGATCAAAATTATTTTCCAGTAATCCGGTATCAGTAATAGTACCAGCTGTTACTATCTTGGTCACCGCCCGCTCAACCAAACCTTTATCTGAAGAACTACCAATTTGTTCACAAATTACCGCTGATTGCCCTTGGGCAATTAATTTACCTAAATAATTTTCCAAAGCATGATGAGGAACTCCTGCCATTGGAACTTTTTGACCGGCTGACTCTCCTCGGGTAGTTAAAGTGATATCTAATAATTTTGATGCAGCTTTAGCATCTTCAAAAAACAATTCATAAAAATCACCCATTCGGTAAAAAACTAAACGATCCGGATGATTAGCTTTAATATTCAAATATTGTTGAATCATCGGCGTATGCTGATTGTTTTTTTTAATCACTATAGTTATTTATCGATCAAATTCGATATTATCAATTAGTCTTACTTTATCTAATTTTGCAGCAGCTAATAATACTAGCTTATTATCATTTGCATTTGGTGTCTGGAGATTTTCCTGACGACAAAATGTAACATAGTCACATTGCCAACCTTCGTTGGTTAAATGGTTAATAACATCATTTTCAATTTGTTTAAAAGTTTTATCTTTTATTTGCTCTACTGCATTTTTTAAAGTTTGATATAGTTGCGAAGCTTTTTTACGATTGCTATTATAGATAGCTATTTCTTGAAGAAATCGCCAGACCATCATCTTCACGAATTGTTGGTGAGCGGATAATATTTATTGGCAAGTTCAGTGCCTTCACCATATTTTCAATTACGATTAACTGCTGAAAATCTTTTTTTCCAAATACCGCATATTTCGGCTGAATAATATTAAAAAGTTTTAATACTACCGTCGCCACACCAATAAAAAACCCCGGACGATATTGACCTTCAAGAATATCAGCAATTGAGCTAGGTGGAATTATTTTAAATAGCTTATTTTGATCTTTAGTTCCGATTGGATACATTTCGTTTATTGAGGGAGCAAATACTAGATTACAACCTAATTTTTCTAGTTTATTTAAATCCTGCTTTAAAGTGCGAGGATAAATTTTAAAATCTTCATCAGGAGAAAATTGCAGTGGATTTACAAAAATACTTACCACAACATTTTCACTTGCCTTTTTAGCAGTTTTAATCAACTCCAAATGTCCCCGATGAAGGTTCCCCATTGTCGGAACTAATGCAATCGAATTTGCAATATTTGAATGATGGTGAATATATTGTTGATATTCACTAATAGTATTAAAAATATTCATTAGTGAAATCGGATGAATTAATAACTATGTTCTTCAGTTGGATACTGACCGCTTTTTACCTCTTTTACAAAATTTTTAATTGCCTGTTCAATACTTGTTGCCTCATTCATATAATCTTTTACAAATCGTCCCTTTTTGCCGGGATAAACTCCTAGCATATCGTATAGCACTAAAACCTGACCATCAGTATCTTTACCTGCTCCAATTCCAATTGTTGTACAAATTTTTAATGACTTGCTAATTGTCTGCGCAAGACTTGACGGCATCATTTCTAAAACCATTAAAGCCGCCCCTGCTTGTTCTAAAGATATTGCATCTTTTTGGATTCGTTTAGCATTAGCATCGTCTCGACCCTGCACTCGATAACCACCCAAAGCATTTACCGATTGGGGTGTAAGTCCAATATGAGCACATACCGGTATTCCGCGCTCTACTAAAAAATTCACAGTTTCCGACATAACTTCACCACCTTCAATCTTCACCATTTCAGCGCCGGCAGCCATTAATTTAGCTGCATTTTTAAATGCCTGTTCTTTCGATTTTTGGTAACTGCCAAATGGCATATCAGATACAACCATCGCTCTTTCGACTATTGGTCCTACACATTTAGTATGATAGATCATATGTTCAATTGTTACCGGTAATGTTGAAGTTCTACCTTGAATTACATTGCCTAAAGAATCGCCGACTAAGATTACATCAATCCCTGTGCGATCTAAAAGGTTGGCAAAACTTGCATCGTAGCAAGTAAGCATAGCAATTTTTTCATTAGATTGCTTTAATCGGATAAGCTCAGGTAAAGTAACCGGTTTATTGCTAGCTAAATAGGTCATTCAAATATAATAAAAACAAAGTCTGTAAATATAGCATGATTAATTGGTTTTAGTTTATAAAATAATTAGATTGTTTGTAGTAAGAATTAAGATATTATAGATAAAATATTTTTACGATTCACTACTTATTTTAGCTATTCTAATAGAATAATAAACTCGATATTTATTTTGAATAACTTTATAATTGTTAATTGAGTTTTAGTTATAATTCTTATGCACTATTTGCAATAATTAATAATATGGGAAAAACTACAGGATTCATTGACTTTGAAAGAAAAACCGAAAGTTATGCTCCGGTTAAAGAGCGGATATTGAATTATCAGGAGTTTGTAAAACCGTTGACACAAAAGTCAATAAGTGAACAAGGTGCAAGATGTATGGATTGCGGAATCCCTTTTTGTCACAGCGCTTGCCCTGTAAATAACTTAATTCCTGATTGGAATGATTTAGTATATAAAAATAATTGGCAACTTGCTATTGATGTTTTACATCGCACCAATAATTTTCCAGAATTTACAGGAAGAATCTGTCCAGCACCATGTGAAGAAGCATGTACTTTAAATATTCAAAATTCTCCGGTAACTATTAAGATGATTGAAAAAAGCATAATTGATAATGCTTTTAAACATAATCTAGTTACCCCACAAGTTGCTTCAAAAAAAATTAACCAAAAAATTGCAGTTGTGGGTTCAGGTCCAGCCGGTCTAGCTTGCGCACAACAACTTGCAAGAATTGGCTATGATGTTACATTATTTGAAAAAAATGATCGAATCGGCGGTCTGCTTAGATATGGAATTCCAGAATTTAAGCTTGATAAAAAATTGATTGATAACCGAGTTAAGCAAATGAAAGCCGAAGGGGTTAAATTTAAACTCAAAACATTAATTGCTGCAAATGACGTTCCATCTTATATGATGAAACTTTATAAACAACAAATAAAAGCCAAAAAACTATTAGCGGAATTTGATGCAATAGCGCTTTGTGGGGGTGCTGAAATTCCCCGAGATTTACCGGTACCAGGAAGAGAATTAAACGGTGTATTTCGCTCTGGAGTTTTTAAATCAACAACATCAAGTAAATTGTGGGGATAAGATTAAAAATATTATCTCCGCCAAAGATAAAAATGTAGTCGTAATTGGCGGTGGTGATACCGGAGCAGATTGCGTGGGAACTTCTAATCGTCATCATGCAAAAAATATAATTCAATTAGAAGTTATGCCGGAGCCACCAATTAGTGAAGTAAAAGAGCTTACTTGGCCATATTGGCCGTTAAAATTACGCACCTCAACTAGTCATCAAGAAGGTTGTGAGCGGGATTTTGCAGTTTCAACCAAAAAATTTATTGGCGAAAATAATCAAGTTAAAGCAATCCAATGTGTTCGGGTAAGTTGGCAAAATGGTAAGATTGAAGAAATCCCCGGAAGTGAATTTGAACTACAAGCTGATTTAGTTTTATTAGCTATGGGTTTTATCTCACCGATGTCAAATATTTTAAAAGCTTTTAGCGTCGAAACCGACAATCGAGGTAATGCAAAAGCAGATTTTTCCGGTGAAAAAAGTTTTGCAACAAATGTTGAAAAAGTATTTAGTGCTGGAGATATGCGCCGTGGCCAATCGCTAGTAGTATGGGCAATTCGCGAAGGTCGTGATTGTGCAAAAGCTATCGATCAATTTTTACAAAAACAAAAATAATTCTTTACCTTGACTAACAGATAAAATCTTACTTTACTGCCCACTACTGTAAATGCTTACTAATTCGGGGGAAAACTTTAAATTTTCTCAACCACTCTCAAAATCAATGGTTTTAGTTTTTAACTGAAAATATTAATAGCTAATTTCTCATAAGAAAAATTTCTTTTTGGTTTTATCAACACTTTATTAATATTTGTATTCAACATTATTATGAATTGATAATTAAATC
>Ga0049116_10000097_pt1 | contig 18280 bp, 16 predicted proteins | sample WorMetvacBELIZE2_FD_55049 | JGI IMG/M metagenome (GOLD analysis project Ga0049116, IMG submission 55049) | Marine gutless worms symbiont microbial communities from Max Planck institute for Marine Microbiology, Germany - Olavius vacuus BELIZE.2 | ecosystem: Host-associated > Annelida > Digestive...
CGAGCTCTTTGAATCTTTCTACGAGATAAGGTCCCCCCTTCCTTAGTTCTATAATTTAAGTTAGGTATACTTCGGGGAGCAGCATGAATCGTGCTCTGCAGAGTCTCCCTTCTTTTCAGAATTTTTTGGAGGAACGCGGTTTCGAGAAAGTGAAAAGAGGGGTATCGATTTTTCCGCTACCCCCGTGAACGCGTACCGTAACACAGCGAAAATAGAAAAAGAGAAAATATGTTCAAATCATTTGTAATGAACATCTTATGATGACTGCAAATCTCGGATTTCTCACTCGAGTTCTTATGGCTTTTCACATAAAATCGACCAATCAGAGGTTATGCAACGGTCTTATCTATCAAATCCATTGTTTACTATAAATATAATGTGTTAAGCTTTAAAAGCTTAATGTAATAGATGATTCCAATGTAGAAAAATTGTTAATAAGGCCTAACGACCCTTTGCTTACGAAACCGATCGCTCAGCTGAATCCCCACGGTTTTTCACCCCAGATCAATCACTCCAGGTCAATCACCAAATGGTATACAACGGTCCTGAAAATGATGGGAGGATCTTTTTTCAATAAGCCCACATAGCTCATCAATCAGAGATAGGGAGAACTTTCCTGGAAAAAATTTTGGTGCCCCTCTTCTGTAATCATCACCATATCCTCATAGCGCACCCCCCCTTTCCCGGGAAGGTATAGCCCTGGCTCCACAGTAAAGACCATGCCTGGTTGCAGCTTTTCTCGATTTGGTTCCCGAGAGAGCCGGGGGGATTCATGAATTTCTAACCCGACCCCGTGCCCCAATCCGTGTAGGAAGAGTTCCTCCATCCCAGCTTGTCTCATCACTTCGCGTGCTCTCGCGTCGAGAGACCCAATCTCTACCCCGGGCCGACACTGCTCGAGGACAGCGCAGTGTGCTTCCCTTACTACCTTGTAAAGCTGCTTGACTTCCTTGGAGATCTCTCCATAGAAAAGAACGCGTGTCATGTCGCTGGCGTAGCCTTTCACATAGACCCCAATATCGCACAAGATCATCTCTCCTCTCTTCAAGCGACATTTTCCCGTATGATAATGGGGGAAGGCGCTGTTGGAACCAAAGGCAATAATTGGGGGGAAAGAGAGCGACTCCGCTCCCATTTTCCGACAATAGGATTCAAATTGATAGGCGAGATCACACTCGCGGATTCCCGGTTTTAATTGCTTTTTGATCCACTGAAATCCCTTCCACAACAGGCGCGCGCTTTCCCTTAAACAACGAATTTCTCCTTCCTCTTTGACCTCCCTCAACTTTTGCACAGGTTTCTGAATAGCCTTCAAAGAGAGAGGGGTCGAGATTCCTTTCTTTTTCCTCATTTCCCGAAACTGTCGTTTCAACTTGACATACTCATCATATGAGGTGGATTGCCCATCAAACCCTAACAGCCTCATCTGGCTCCAGGGCATTTTGGTAGAGAACTTCCATTGCCCCTCCCGCGTATAGGGGAGTACCTTCAAAGAGGTTTCCTTTCTGGCCATCTCAACATAACGACCATCCACGCACAGCAAGGATTCTTTGTGATGTACGAATAGGTGACCTTGAGAGAGCTTTAGCCCCGTTAAGTAGTAGATATCGATAGGGTTGGAGAGGGATAATCCTTCTATCTTCCACTGGTCAAAACATTCATGTAGACGACTGAGTCGGTCAAGAAAACATTTTTTCAAATTCTCTCCTTCGTAGATAACTGATAATCTTCTTTCCCCTTGGACACACGTAGGGAGAAGGCGTATCAAATAGATTAGACAAGACTTCCATCCCCTCTTCTATCTTCCAAGATTTCTTAGATTGTCTGAGATGTTGGCAAAGAGTCCAAGCCAGTTCTCTTTTCCACCTCTTTTCCATGCAATCTTTTCCATTTTTGCTCAGCAAGACTACCATTTTTGTGATCAAGGCGTGCACCTTATCCAGTGTGAGATGGGATCCAATGGCTTCAACTACAAAAGAGGTGGGACCAAATTTGCGAGCTGACACCCCCAATCTTTCCAACTCCTTAAGATGCAAAGAGATCAGGTTGGCTTCTTCCAATGTATATTCAACCACCACGGGATCGATCTCCTGTAGGGAGGGAGGCGTTTTCTCCTTGGATAGAAAGGCGTGATACCAAACGCGTGTTTGGGCCCCCACTAGATTAACAATCAACAATCCATCATATGGTCTCTCCACATGGGGGATATGCAGAGCACAGGAACTACCCTCTATGAGTAGATAAGGAGAAAAGAGTCCAATCACCTTCAGGTGGGCAAGAGGATTTGCTTTCGTCTCTTCCAGGCTGTTCGTAAACATATCCTCTTGGAAAGGGCTCTCTTCTACCCTCTCCTCTCGGAGAAGGTGAGAAGGAGGAACATAGGTCTTGAAGGGAGTAGCTTTCTCCTTCCTCTCCTCAGCGGGGAGGGAAAGGGAGGTTCCTCTTTCTTGCACCCTCAATCCCTCCACCACTCCGCGAATGACCATCTGTCTGATCGTCGCTTCTTTTCTTAAGCGCACTTCTCTTTTCTGAGGGTGGACGTTGGGATCAATCCATTCTGGGGGGACCTCCAAATGCAAGACACAGGAGGGATAACGTTTGTCCGCGATTTGTGCACCACATCCTTCGGCGAGGGCAGAAGAAACCAGGGGAGAAAAGACCGAACGCTTATTGATAGATAAAAATTGCCCGGAGCGATTCAAGCGCACCTGTGCAGGATGGCCAAGAAATCCCCAGAGAAAGGCTGGCCCCTCCCTATAAGATAGGGGAATCGCCCCTTTCAAAAAGTTGGACCCCAAGGTCTCTGCGATTACCTCCCTCAACGCTTCCATAGATTCCTTTCCCTTAGAGAGAGGTGTGGATAGCAAAAGGAGGTCATCCACGAAGAGCTTAAGGGAGACCTCCGGGTAGGAAAGAGAGGCCTTCATTCCCACCGAGAGAAGATCTCCCTCCCTTCCCCTCTTCGTCTTCTGATCACCTCTACGCGCGGGAACATTGTAGAATAGAGAGTGCACTTCTACCGTTGTTCCCCCACCGCGTGCAGTCCCTTTGGTTTCCACTAATCTGCCTCCTTCCACTCGCACGTAGACCCCCCTACCTCCTCCCCCTGCATCATGAGTTGCAGTAGTCAGAGAGAGATGAGCGACCGAAGCGATAGAAGAAAGCGCTTCCCCTCGGAAGCCCATCGACCTCACTGTCACCAAATCTTCCGCTCGAGCAATCTTGGAAGTCGCATGTTTGCAAAAGCAGAGAAGCACATCTTCTTCTCCCATCCCCTTCCCATTGTCTGAGACTCGAATGAGCTGAAGCCCCCCTCCTTTTATCTCCACGACCACTGAAGAACTTCCTGCATCGATCGCATTTTCGATTAATTCTTTCACCACAGAAGCTGGGCCCTCTATCGTTTCTCCGGCGGCGATTTGGTTGATCACCTCATCAGGCAAAATGTGAATGGAGGGATTGCCCATCTCTCAGGGACCATATCAGGGTTTGCGTCGACCTGCGCCCGAGGATACCATATAGAGATGTTTATGCCCAAATGTCGGACTTCATCAAAGAGGAGTCAAATGAACATTTCTGATGTGTGGCCCTTTTTGCAACGCGCTTGCACAAATATATCGCATAGGAGCACCCTGTCGAGGAAGAGTAGTTGTTGTAGATAAATGAGGAGAACGTTCTATGCATGCAGTGGGTCTACCGTTGTGCAAACCTCATCTTGTTCGACTGCCTCCTGAATGCGGGGAGAGGATTATTGCTTATTTGGGCAACCCTTTGCCGTTGCGATATGTCGCTTCATCCATGGAGGATCTTTTTCGCTATGTTTTCGAACAAGATGAGACGAATCGGAGGATCATTCAAGAGATAAGGAGGGTTCTCATACCCATTGAAACATTGATGGTGCAAGAGAGGGGAGTATTGCGGTCGTTAGTTTTACGAATGGGAAATCTGATAGGAAGGGTTCGCTATTTTTTCATGTTTTGGTTCTCAAACTTGAGGGGCCATCTGTCTTTATCCACTCGTTCACTACGGCAAAGTGGGCCCTCCATGCTTGACGAAATTTTGGGCATATTGCCAAATTGGCTGGAATATCTTCGAGAAAGGGAAGAAAAGGTGCCCTTTTTAACCAATATTTTTTTAAAGAGTAGCGAGGTTTACGGGGATCATCTTCTCAGTCATGAGAAACTTTTCAACCTAGAAGGGTGGATAAGAGGATTGGGGAGCATCATACGGGTCAAAGAAATGATCAGCATAGATTTGGATGAATTGAAGGCATGTTACCTAGCCCCGAGAGGTGACTTTGATGTTGAGAATATGGCGCAAAGGGAATGTGACCCTAAAAGGGTGTGGGGGTGGATGGCAGCTGGGCAGTCTCATCTTGAAGTGGACCATATGAGAGCTTTAAACTCTTCCTTTACAATGATACACTTTGTTGTCCAGATCGATCGTTATTTGGAAAGGCTGAAAAATCGGTTGCATGGGTATTGGTCAGAGAGGAAGCGGGAGTTGATTTTTCGAAAAGAAGAATGGGGAAGTCAGTATGACATCCGAGCCCGAGAGTACTATCTTGTTGCCGTGATGATTTGGTTGGTTTCTTCCCTTTCGAACGATCAAGAACGGTTAAGCCTAGCGAGATTGTTGTGGGAGCAGTGTGTGCAGCCATTTGCTTATTTGCGATTGAGCTTGGGAGACCATGTTCTCTTCGCTTTAGCAAATGGATAGAAAAGGTGTTAATCAAGGATGCTTACCCCAAATAAGGGGGCGATCTGTGTCATTTTTCCTCACCGAAACCTAGTTTTTTTTAGGGGAGGCGGAGCTGCCCGCGAGAATGCCGCCGTCAATGATGAACTCTGTTCCCGTGACATATTTTGACTCGTCAGACCCTAAATAGAGAACAATATTAGCAACATCTAAGGGCTTTCCCATCACGCCAAGGGGTATATCATGAACCAATGTATCTAACTTTTCTTTTCGCGCTGCTTCATCTTCACCGAGCATCGCCTCCCAGATGGGAGTTAAAATAGCTCCAGGGTGTAGCGAATTACACCGGATGTGATACCCCTGTTCGGCGCAGTAGAGAGCGACACTTTTGGTATGATTGCGCACGGCTGCCTTGCTCGATGCATAAGCACAAGCTCCAGGAACTCCAACGAGGCCCGATCTAGAGGACATGTTGATGATAGAACCACCACATCGCTTCATCAGAGGAATGGTCCACTTGCACCCCAAAAACACTCCATCAAGATTGATGCGATGCACATGATGCCAAGAATCCAAGCTGATATGTTCTGGGTCTTGAGGGTTCAAATCTTCACCGAGCCCAGTGATGCCTGCATTATTAAATACAATGTCCAGACGCCCAAATTTCTCCTCGATAGATTGAGTGACCCGTTGCCAAGCTTTTTCATCTGAAACATCTAAGGAATAAAACATACCGTTTACGCGATCGGCTACAGCCCTTCCTTGCTCTTCCAGAATATCAGTTACTATCACAGTAGCCCCTTCTGCGCTGAGCAATCGAACAGACTCTTCCCCGATTCCACGACCGCCCCCTGTAATGAGCGCAATCTTTCCTGCTACACGTGCCATACCCATTCTCCTAACATCTTCTTGGTACCTTCCTCTATCTAACCTATTAGGATTTTTTGGCAAAAAAATCTTCTGAAAAATATTTTACTTTCTAAACAGAGGGCTTTTTTTCCTGAGGGTTAGGTTTTAGGAAACCACCCCAGTTGGGAGTGCAAGAATTACAAGGGAAATGTCTCAGGCTGATGTTTCTTGGCCTGCAGATCAAATCGAACCAACAGAGTCTATGTCATGGACCCACGCCAAAGCTTGAGGCTTGTTGGACTCGAACCAACGACCCCCTCCTTAAAAGGGAGGTGCTCTACCGACTGAGCTAAAGCCCCAACTTTGACCCCAAGGGGATTCGAACCCCTGTTGCCAGAATGAAAATCTGGTGTCCTGGACCGGGCTAGACGATGGGGCCAACCGACTTCTTCATCTCCTGTAACCTTGGGGGACCATATCTCTTACGATGATTAAATGGAAAGAATATCTACCTCTTTTTCCTTGAAAACCTCATCCGCGGCGCGACAGAAATGGTCCGTCTTCTGTTGAACCTCTTCTTCCACTTTTTTTTGTCCATCTTCAGAAATCTCTTCCTGGGCTCTCTGTTTCTTGAGCAAACCTTTTGCTTTCCTGCGACTTTCTCTTATGGCTACCTTCGTTTTTTCCACCTCTTCTTTCGCTGATTTGAGCACTTCCTTTCTCAATTCTTCGCTCATTTCCGGCAGGATCACACGCACTAGGTGACCATCAACGACCAGTTGTACGCTTAGATTTGCTCGCTCAATCGCCTTAGCGACTGTTGAAGCGAGGTGATGATCAAAGGGAGAAACCAACAGTTGTCGACCCTCTGAACTGCTCACCGAAGCGAGCTCCTTAAGTTTCATCTCCGTCCCGTATGCGCTCACCGAAATGTTATCCAACATCGATGGATTAGGACGGTTGGTACGCAACTCAGCTAACTTTTGCTTTAAGTGCGCGATCGCCTTTTCCATCTGTTCTTTTGCTTCTCCAACAATATCATTCATCGTTCTCTCTCACAACCTCCGTTCCTCCTCCCTGACGGTGAATTGATGCTTGCAAGGCACCGGCGACAAAGGGGTTAAAGACGTAGATGGGGATATGATTTTCGCAACACAATACGACCGCTGCGGGATCCATCACATTCAAACGTCTGGTTAATACCTCACGAAAGGTGAGACGATCATACTTGACCGCATCTGCATGTTTCATTGGGTCCTTATCGTAGATGCCATTTACCTTTGTCGCCTTCAGCAAGACCTCAGCATCCATCTCACTAGCTCTCATCGCCGCGGTTGTATCTGTGGTGAAGTAGGGGTTACCCGTCCCTCCCACGAAGATGACAATCCTCCCCTGGTCTAGGACATGTCGAGCACGATCCCAATGGTATAGCTCGACAATCCCCCCAAGGTTCAGGGCGCTCATCACACACACTTTGCACCCTTTCGTTCTCAAGACCTGTGCCAAAATTAACCCATTAACCGCGGTGGACAACATCCCCACATGGTCCGCCGGGGTGCGAGCAAACCCAAAATCCGCGGCAAGGTTTCCTCGAAAAATATTTCCTCCCCCAACAACAATACCGATTTGTACCTTTAGATGATATATTTCGCAAATTGCCTCTGCAATCCAACCACAGGTTGCGGGATCAACAACTGAGCCTTGATTTCCTTTGAGAGATTCCCCGGAAAGTTTTAACAAAATGCGTTTGTACATGGGTCGTCGATCTACTCCCCGACTTGCCAGCGAATGAACATCGCTACCTCGGGTTGAACCCCGTCACAGGCAGACTTCTGCTTCATCAAAAAATCTGCAATAGTGATAGAGGGGTCCTTTACGAACTTCTGATTCATCAGGCAATGTTGCTCATAATAAGCCCGCAACTTCCCCTGCACGATCTTTTCCACGACCTCCGGGGGTTTCTTTCCGACGATCTGCTCTTTAAGAAGCGCCTTCTCATCGCGAATGACCGACTCTTCCACCTCCTCTGGACAGAGATAGGTAGGAGAATCAGCTGCGACATGCATCGCGAGATCATAGGCTACCTCTTCTAGACATTCTCCCCCTCTTAAGAGGACAGCTGAAACCAACTTTCCCCCAGTGTGGGAATAGATGCTTAGAGAATGGCCGGGGTTAACGCACAAACGCATTAAACGTCTGATGCGCACATTTTCCCCAAAACGGTGCACCATATCTGAGCGCAAGTCCTCGATGGTTATCTCTCGATTTTTGCTGTAAGGTTGCTTTAGGAAATCCTCTACGGAACTTGGTCCCGATTCTAATGCTTCTTGGCAAAGAAGCTGCACAAACTCCTGAAACTGACGATTTTTCGAAGTGAAGTCTGTCTCTACATTCACTTCGATGAGGTAAGCCACTTTCCCTTGCTGTTTCCAACCAATTTGTCCCTCTCTCGTTTCCCTCACTTCCTTTTTGGCGGAAGAGGAAAGTCCCCATACCCTTAGCAGACGCACAGCCTCCTCGATATCCCCCCCTGATTCGACGAGGGCGGCTTTGCATTGGCCGAGCCCCACATGAGTGCGCTGTCTCAATGTCATCACCATTTGAGGGGTAATCTCTCCCATCATTCCCTCATACTCTCTTTTGACTCTGCTTCCTGTGTCTCTAGCCTTTCCTCTTGGGTCGACTCCTTTGAGGACACATTTTCGTCGGAGGGATCGGAAAGCAAACCCAAGTTCTCCTTCTGCGCAAGAATGGCGTCGGACAATGTCTGCACGATCACTCTAACGCTTTTCAATGCATCGTCATTCCCAGGGATAGCGTAGTCGATGAGATCGGGATCACCATTGGTATCTATCAACGCCATCACGGGAATCCCCAACTTCCTCGCTTCTGCTACAGCGCTGTGCTCTCTGACAGGATCGACGACGACCAACAGGCCGGGAGGTTTTTTCATCCCCCGGATACCAGCCAAACTCCCCTCCAACTTTTGGCGTTGTTTGTCCAATTGGCTCATCTCCTGTTTGGTTAAACCTTTCACCCCCGAAGCCAACTGTTTTTCCACATTCTCTAGTTTCTTAATTGAAAGACGAATCGTTTTGAAATTGGTCAGAGTTCCCCCCAACCATCTACGGTCGACATAAAACTCCCCACATTGCTCCGCGCACTCTTTCACCACCACTCTCGCTTGCTTCTTTGTGCCCACGAACAAAATCCGTTGCTCGCGTTCTACAAACTCCCCCACCACCCCTGCGGAGAGGCGGAGTTGCTTCATGGTTTTTGCTAGATCAATGATATCAGACCCGTCCCGCTCTTCGTAGATAAACCCCCGCATTTTGGGGTTCCAACGACGCTTCTGATGACCAAAATGGACACCAGCCTCCAGAAGCGACCCTATGGATACTGGTATGTCTACTTCTTCTTTCAAGCTTGATCCTTTTATGACTCACGATTCGACAACACCCCCCCCACCACCGATCACTACCGGTTGAGCAAGACCTTCACCGAACAGTTCAGAAAAACTCGATGCGCTCACCACCAGACTACACAAACTACCCATTAAAACCAAAACAATTTCTTGTGATTTTAAAAGAGCAAAAGGAGAACCACTTCTGTTTTTGGGGAAGCTCCATCTAACCTTAGCTTGTTTCTATCTCTACTCCAACCTCAAACTGGTGATCTTCCATATCCATTCGGAGTTCCGACTAGATCGAAAAATGCAAAAATGCCATGATGCCCGCTTTAGGGGTCAGTGAGCGAGGAGTAGGTTTCTGAGGTGACCATTGCAAGCAGTCAAGTTTCTTCGGGGATGGTTCTTTCCTTAGATGGAAAGATTTATCGCGTGGAGTCCATTACGAAGGTCAATCTCCCTAAAGGGGTCCCGTTTATCAAAGCGAAGTTGAAATGTCTTGCCTCGGAGGAGGTATGCGAAAAAAACTTCAAACCGGATCAGCTTGTTGAAGAGGTAATGGTTAGCGAAAGGAATTTGGAATATCTTTACCCAGAGGGGGGGGGGCATTTGTTTCTTGACATCGACTATTTGGAACATGTTTCTGTTTCCAAGGAAATTGTTGGGGATAAGATCCACTATCTCAAAGAGGGTATCCAAGTCAAGGCCATTTTGTATGGCACCCAAGTTTTTTCCATTGAGTTGCCTCCCTTTCTTGAATTAATGGTGGTGAAAATTGAAGAGTCAGATTCCCAATTTTCCATCTCTGATACCGATAGAACAGCGACGTTAGAGACAGGAGGAGTGGTAAAGGTTCCTCTGTTCATTGCGATGGGAGATGTGATAAAGGTGGATACACAGAACGGAGAATTCATACAAAGAATTTGAGCGACACTAAGAGAGATTGCCATGGACATCAATAAAATTTTAGCACTCATGGATGCGATGAGGAGGAGAGGCATCACAAGATTGTCTCTGAAGGAAGGAACGGGGGATAGCTTGGAATTGGAATACGGTCAGCAGGCTACCTTTCCTCAGGTCGATCATTTTTCTGCTCCTCCCCCGCAGCCGCCCCTCCCTACTGCTAACCTTCAAGAGACAGAGGGATCCTTTCAGCCGGAGAAGGGGTCGAGCCGGAGCGAGTTTATCACCTCCCCCATGGTGGGGACGTTTTATGCTTCATCTTCAGCCGAGGCCCTCCCCCTCGTTGAAAGGGGAACAGTAGTCAATGAAGAGAGCGTGGTGTGCATCATTGAGTCTATGAAGGTGATGAATGAGGTTAAGGCTGGAATGAAGGGGAAGATTACTGAGGTACTCGTAGAACATGGGAGCCCTGTCGAGTTTGATACACAACTTTTCCAAGTGTCGGTGGAATCATAAGACTATATGAAAAAGGTATTGATTGCTAATCGGGGGGAGATTGCTGTTCGTGTCATTCGTGCTTGTCACGATCTCGGTTTGCAGGCAGTGGCTGTCTATTCGACGGCGGATGCGGAGGCCCTTCACGTGTTGCACGCGGATGAAGCCATTTGTATAGGGGAAGGCCCTTCAAAACGTTCCTATTTGAAAGTGCCCAACATCTTAGCTGCTTGTGAGATCACCGGTGCCGATGCCATCCATCCCGGGTATGGATTTTTGAGTGAGAGTGCTGATTTTGCCTCTATTTGTGAAAGTTGTGGACTAACCTTTATCGGGTCTTCCTCAAAGACGATCGCCCTGTTGGGAGATAAGGTAAAGGCGAAGGCTTTGGCACAGAGAGTACAGTGCCCAGTGATTCCAGGGTCTGAAGGGGCGGTAAAGTCTGTTGAAGAGGGAATTCGGGAAGCGGATAGGATTGGGTATCCTTTGCTGATTAAGGCGGCAGCGGGGGGTGGGGGCAAGGGGATTCGGATAGTGCGCCATCGTGAAGAGTTTGATCAACAGTTTCAGACCGCAGCTTCAGAGGCTAAGGTTGCCTTTGGCAACTCGGACCTGTATCTAGAAAAACAGCTGAAAAACCCCCGTCATGTTGAAATCCAGGTTGTGGGGGATATGTATGGTCACTATGTGCAGTTAGGAGAGAGGGATTGCACCGTGCAGAGGCAATGTCAGAAATTGATCGAAGAGACGCCCAGCCCTATTCTCAGCGCTTCAATGAGGGATGAGATGGGAAAGATGGCCATCGATGTCGTCAAAGCTGTTGGCTATTATACTGTAGGCACCGTGGAATTTTTGGTCGACCAGGATCGTCAATTCTACTTTATGGAGGTGAATGCCCGAGTGCAAGTGGAGCATACGATTACCGAGGAGCTTACCGGAGTGGATCTTGTGAGGGAACAGATCAAGCTGGCGATGAAGGAGAAACTCTCTCTCGGACAGCAGGAGGTAAGATTTGGTGGACATATCTTCCAATTCCGCATCAATGCAGAAAACCCGGCCAAGCAGTTTATGCCCTCTCCAGGTTCTCTCGAATATTATATCCCTCCTGGAGGACCACATGTTCGTGTCGACAGTGCCTGCTATTCTGGCTACCGGATCCCCCCTTATTATGACTCTCTGATCGCAAAGTTAGTCGTTAAGGGGAGAGATCGCAGCGAAGCTATCGTTGTAGCGTTAAGGGCGTTACAAGAATTTCACATTGGTGGAGTCTATTCGACGATCCCTTTTCATCAGTTTGTTTTGACTCATATGCCCTTCTTATCCAGCCAGCACCATTTAGGTTATGTAGATGAACTAATGGCACAAGGTCAAGTATTTGAGCCTGTTGAGCGCGAGAACGTTGAATAGATAAGGCAGATGATCGATCACCATTTGCTGCACGCTTCGTGACTTGGAACGATGGTCACTATGATGTAACAGAAATGAAAAAAAGAACTAGCAGTGGAGTTTGAATCTCTTGTTAAAGGTTTAGCTCGTGGCAAACCTTTTCCACCGAAAATATGATTTTTCCAACACACTCAGTATTGGTGCATTTCACAAACGATGTGACTACATCTACTCTCTCCTTGAAGTTTATTTTACATATCCACACACTGGGCGGTAAGCATGTTAGCCCCGTTGTCTTGCGATGACCTCATCTTTCCAAAATCCGCAACATGAAGAAAAACTTCTGGTGAACGTGGGAGGCGCGTTCCTCGTAGAGAAGTGGGAAGCTCGCGCGATCGACCTTGCCTCCCATCTTTTGTCCGAAACAAAGAAGAAAATGAGGGGTCACGCGCTTCGCCATCAGGGAGAGATGTTTCGTCTGATGGGGGATTTTATGGGCAAGCATTTTATCATGGCGACGGTAGATCAATGTTTTCGTTCTCGCCATCCTATCAAAGTCTTTGACCATTTGCATTACCTCATCCGCCTTTTTGGCCCTCCTAAATCTCTTTCTCCTTGGAGATATTTTCAGTTCCTCCTCTTCAAAGGGTTGGGAGCAAGGGGAGTGAATACATGTTTGCCCCTTCTGCGCAATAGCCTGCGCAAATTGCTCTTTCCTTTGATAAGGTTCGGATCGGAACGGGAGATTCAAAAATTGCTGAAGAAAACGCATCGGGAGGGGGGCATCGTTAGTTTGTGTCGTTTGGGAGGGGAGGTCGTAGGAGAATCGGGAGTAGATATTAGGATGAAACAGTATGAAGAGGACCTCAAAAATCCTTTCATTCAACGTACAATCGTCCCCATTTCTACCCTCTATTCCCGATCTCATTCTTGCCCTTGCGATTGCGCTCTTGAGAAGATCGTGACGAGGTTGAGCACTCTATATCGCATAGCTGATCGCTATTCCAAAATGGTTTTTATCGATGTGGAGAGATATCGGGATCTCTTTCTAGCCAAAGAGGTGTTCAAAAAAACGTTGGATACTCCAGAGTGTCATTCCTGTAGGGCGGGGATCGTCTTGCCCGCCCATTTTCCTGAATCTTACATAATCCAGAGGGAGATCACGCAGTGGGCAATGGCTCGGAAACGGAGGGGGGGGAAGGAGGTCATGATTCGTCTGGTCAAAGGAGAGAATCAAAGTCTGGAGCGATGCGATGCCTCTCTTCACCATTGGCCGCAACCATGCATTTCTCACCAGGTAGAGAACGACGCGAACTACAAGAGAATGTTGCTTTATGGCACACTTCCCCAACATGTTGAGTCTGTCCATTTGTCTGTGGCGACCCACAATCTGTTCGACCTTGCCTTCGCAACCGTTGTGTGCGAAGAGCTTCATATCACCTCCTTTGTTTCTTTTGAGGTTTCCGAAGGGCTAACCAGTTACGTGGAGAGGTTGGTACAAACATGGAAAAAAAGTCAGGTAACCATCCTCTACTCCGTCATTTCCACAGAAAAGTTTTCTCATGTAATCCCCCATCTCATGCGTCGATTTTGTGAATGGACACATGAGAAATATTTTGTATCTTCCCCCTCTCATCTCTCCGTTCGATCCGGTGTGTGGAAGGAACAAGCCTCCCTCTTTTCGCAGAGTTGTTGCCAAATCGAGCGATATAGGGAAGACTTTCGTTCGTTGCAAGATCGGTGGGAAGAACCCCAACATCTAAAGGAAACAGATCCCTTTGAAAATGAACCAGATACCTGTTTCTTTCTCCCACACCATCAGACTTGGGTTGAGTCCACCCTAAGGAGAAGGAAGGAAAATGAAACGGTGACCATCCCCCTAGTCATTGGGGGACAAGAGATCTTTCATCCCCTCCATGAGGGAAGGGGGGTGGACCCTGCCGACCCAGAAAAGCAGGCCTACACCTATACTGTTGCTCTGTCAGAGGATAAGGAGCTGGCGGTCACAGTGGCCAAGAAATATGAATCTGACTGGGCTTCTCTCCCTCTCTCTTCACGCCTTCAGCGGTTGATCAATGTCTGCCGCGAGCTTCGTCTGGCCAGATCACATTTAATCGAAAAGATGGTGACCGATTGTGGAAAACCCGTTCAGGAGGCAGATCTAGAAATTTCAGATGCCATTGATTTGGGAGAGTTTTATTGGCGTTCAATGAGACAACTTGCTCACTATCAAGATATTTGCTGGACTCCCAAAGGAACCTTGTTAGTACTTTCCTCTTGGGATTTTCCCCTCTCTACTCCTGCAGGGAGCCTATTCTCTGCCCTTGTCACGGGGAATTGTGTCATATTCTCCCCAGCGGTGGAGGTAATTTTAATTGGGTGGGAACTGGCCAAGATTTTTTGGAAAGGGGGTGTCCCAAAAGAAGCCCTACAGTTTGTCGTCGATGCGGATAGGGTAGAATGGGTAGGAGATCCTCGATTGAATGGGGCTTTTTTTTCCGGCCCGAGGGCGATCGCCAAACAGATCCTCAACCACCGCCCCGATTTAGACCTACTTGCGGAAACTGGGGGAAAAAATAGCATGATTATTACGGCGATGGCGGACCAAACTCTCGCGATCAAGGACTTGGTTCATTCTGCCTTTAGTTATAACGGCCAAAAATGTAGTTCAGTCTCTCTGGCCATTGTAGAAGGAGAGGTTTACGACGACCTTCATTTTCGCAACCAATTGATTGACGCAGTCAAAAGTTTGAAAGTAGGTCCTGCAAGAGGTTTGGCCAGCGAGATCACTCCCCTACTTCGTTCTCCCTCGCCTGACCTTTACCGGGGGCTTACGCAATTGGATCCGGGAGAGTCTTGGTTACTTCGGCCAAAACAGGTTGAAGGATTTTCTAATCTTTGGACTCCAGGGATTAGATGGGATGTCAAAAAGGGAGGATTCGCACACTTAACTGAATTATTCGCACCTGTTTTGGGGGTCATGCGTGCGGATGACCTTGAACATGCGATTCGCCTTGCCAATGCCACTCCCTATGGACTCACGGCAGGATTACACTCTCTCGATCAAAGAGAGCAAGAAAAGTGGCATCGTTCTATGAGTTCTGGAAACTATTATGTCAACCGTCCTTCAGTTGGGGCAAAAGTGCAAAGGCAACCTTTTGGGGGGTGTAAATCAAGTCATGTGGGCTTTATCGCCAAAACGGGTGGCGATCACTACCTAGTTCAATTGATGCATGCACAACAGGTGGATATGCCCAAAGAGAAATTTCCGGTAAGCGACTGGGTCAACCGTCTCACCCGTTCTTTTGAAAAGATCACTCTTTCCGCAGAACATCTTGGGATTTGGTATGCCAGCACTGCTAGTTATGCTTTTTTTTGGAATCAACTGAAAAGGAATCGAGACCATGCAAAACTCATCGGAGAAGACAATTTTGTCTATTCTCTTCCCTGTAAAAAAATGGTGTTTCGTATCGATGCAAGGGATCAACCAATTGATTTTCTAAGGGTATTTGCCGCAGCCTTAACAGTAGAAGCCAAAATAGAGGTAAGTTGGACCAGAGAAACGGCCCAACGTTTTAAACAGATCGACTGGGCTTCTCTTCTGCCCCTCTTCACGCTCAAGGAGGAGGAGGAGGCTGTTTTTATCAAACGTGTGCGTGCGGGACATTTTAGAAGGGTCCGCGTGTTACATACTCCGAGTGATGAACTGATGAGGGGGGCGGCTCATTCCCTCTGCTTTATTGCTCGAGCTCCCGTATTAATGAACGGTCGTATCGAATTGTTGCACTATTTGGTAGAAACCTCTTTGAGCATTCGTTATCAGAGATATGGGAATCTTGGGCTTCGAGAGGGAGAGTTGCGCAAACCGCTCGCTGTGCGCGAGCGAAGGGGGTCGGCATGACGGCGCAATGCACATCGACGGTCCGTAATTTGTTGAAATGTTTTGCACGTATGCGTTCACGGAGGGTGCGTCGTGCGAATCTGCTTCCAATTTAACTGTTCGATTATAGGTTTATTATGTGGAAAATCAACGTCTTGTGCTAATTCTTTTTGAGAAAATGTTGCGCGATTTTGTTCACACTTCGTTTTTTCGAAATGCGCAAGATAACCCCCCTAAAATTAAGACTGCGAGTAAGTAAGATTTTCTGTTAATATGTTTACACGGGAGATCTACGCATGAGGAAAAGCAAGTTAAGTGAGGCCCAAATAATCGGTATGTTGAGTGAAGCTGCTGCGGGTATTTTACCCAAAGATCTTTGTCGACGATATCAAAAATATCATTAACTACACAAAAAGACCGTTGCATAACTTCCCTTAAAGCTTGTCATTGATCACCAAGCCATGTGGCACAACGACAATAGAAAAGAAGAAAAATATGTATAAGTAATTTATAATGAAAAACTTAATTAGACTGTAAATTTTGGGCTCTTCGCTTGAATTCCCATGGCTTTTTATATTAAGTTGGTCAATCAGAGGTTATGCAACGGTCTTTACTTAGATGTGATACTCAAAAAAATTTCCTTAGGAAGTCAATCAACTTGGGGAGCTAGATTGATCGAAAGGTTGATGACCGTAACCATCACTTTGCAACAAAGGTCGAAAAATGTGTTTTTCTTCCTAACCGAGCTCTTTGAATCTTTCTACGAGTAAGGTCACCCCCCTCCTTAGTTCTGTAATTTAAGTTAGGTATACTTCGGGGGGCAGCATGAGTTGTGCTCTTCTACAGTGTCTCCCTTCTTTTCAGAATTTTTTGGAGGAACGCGGTTTCGAGAAGGTGAAAAATGGAAGGTCTAGTGATGGTCTGCTGGCTATAAAGAAGGGGGGGTATCGGTTTATGCCGTTACCCTCCGTGAATGCGTACTTCAATTTCTTCTTTGACCATTTCTTTGTCTTGCAATGCTTTTTGTAGTTGCTCTTTAAAATCCTGTTCTTGAGTAGCAAGTGTTTGTGAGAGCTCTCTGGCTCGTTTTTTGGCCGTCTCTGCTTCCTGCATTGCATTTTTGAGATTCTCCTTTTGCATAGCAAGTGTCTGTGAGAGTGTTATGACTTGTTCGTCGGCCTTCCCTGATTTCTTAAGGATTTCCAAGAGTTCGTCGACCCATTTGTTGGTCACCTCCGCTTCCTGCGTTTTTTCTTGCAATTGAGAAGTTATTTTTTCGAGTTTCTCCTCTTGAGTAGCAAGTGTTTGTGAGAGCTCTTTGATTTGTTCGTTGGCTACCTCCGCTTTCTGCGTTTTTTCTTGCAATTGAGAAGTTATTTTTTCGAGTTCCTTTCCTTGAGCAGCAAGTTGTTGTGAGAGCTCTTTGATTTGTTCGCTATGAGGAAGCCTATCTCTTCGCTTTGGAGCTTTTGCTTTCGAGCGTTCGAGCTTTGGTATGTTTTGGGAACCCTTGCTTAGCGAGTTTTTCTGAACTTCTAGTTTTGTTCGTAGTGTGATACATTCAATGATGGCCAAGATGAGGAGCTGGATGACTCCACACTGTAGAGAGAGATCATGTTGAGACGGGAAATATGGTTGTAATATTGAGCTTACGACTCTAAACCCCATCAACAAACAGGGTATAGATAAAAAGAGTTTAACAGCTGACTTGAACGGGATGGTCTTTGTTAAGTACGATATCTTGAACGCTTCACACATACTTGCAATTGGGCCTGCAACTTCATTGGTTGAAGGGAGTGGGCCTTGCGCATTGGGAAGAGGACATTTAATTGTGTCGAAGGCTAGCGAAAAGCAGCAACCAAAAAGGATAGAGGAACATGCATGCAACATGTTGTGATCGGTAAAAAAGGGATGTCCCATCAAGGAGGTTACTGTGGTTTCTAAAAGGCATATGGGCAGACGACCCATCCACGGATTCTTGTTTGTTGCAAATGTGTAAAATGCTTGCATAACTTCTCCATTTTATAGTTCGACACTTTTTGGAGAAAGTTGCCGTGGGGGCTTTTTAAGCCTATCTATTGGCCGCTTCTCCATTTTTCGATTCTGCTTTCAGTTGGGAGGGTGTTTTTGCGAGCTCCTCCCCTTTGGCATAAAGTTGTAGTTTGAGTGTGTTAACTCCTTCTTTGGCTATTTCTTTACCTTGCAATGTTTCTTATAGTTGTCCTTTGACATCCTGTTCTTGAGTGGAATGGAAAGTTTTTGTGAGAGTCTTCTGATTCGTTCTTTGGCGTACGTGTTCACGGGGGTAACGGAATAAACCGATACTCCTCCTTCTTTATAGCCAGCAAACCACTACTAGACCTTCCACTTTTCACTTTCTCGAAATTGCGTTCCTCCAAAGAATTCTGAAAAGAAGGAAGACACCGTAGAGCACGACTCATGCCGCCATACCTAACTTAAATTACAGAACTAGGAAAGGGGGGAGGCCTTATCTCGTAGAAAGATTCAAAGAGCGCGGTTAGGAAGAGAAACACATTTTTCAACCTTTGTTGCAAAGTGACAGCTACGGTCATCAACCTTTCGATCAGTCTAGCTTCCCAAGTCGATTGACTTCCTAGGGAAATTTTTCTAAGTATCACACAAGGACGAAGAGCCCTTTCAGC
>Ga0049116_10000099_pt1 | contig 18151 bp, 17 predicted proteins | sample WorMetvacBELIZE2_FD_55049 | JGI IMG/M metagenome (GOLD analysis project Ga0049116, IMG submission 55049) | Marine gutless worms symbiont microbial communities from Max Planck institute for Marine Microbiology, Germany - Olavius vacuus BELIZE.2 | ecosystem: Host-associated > Annelida > Digestive...
TTGGTGCCGCAGAAAGGAGTTGAACCCTCGACCTTCGCATTACAAGTGCGCTGCTCTACCAACTGAGCTACTGCGGCAATATGAAATATAAATCTGCAAAAACGCATAAGTTTAGCAAAAATTAACATAAAAAATCTATTTGAAGTTAATGTCCCAGCTAGTAGATACCGTAAAAACTCAAATAATAAATAGCATTCCCGAATGCGATTTTGCCAATAATAAATTTCCTAAACTGCATTTTGGTATAAGTGGCGGTTTTGATTCGATGGTATTAACTCATATTCTGTCTAGCATAATCCCAACCTCCCAATTATATGCAATTCACATTCGACATTATTTAGAAAAAGATGAAGATCTTTGGCAAGAACATTGTCAAAGTTTTTGTCAATCATTAAAAATAAATTTTCAGGTAATTGATGGAAAAGTTAATCCGAATAATTCCCAAGGAATGGAGTCAATTGCCCGTAAAAAAAGAATTGCTGGATTTTTTCAAGCTAATGCTAAGTGGGTGTTAATAGCAACTCATGCAAATGATCTTGCCGAATCATTATTAATTAGAATACTTAGACATGGGTGCGGTTCAACAAGTCTTTCACTGATAAAAACTAAAACCGAATATCAAAAACAAGAAAAAAAGTTATATTTAATTAGACCATTACTTTCAGTTACCAAAGCAGAAATTATTAAATATGCAAATGAAAATAATATTAAAGGTTTTGAAGATCCGTCTAACTTTGATCAGGTGCGGGCTCGTGCATATGTTCGAAGTAAATTGCTACCATCAATTTTAGATCGCCATCCGAATTTTTTAGCGACAGTTGCGAAAACTACCGAAATAAATCAACTTGAAAACGAAATATTAATTGAAGTTGCATCAACTGATTTCAAACAACTCAGGATAAAAAATCAACAAGCCATATCGCGTATAGATTTTAATAAGCTGGCTAGTGCAAGACAAATAAATTTATTACGATATTTTATTAGACAACAATTGAATCTAAATGATTACCGATCAACCGGGCTTCCAAGTCATACAAATATTAAACGATTAATTAATCTTATAAATATTAAGAATTATGGATGTGAAAGAATTGCTTTAGTTCAAGAAGAAGAGTTTAAAAATCACGAATATTATTGGTTGGTATGGATAAAGAATAAATTATGGGTAAATTTTAATCAAGAATCTTGCAATAGTATTATTAGCAATACCAATTTCCCTCTAGAATTATCTTGGGAGGGCGGCGAAATCAAGTTTACCGAAGGCAAGTTTTCATGGAATTGGATAAAATCAAATAATCAACAAGGTATATCAAAAAAGTATCAAGATCAATTCCAGTTATATCTTGACATTCGAAGATTTGGAGATAACTTAAAAATTAATAATCGACCAAATAAATCGATGCGAAAATGGATGAATGAATTAGCAATACCTAAGATGATTCGAGCGCATTTTCCGGTAATCCGAATTGCAAAAAGAAACTCCAAACTTCCGATGGCAAAAATTGAACAAGCTGAAATTGCAGCTTGCTGCGGTATTGGGGTAAATTACCGATACCTTGAAAGTTCTAATTCAAAAAAATTAGTATTTCAATACCAACATTCAATTTTTGGAAACTATTCAACATAAATAGTCAAAATAACAATCTTATTTCTAACAGAAATATTTCAAGTTGTTTTGTTTTGATAACGATTAAAATTGCGCTGAATATCGTTAAAGCTGATATTTGGGATATTTTCTGAGGTAATTAACCACCATTGCCAATAGTTTTTTTTAATTGAAATATAGTGATCACTAATTATGGGTAAACAATTTGGAGTATAAACAATACCCTTATATTTCCATAAAATGTTGTTTTGATATATGATTATTTCTTGGGGATAGTAATAATAATATTTAAATATATTTATACTTCCAATAATTAATACAAGCAAAATAATTATCCACTTATAACTAATATTGGTTATAAAAATCCCACTTACTGCAAGCAGTAGAATAATAATAGCAAAGAGCACTTGCTTTTTTGGAGGATGTAAACTATAACTAATCATTATCTAATAATTGCAGAAGATTTTATAATATTATTTCTATGAATCAAATAATAACCGATCCAATTGCCAAATCTAGTTCAATTTTGCTTGATCCCTATAACATTGGCTTATCAGATATAGATAAAACCTTATCAATGCTTATTTCCGGGAATGATTATGCCGATCTATACTTTCAATATGTCTGTTCACAATCTTGGGGGCTGGAAGAGGGTTTGGTTAAAAACGGTAATTTTAGTATTGAAAAGGGGGTTGGCATCAGAACTATAAATGGTGAAAATTCAGCCCTAGCTTATAGCGATGATTTATCTACAAAATCTTTACAAAATGCTGCACAAAAATTATTTGAGATTAATCGGCAAGGTCAAACAGGAGTCGTAAATGTATCGCCAAAAACAGCTCAAAATCAATGTTATCAATATCTAGATCCTGCATTAGCACAAACTAGCGAACAAAAAACCGAAATATTAAAATGGGCTGATAAATATGCCCGTGAAAAATCATCAGAAATAATTCAGGTAATGAGTTCTATGGCAATGAGTCATGAAATAATATTAATAGCTAATACCGAAAATGAATTATCAGCAGATATCCGACCATTAGTTCGTTTTAATATTGTGGTTATTGCAAAAAGAGGGGAACGAATTGAATCTGGCAGTTATGGCGGCGGCGGGAGATTTTCACTAGCAGAACTATCAAAAAAACAAATTTCATTTTATATTGATAAAGCAGTTGATCAAGCAATTACAAATTTGGAATCAAAACCTGCACCGGCTGGAGCAATGACAGTAGTTTTAGGTGCAGGGTGGCCGGGTATTTTACTGCATGAAGCGGTTGGACACGGTTTGGAAGGGGATTTTACCCGAAAGGGTTCATCAGTATTTGCCGGTAAAGTCGGACAAAAAGTAGCCGCTGATAAAGTAACCGTAATCGATGAAGGATTTATTCCTAATCGTCGGGGATCTTTAAATATTGATGATGAAGGAACTCCAACTCAAAAAAACATTCTTATTGAAAATGGGATAGTCAAAGGCTTTTTGCAAGACCGACTTAATGCTAAATTATCAAATGTTGCCAGAACTGGTAATGGCCGTAGAGAATCATATCAACATTTACCTTTACCTAGAATGACTAATACTTATATGCTAGGTGGTAGCCACACCCATGATGAAATTATTGAATCAGTTAAAAATGGTATTTATTGTGAGAGTTTTTCTGGCGGACAAGTAGATATAACGAATGGTAAATTTGTTTTTTCTGCTTCAGAATCTTGGTTGATTGAAGATGGAAAAATTAAATATCCGCTCAAAGGTGCAACTTTAATTGGCGATGGACCCGTATCACTAAAACACATTACCATGATTGCGGATAATTTAAAACTTGATGATGGCATTGGAACTTGCGGTAAAGAAGGGCAATCAGTTCCTGTTGGGGTAGGACTGCCGACAATTCGGATTGAAAATATGACCGTTGGCGGAACTGAAGGTCAATGATTTATTTGATTAATTTAATAGATTAATTTTTCAAAAATAATATGCCAAGTGATAACCAAACCCCAAATAAATCTGAAATTTTTAAAAAAATAATTACCAAACTAGATCGATTTGAAAAAATCTTAAAATTAGATAAACCTCTTGATTTACTATTTCTATTAGCTACAACCTACATTAGTTTATGGATAAGCGCTCGATACCATCCAGATATTTTAAATATTATTTTAATTACCGCAGTAGTTATATTAGCTCGTTGTTTTTTGGTATTGGTATCTGAGTTAATTGGTTATTACCTTTATCAAAAAAAACTAATTTCCCATAAAAAACTTTCCCCCATACCAGAAGATTTAGGAATAATTATCTGGCTTACGGCAATTTCTCTTATATTAATTACCATAATAATAATTTCATATTTACAACTTAATCATATATATATTGNATTATCAGTATTATTAATTCATTTTGTCTTTTTAGTCACCAAAAAAGCAAGTTTTATCAAATCTGGAAAAAGTGAAAAGAAATTATTATCCCAAAAAATAATAACTGATNTTGTTTCAAAATTGTTNTTTGCATCAATATATTCACTTGCTAGTTTATTCGCTTTTATCACAATATTTGATAAAGCAACTCCTTTAGCTTGGCAATTGATGATAATTAATATCTTTTTATTTCTGGCATATGCTATTTTTAGTGATAGNATAAATAATAAAGTATTTATAAACCCAATTGATACTTTAATGGCATTGATTTGCTTACTTATATATATGGTTGGAATTCTTGGGATTTATTTAAAAATCCTAGAGATTAATATAATTTTGCTGTTAATAATTTCAGCTGGAATATATTTTTTTATACTATATAAACTCTATAACCTTTTTAGAATCAAAGATCAAATAATTGCAATTAATTATTTAAAATCAATAGAAATANTTATGGTATTTATACCAATAATCTTTTGGTTAGTTTTAATTGATTGGTAATTTTAAAAACTAGTAATAAGCTATGCAGGATCAAAATATTGGTAACCAAAAAATTGATCCTGTTAATAAAAATGATCAACTAAAACAAGAAAACAACACCAAAAAGAACGACCAAAAAGCAAATTTTTTTCATTATTCTCGGATTCATATTNGGTTTTTCAGCACCTTATTCTTGCTAGGATCATTTTTATTCTTTGTTTTTGTAATATTTTTGCTGTTATTAAATTTATATTTTCTCCCTAGATCTAATGAGTATTTACAAAAATATACTCAAGAAATCAAAAGACAAACTGGTTTACAAATAAAAGTTGGTAAAGTTAATGGAGAATTAATAAAATTAAATCCCCATGTTGTTATTAATAATCTCCAAATAATCAATAAAGATAAAACAGCTTTTCAGGCAAAAGAAATTGATGCTGAACTTTCATGGGTAGATTTATTTACCGGCAATATTAAATTTAACTATTTAGAAATTATCGATGCAAATATTAAGATTGAGCGTTTGAAAAATGGTCAATTTATTCTTGCGGGACTGAATAAGAATTCATCAGATGATTCAATGAGTTTTGAAAATCAAAAAAAAATACTTTTATGGATTTTAAATCAAGAATCAATACAAATAACAAACTCAACCATTATCTATAGTGATGAGCTGATAAAAAATAAATATATCAAGCTAAAAGCTGATATTGAATTCGGAAGTCAATCGAGTCAAAAAGTCGTAAAAGCGATATTTCAACCTACTTCGGATTTTGCAAATAAGATTGAACTCTTAGGCAGTTTTCAGCAAATTGATATTCAAAATATCCAAAATAATATTGGAAAAATTAATTTAAAAGTTAAAAATAGCAATTTGCATGAATTGTTTTATTTTATCTCTAGAGAATATCAAATGAATGGTTTTGCCGATTTGGATTTATGGGTAAATTTTACTGAACAAGACAATATTAATTTAGTTATAAGCACCAATATTCAAAACTTTTCTTCTCATGAATTTCCGATAAATTTTCAATCAGTCAAGGGAAGAGTTTATGGCAGTTTTCAAGATTTCCATTTATTATTAAATACTAGTTCCTTAGAAATTATTAGCGATATTGAAAATGTTCCCATTCCCAATCAAATTGATCTAGCAATAAAAAACGCTGGTAGAGTAGATAAATTTGCCTTTTCGATTCCTCAAATTTCACTTACAAGTGCTAATAAAATATTAATCCGATTAATTCCTTGGTATCCCGAACTTGAAATTACCGAAAAACTATCAGTTTCAGGTAATCTTATAAATAATTTCTTTTATTGGCAAAGAAATCAAATTGAAAACCAATATCAGTTTACAAGTGATTTCGAAAGCATAAATTGGAATTCAAATGGACAAATACCGGGAGTGCAAAAGCTATCAGGTAAGCTAAAAGTAGANAACAAAAAGGGTGAAATTGTTTTTAATTCAAGAAATATTAGTTTCCAGTTACCAAAGTTAATGTATTTAGCCAATCATAAATTTGATAAATTAGTAGGAAANTTTAATTGGCAATATCAACAAGACGATTTAGCATTCAAATTTTCCGGAATTAATTTTTCTAATCCCGATGGTAATTTATATATGGAAGGGGGTTTTAATTTAATTGATCAACAACCATTAATAAATATTAGTGCGGCATTATATGACGGAAAAGGCAGTGGTGTGTGGCGTTATATGCCACGAGTTGTTGATGCTGAAGTTGTCGATTGGCTAAAAAAATCAATAGTTGGAGGTAGTTCTTCTTCAACAATATTAAATCTTCGGGGAAATTTAAATAACTTTCCATTTGCAGATCAANCAGATATTGCTAAAAAAGAAATATTTCAAGTTTTTGTGCCGTTTAAAAATGCGGAACTAAAGTATCACCCTCAGTGGCCAAAAGTTGAAAACGCTAATGGATTATTATTAATAAATAATAATCAGATGAATATAAATATTGTTAACGGTAAACTTTCCGGAGCTGAAGCNGGAGGAACGGAAGTATCCATCCCAAAATTAGACGGATCAATACTNAATATTCGAGGTCAGGCAGTAGGGGAACTTAAGAATTTCAAGTCTTATATTCTAAATTCTCCATTAAATGAAGTAATCCCTTTTGTTGAAACCATAAGTGATCAAGGCAGCTCAAAATTAGATTTAGATTTAAATATCCCATTAAATAATATTGACAACATTAAAGTTAAAGGTCAATTATCTACAATCACTCCAAGTTTTTCAATATTACCCAGTTTTCCAAGTTTTACTGAAGTAGTAAATAAAACTGAATTTAATGAAAATGGCATTGTAAGTATTGAAGGCAGTGGCAAAATTTTTGCTATTCCCTTTACATTATCAAAAACAGAAACAATTGGTAAATCAATCATTACGGCAAAAAAAGTGCCTATAGATTTATTTAGTCAATACGATGCATTAAATTTGCCGATTCTCAAATTTTTATCAGGTTATGCGCAACTTAATGGAGAAGTTTTAGTTGATAAAGATGGTTTTAAAATAAGTTGGCAGGCGGATACCCAAAATATTAAATCTGAGTTACCTAGCCCATTAAAAAAAGAAACCGATATCAATTGGCAGATGTTTGGCGTTGGAGAGGTTAAAAATGATCAATCAAGAATTGGGATTTTACTGGAAAATGAAAACAATCTGCCATTTTTCGTATTTACAACCGATTGGATTACCGAGTTCCAAGATAGCTTTCGAGCAAATTTGATAATTGATAACAATTTATCCGAAATAAATAAAACCAATTTTTATGATATTGCTTCATTTTCATCTAGTGGAATTAATTACCAAATAAATTCAAAAAGTCTTGATTTGCAAAAGTGGCAAGAAATAATAAGTGATTTCAATCAACAATCAAATAGCACAGTTTTTCAAAGTGGAAAATTTAACATTGAAGAAGTTTTATTTTTTAATAATAAATTTCCTGATGTTAAAGGCAGTTTTAGTCTTACTAATAATAATCTTAATCGAGAATTAGAGGTATCACTTGATTCGAAAAAAATTGCCGGCAATATCCAAATTAGTTTTGTCGATCAAATATCAAATTTAACTGCTAATTTATCTAAATTAATTATAAATTTTGATGAAAAAAAATTAGCTAATTCAACAGATATTGATAAAAACAATAAAGCCCAAAACGCACAATATCAATGGTTACCGCCAATCCAGTTAAATATTAAAAATCTACAAGTAGGAAACTACAAATTTGAAAGTTTTAAATTTAACGGTAAACCAATAGCTAGTGGCTATCAATTTCAAAATGTTGATTTAGAAGCTGATACTTTAAAAATTAATATAAAAGGTTCAACTGAATCAAATACTAACTTAACTCAACTACAAGTAGATGCAAAATCGGATAATTTATCAGCATATTTAAATAGATATTATCGAAGAGGAATTCTGGTTGATACTATATTTGAGGCGAATGCTTTAGTTGAATGGAAAGGTGGGCTACTTGATTTTAATATTAATAATCTACGGGGAGAAGCAAGTTTTAATATGGAAGAAGGTAAATTTGCCAAAATCGAACCGGGAGTAGGGCGATTATTAACTTTACTAAGTCTGCAAAATATATTACGAAGAGTTGCCTTTGATTTTTCCGATGCGGTTGAAGAAGGATTTAATTTCGACAGAATTTATGGCGATTTTATAATTGATGGTAAAAATCTAAAATCAAATAATATTGTTATCGATTCAAGTATTGCCAAAGTGCTGATGCAAGGTAAAGTAAATTATATTGATAATCTTCAAGACCTTGAGTTATATTTGTTACCGAATATTAGCGGTGGAATATCAACGGGTGCTGCAGTATTTGGCACACCAGTTGCTGGAATATTTACCTGGCTAGCGCAAAAATTATTTGGCAATCCATTTGATCANGCTTTTGCTAAAAAAATTACAGTAAAAGGTTCGCTTTCAGATCCCCTAGTTGAAGAATTTTCATTAGAAAATCAAATTGAAGATCCCAATGATATCACCCAAGATCGAATTGGTAATTTAATTCAATATCAAACTGAAATTCAAAAATTATTAAATTTAACCGATCCAACATTGGATCCGCTTTTTTCCGAAGAATTGCTAGAAAATGTCAAAAATTTTAATCGCAGCCGTCCAGCTTACTTCAGGGCCGAATGTAAATAAAAATCTCGCGGTTGCAGAAAAATTAATTTGTAAAGCAACTAAAAGCGGGGCAAAATTAATTTTGTTACCAGAATTATTTTGTGGTTTGTTTCCACCATCGAATAAGCCAAAAGAAGTTGAAATAGCTGAAAAATATCTTGATTATTCCAATTCACCTATTCAAAGTTTTTTANGTCAAACTGCAATTAAAAATCAAATTTGGCTGGCAGCAGGATCAATACCGTTAGTCGGAAAAACCAAAAATAAAGTTCGTAATTCCTTATTAATATTCAATCCTCAAGGAGATTGCATTTGCCGTTACGATAAAATTCATTTGTTTAAGTTTGAGGATATCGATGAAAATAAATTATTTGAAGCCGGAAATAGAATTTCTCATCTATCGATAAAAATTAATAACCTAACTATTAATATTTGTCCCTCAATTTGTTATGATTTAAGATTTCCAGAACTATATCGGTTTGTCGGTAAAAAATTTGCCAGAGCGGGAAGTAGGGGAATTGATATAATTTTAATGCCGGCGGCTTTTACCTATAAAACCGGGAAAGCCCATTGGCGAAAGCTACTGCAGGCACGAGCTATTGAAAATCAATGTTACGTTTTAGCGGCAGCACAAAGTGGCAAACATCTGGCTGCTGGTAAAGTTTTCCGAAAGACCTATGGAAATAGCATGATAGTGAATCCTTGGGGTAAAATTGTTGCAAAAATTAAAGAGGGTGAAGGTATAGTAATTTCACAATTTGATCCTATATATATTAAACAGCTTCGACATCAATTACCGGCACTTGAACATCAAAAAATTATCTAAAATCCATTTATACTTATCAATAAAAAAAAGCAATTATTAAAATAATATAAAATGGAAAATATATGGCAGATTTAAAAATTCGGGTATTTGAAGGTGATCAATCACAACTTTGTAAAACTATTACTATTCCAAATGGCATCCTCAAAATTGCTTCTAAAATAATTCCCAAACAAGCGATGACTCATCTGGAAAATGAAGGTATTGATTTAAATGAATTAATTAAGTTATCATCTAATCCTGAAGTTAGCGGAACTTTAATTGAAATTGAAGATCACAAAAAGAACCGAAATATTGTGATTTCTCTTGAATAATATTGTTTGCAAATCTAAATTTATTAATTTAAACTAGGAGAGACTATGAGTAATTTAAAATACGAAGATGCCAAAAAAAGGGTAAATGAGNTNAAAGATTTTTATTATCATTTAATCTCATTTATTGGAGTAAATATACTACTACTAATTATTGATCTTTTATCTAGTCCCAGAAGTTTTTGGTTTTATTGGGTTACCATTTTTTGGGGGTTAGCAGTAATTCTTCATGGATCCCAAGTTTACATTTTCAAGGGTAAATTTTTAGGTAAAGAGTGGGAAGAAAAAAAGATTAAAGAAATAATGGATAAAGAATCAAAAGCAAAATAATTGACAATTAAATTTTTTCAATAGAAATATCAAGTATTTATGTTAGATAGCTGAATCATAAATTGAGTTGTATTCGTTAAATAATTGAAAAATAAAAAAGCGAAAAATAAAGAGCTTTTAAAATAACAATTTAAATTACAATTATTCAATAAGGCATTTTTGCATCATCTTTGGAACAACATTTTTTCGGGTTAAATAAATGTAAGTGAGGATTGCAAAAAATATCAATGCCGGAATTATTTTAACGATTGGATCATATAATAGATGACAGCCAACAGCGCCAATCATTATAATTGAAAGACCAAAACCGGCCATACCTGTAAAAGCCGGGATAACCAGTAAAATTGCTCCGATAATTTCCAGAACTCCAATAGTTATCGCAAACCATTTTGGTAAACCAAACCCACCAAATTGGGTAATTATTTCAGCTTGTCCAGTTACTTTCATAATTCCAGAGCCAAAAAATGCGATTGCTAATAAAATGGTAAGTATCCAGGTAATGATATTTCTTGTTTTACTAATAGACATATAAATCTCCTCTTTGTTAGTTAAGCTGAAAATATTTTAATCTGGGGAAACACAAATGGAAAATTATATCACTGAGAATAGTTATTTAGTAAGAATAAAAAATTGAAAAATTAGGTGAAAACGCTGGTATCAAAAATAAGCAGGATGCTGATAATTAAGTTCTCTTCTAATTCAAAAAATTGAGCCATTGGAGTTTTAATGTCACCTTTTGAAAAATTATAAAATACCGCTACTTTATTTTCTTTTTCAAAAATGTCAATTATCTGATATTTAAAATCAGTCGGTGGATTAGCTTTTAAAGATTCAATATAAGCTTTTGCTGAATTAAATTGATAAAAAGGTCCGCGAAATTTTAGGTTTTTACTAAATATTGTTGAAAGCTCATCTAAGTTATTATTTGAAAATAAAATTTCGAAATATTTATTAATAATACTTCGTTTGTTCATGCAATTATTTTTTTTATTGAATAATCTATATTAAGTAGCAAGATTAAATCATTGACCTATGAAAATAATTCAGATAAATTATCAAAAATATAAGTCTGTCAATATTACAATTATTGAAGTTGAAATATTCAATAACATCTTGATATAATATATATTTATTCAAATCAAGATCATTTTTACAAAAGCATAGAATAAAGAAATGTATTTTCCATTTTATATAATATCAAGCTAAATATGAAAATAAATCATTTATTATATAGTATACGCATAAATAGAATACAACTACATATAGTATCTATTTTTTTAGATAAGAAATATTGATAATTAGTCATTTTATAGGAAATTGAAATTAAATAATCTAAAAATTATGAATATCAAAAGACATTTCAAAAATTAAATTATTTAAATAGAATTCCTCCATTGCTACTTATTACTTCTTTATACCAGTATGCAGAATCTTTAGGTGTGCGTTTAAGCGATTGGTAATCAACATAAATAATTCCAAACCTTTGTTTATAACCATGTTCCCATTCAAAATTATCTAATAATGACCAAAGAAAATAGCCGTCTATAACTACTCCATCTTCGATAGCTCGATGATATTCTCGTAAATAACGAGTTAGAAAATCAATTCTTTGAGGATCGTGAACCTTGCCATCTATTTGCAGTAAATCAGTATTTGCCATCCCATTTTCAGTAACTATAATCGGTAGTTGATATCTTTCATAATAAAAACGAGGACCCCAATAAAAAGCTTCGGGGGTAATATTCCAATTCATAGTTGTTAGAGGTGAACCATCTAGCATCGGAATTGCCTCAAACTGTCCATTACTTTTTGCTTGAACATAATCACCGTGATAAATATTTGTTCCAAAGAAATCTAAAGGTTGATTGATAATTTCCAAATCTTTATCAATATTTTTCGGCAGATTTTCTTTGAATAATTCACAACCGTCATCTGGGTATTTTCCAAGTATCATTGGATCGGCAAACCAGGTATTATTTAAAAAATCTTTTTTAGATATTGAAAACATTTTATTCTTAGCAGCTTCAATATTTTCTGATGTTTCGGTAGATGGAATACTTACAACCCCGACAATAGATGCTCCAATTTTTGGATTTTTTTTGGCATGTGAGCGGATTATTTGCACTGCTTTCCCATGTGATAAAAGGGTATTATGAGTAATCAAAAGTAAATCTGACAATTCCAATTTTAATCCGGGAGCATGATTACCTAAATGATGACCCAATTCAATAAAACATTGAGGTTCGTTTAAAGTAATCCAATGTGAGACTCGATCAGATAATCTATCAACAATTACTCGTGAATAACTCGCAAACCAGTCTGAGCAATCGCGATTGAGCCATCCACCTTTACAATAAAGCTCATAAGGGTAATCCCAATGAAATAATGTTACCCAAGGTTGAATGTTCTTCTCAAGTAAAGAATCGATCAATTTTTCATAAAAATCAAGTCCTTTTTCGTTAATTTTGCCAATACCATCGGGAATTACCCGAGGCCAGGATATTGAAAGACGATAGGCTTGTAAACCAATATCAGACATTAATTTGATATCTTCGAGATATCGGTGATAATGATCGCAAGCTACATCACCGGTATTTCCTAAAAAAACTTTTCCTGGTTGGCGACAAAACATATCCCAAACCGAAAGACCTCTTCCGTCTTGATAAGCAGCACCCTCAATCTGGTAGCTGGCGGTTGCAGCTCCCCAGATAAAATTTTTTGGAAAGATTTTTTGACTCATTAAATAATTTATTTTAAAATTTAGAGTTTGATCTCTTTGGAAATTATATTTTTAAAGCGAGTTGTAGATATATAACGATCAGCTAATAATTTTCCATTATGTTCTAAATTAAAAACACTATATATTGATGGAGCATTTTGTGCCTCATCTGCAGTAATATATTCAATAACTTTAGGATTTATCTTTTTAGCATTTAAAATCGGCTTTACTTCCTCGATAAATCTGGCAACCCAGGGGCATTGTTTTGAATAATGGATAGTTAAACCTTGATTATTGGCTAATTTTCGTTTAATCGGTTTTATTAAAGGTAGAGATCCATCAATGAATTTTTTCACTAGCAGTTGGTCTGAATCTGTTTCTGAAACCAATTTATAACCATTTTTAATAAATATCTCTTGAGTTGCCATAAATGATTTTTTGCTGGTAACAACAGCTACTCCCAACATATCTTTAGCATCTTTTTCAACTTCTTTTATTAATTTTGAGCCCAAACCTAAGCGCCGATATTTCAATCCGTTTACCCACATACAATGGATAAACATATATCCTTTAGCATTTACAGCACGCCAACAAAATTCTCCCGGAACATATTCGATAAAGCCGATAGCTTTTTTAACCCCTTCAAGATATAACAATTTGATTTTTAATCCATTAATAAATTGATCTTTCAACCAATCAATTTTTAGCGGAAATAATTTGTGTTTGGGATTAATAAAACAAATCGCCTCAGGATGATCTGAGATATTCTCCAAAGTTACATCAACAATTTTTGTATTATTCATAAAATTAAACTAGTTTTTAAAGTTTTAAAAGCATTTAAATTAATTTCACTTCTTCAGTTTCTAAATAAGTTTTACCATTAAATGAAGCATTATTAAGTAGGTCAATTTCGGTTTTTGATAGTTTAAGTTCAAGTGCTCCGAGATTGTCTTGTAGTTGGCTTATTTTAGTCACACCCAGGATTGGCACTATTTTTATGTTGTGAGAGAGCATCCAAGCAAACATAATTCTAAAGGCGGAAACATTTCTACTATATGCGATTTTTTTAATAATTTTTAATCGCCTTTCATTATCCTCAGAAAAAAATCGGGTGTTTAGGGCTGGATGGTTTCTATCGTAAATGCTATCCCAGGCATATAGTCCCCCCAATGTAGATGTGTATGGTAAAAGAGTAATATCTTGTTCGGTTTGGCAGTAATCCAGTAATTCCTGGTTTACGAATTTTTGCAACCATAAGTCTGCATTTGGATGTGGTTGTAAATATGAAAACCAATTTTGAATGCCAATAAATTCTGCCCAACCATTTTTACGAGAGAGTTCTTTAGCTTTTACCAATCGCCAAGTAGACATATTACTGCATGCAATATTTTTAACTTTACCTGAGATAACCAGAGAATTTAATGCCTCCAGGGTTTCCCAAAGCGGTTCTTTTCGCAAGTCAACATGAATATAATATAAGTCGATACAATCAACATTTAATCTATTTAAGCTCCCCTCAATGGCATTTTCTATTGCTTTTTTCGAAAGTCCTTCAAATTTTAAATTTCCGTTTTCATCTTTACCTATTGGTTTTAATCCGCATTTGGTTGCTAAGAAAATTTCATCTCGATTATTTCGCTTTTTTAACCATTCACCTACTAATTTTTCACTTTCATTACCGCTAAAACCTTCTAGCCAAAAAACATAATTATTAGAAGTATCTAAAAATCTTCCTCCATATTCGTAATATTTATCGATGATCGCAAAAGAACTTTGCTGATCTACGCGGCTACCAAAATACATCGTTCCAAGGCACATTTTACTAACGGCAATGTTGGAGTTTCCAAGCATTTCTTGTTTCATGTTATCCTTAATTTGTATGAATGAAACATTATTTATTCAATTTAGTATTTGTTTAGATTAAATCATAGTGGTTTAAATACCATAAAATACAAACTTACTAGCGGTAGGACGGTAGCTGTTATCCCGATCCATATCCAGATTTTTGACATTTCCAATATTTTTGAGGAATTTCGTTTTCATAGGCAAATTGTTTTGCCATTTTTGCTTGCATTATTTGTATTGGAATTAAAATCGCCACCCAAATAATCCCAGATGCAATAAATAGCCACAATCCCCATGATATCCAATAAACCTCGCTAATTTTGCCAAATTTTGCTGCCATCATCGTCCCGGTCGTAATTATCAATATTACTCCTCCTGTTGTGAATACAAAATCAGTAATCGTAACTAATCTTTGAGCATAAGCAACAATTGCCGGTGATCGGGTTTTATCTGCCATCACTTTCCATAATGCGGTGACAATTATATTACCCAAAAAAATGGTTACTCCGAAAATATGTAACGACTTTAATAATAAGTAACTATCCATATCTATCCTATTGATTAAAAAAACAATTTTTATTAAGTAAGTTTATAAAAGAAATTAATCACTTAAAAGCTTGTAGGAAATTTTTATTTTATTCACAATTATTATGCTTTTTCCACATTTTCGGATTATGACCTTCGGGAATGTTCTTACAGGGATCAGATTTATAACCTCGCAATTCGTTGTAGATTTTTATTTGTTGGTTTGTAAGGATTTTCGATGTTTTTAAATGAGCTGATAAATGCACAATCCGGAGTTTGGCTCTTACCCTTTCAATTTTACTAATGGAACTTTCCAATAAATCTTGGGATATTTCCTGATTAGCAAAACTACTATTTAATTCTTCTTCTAGCTGAATTAGTTTTTCTCCTAAAGGAATAGCTTCTGATCTCATTTTTTCAAATACCTTTTGGATTTCTTGTTTTTGCAGGTCAGTCAAGCCGATTTGCTTTTCCAATTCTAATATATGCGCAGGACCTGGAACCCCATTTAATTCTGCAGCTTTTGCTAATCCCCAACCCCCGCCTTTTTTAAGTTCAGAAATATCATCTGCAGAAAGACTTTTTATTTTTCTTTGCTCTTCACCAACATATTTAGATTTATGAGAATGTGATTGTGCTAATACAATTATTGGTGATATGAAAAAGATTAGAAGAAATATTTTTAAAAAAGATTTCATTTATAGCCACAAAATTGATTCGTATATTATCAGTAAATTATAATACCCTTAATATATATACTCAAATTTCATGCAATCACTAATCCGTAATTTTTCGATAATTGCCCATATTGATCATGGCAAATCTACTCTTGCCGATCGATTAATTGAGCATTGTGGCGGACTTTCATCTCGCAAAATGGAAAAGCAAGTATTGGATTCAATGGATTTGGAGCGAGAGCGGGGAATCACCATTAAATCACAAACTGCTGCATTAAATTATCGAGCAGGGGATGGTAAAAACTACTTATTGAATATTATTGATACTCCCGGTCATGTTGATTTTGCCTATGAGGTATCCCGGCGCTTTCTGCTTGTGAAGGAGCTTTGCTAATTGTAGATGCATCTCAAGGAGTAGAAGCCCAAACCCTTGCAAATTGCTATCTCGCAGTTGATCTTAATTTAGAAATTGTGCCGGTAATTAATAAAATTGATCTACCATCAGCAGATGTTGATTCAACAAAGCAAGAAGTTGAAGATGTAATTGGTTTGGATACAAACGATGCTATCGCAATTTCTGCTAAAAATAATTTTGGCATCGACGAATTGCTTGAAAAAATTGTAAACCAAATACCGTCCCCCAAAGGGGATCAATCAGCACCATTACAAGCATTAATTATTGACTCCTGGTTTGATAACTATGTTGGAGTAGTTATGTTAATCAAAGTTGTAAATGGCAATATTACCAAGAATGACAAAATTCAGCTAATGGCAACTGGTGGTGAGTTTCAAGTGGAAAATATCGGAATATTTACCCCACAAGCTTTGGTTAAAAATGAACTAAAAACTGGAGAAGTCGGGTTTGTAATTGCTGGAGTTCGCGATCTTAAATATGCCAAAGTCGGAGACACAATCATCCATTCAAAACAAAACTATTTTGGAAATAAAAAACCTGCGACTAGTCCGCTTCCGGGATTTCGAGAAATTAAACCGATGGTTTTTGCCGGTTTATATCCGGTTATTGCCAGTGATTTTGATCATTTACGGGTTTCCTTACAAAAACTTCAACTAAACGATGCATCTTTACAATACGAAATAGAATCATCCACTGCGTTGGGTCATGGTTTTCGTTGCGGATTTTTAGGTAATCTTCATATGGATATTATCCAGGAACGCCTTGAGCGAGAATACCAAGCAGATCTTGTTACCACCGCTCCCTCAGTAGTTTATCAAGTAGTGTTATCAGATAAAGATGATAATGGCGCGCCAATGGTAATTATGGTTGATAACCCAAGTCAATTACCCGAGCATTCAAAGATTATTGAAGTGCGAGAGCCGATTATCAGAGCTACAATTTTTGTTCCTAATGAGTATGTGGGAGCTGTAATGACAATGTGTGTAAAAAAAAGAGGAATGCAAATCGGCATACAATATGCCTCTCGTCAGGTAATTTTAAAATATGATTTACCCTTGGCAGAAGTGGTAATGGGCTTTTATGATCGTCTAAAATCAATTACCAGCGGCTATGCTTCTATGGATTATGATTTTTTAGAATTTCGCACCAGTAATGTTACCAAAATGGATATATTAATAAATGGTGAAAGTGTTGATGCATTATCGGTAATTGTTCATCGGGAAAACGCTATTCATCGAGGTAGAGAAATCGCTGAGAAGCTAAGAAAAGTTATTCCCCGACAATTATTTGATGTTGCTATCCAGGCAGCAATTGGGGCAAAAGTTTTAGCCCGAGAAACCGTAAAAGCTAAACGCAAGGATGTTTTGGCTAAATGCTATGGTGGTGATATTACCCGTAAGAAAAAGCTTTTAGAAAAACAAAAAGCCGGAAAAAAAAGAATGAAACAAATTGGTAATGTCGAAGTTCCGCAGGCTGCTTTTCTAGCAGTTATGCAAATGGATGAATAATGGTTTAATTTGATAATAATTCTTTTTGATTAGAAATAAGGATTTTTCTTTCAGCATAATGGCTGCATTGTCTAGTTGTAATATTCTAAAAATTTGTCTCGATACTTTACCTCCGTTTGGTAACCATTTTTTGTACATTGAGCGGAAAGTTTATACTGAGTTTATCGAAGTAAAACGAACAATATAAAAATAGGTTATTTCGACTACGCTCAATAACCATATCTCGACTCCGCTCGATAACCATATCTCGTCTCTGCTCGATAACCATATCTCGACTCCGCTCGATAACCATATCTCGACTCCGCTCGATAACCGTTTTTTGGACACTGAGCGGAGACGAAGTG
>Ga0049116_10000100_pt1 | contig 18122 bp, 12 predicted proteins | sample WorMetvacBELIZE2_FD_55049 | JGI IMG/M metagenome (GOLD analysis project Ga0049116, IMG submission 55049) | Marine gutless worms symbiont microbial communities from Max Planck institute for Marine Microbiology, Germany - Olavius vacuus BELIZE.2 | ecosystem: Host-associated > Annelida > Digestive...
GGTAATGTCAATTCATTAACAATATTATGCCAATTATCAATTAAGGTATTAATATCTAACTGATAATTGGAAATATTTTTACTTGGTTTAGCTGCTGGATTTAATTTTTCTTCAGTTTTTTTTTTATTATTTAATTGGTTATCAAAGCTTTGGTGGTCGTCGAAATTAGTTTTCGAATCATTAATTTGTGAATTGATTCTGCTGGGGATTTCATTTAATTCAGGTGATAATAAAAAAGTTTGCATTCGCAAAACTGACATTAAAAAACCGCTTTTATGATTTGGAGCATAAGCTAGATCTTCCCGCCCTTTTATTGCAATTTGATACATTAATTGGAGATCATCAGCGCTAATTATTTTTGCAAGTTGTTCAGCCTTTNGTTTATCGACCTTACTTGGACAAGGACCTTGCATTTGAACAATTTGAATTGCAAAAAGATTATCAGCTAATTCAGCAAGAGCATCATCAAAAGAAAGTGATTTGGTTTGCATCTCATCCGCAGCAGATATTAAACCTTCAATATCTTTGGCAATAATTTTTTCAATTATCGGCATTGCCCAATCTTTACCAATTACTCCTAATATTGAGACCACATCTTGATATATTATTTTTCCGCCGCCTTGCGCCAATAGCTGATCGAGCAGGCTAAGCCCATCTCGAACCGACCCATCAGCAGCTTTGGCAATTAAAGGTAGAGCTTTTTCTTCAAATTCAATTTTTTCATTGGTCAATACCCTTTGATAATGCTCAATTAATTTTATTTCGGGTAAAGGTTTTAGATTAAATTGTAAACAACGAGAAAGGACTGTGACCGGAACTTTTTGGGGATCGGTAGTCGCCAAAACAAATATTAAATATTCCGGTGGTTCTTCAAATGTTTTGAGCATTGCATTAAATGCTTCCTTCGAAAGCATATGAACTTCATCAATTACATAGATTTTTTTCTTTCCGGTATATGGCGGATATACCAAAGTATCTTGCAATTCCCGCATATGATCAATGCCGGTATTAGTTGCGGCATCTAATTCTAATAAATCAGGAAATGTGCCTTTATCAATTGCTATGCAATGTTCACATTCACAGCATGGCTCAATATTGTCGACAGGATTAATACAATTTACTGCTTTAGCTAGAATTCTGGCTAAAGTGGTTTTGCCAATTCCTCGGGTTCCGGTAAAAAAGTATGCATGATGAAGATTTTGGGTTTTCAGTCCGTGTTGTAAGGCTTTGACTACATGACTTTGTTCAACGACTTCTGAAAACCTACGCGGTCGCCATTTTAAGGCGAGCACCTTATTAGTCATTAGCTGAATTAATTAATTTNAANAAATAATTTGGTAAAGCGAANGANGCTAATAAACACTCGGGATTTAACCATTGTAAATCTTGNAATTTTCGCTGGTTAATTCTTTTTGCATAAACATCTTTGGGAATTGAGCTTGCCTTTACTTGATCCGAAACAATTGCCATACCCCAATCACCCCCATATAATGGAATAGAAACATGTAGCGGGCAGACAAATTTAAATATCTCTTGCAAGCTGATTATGGTATTTACAAAACGAGAGCGATGAAAAAAAGCATGACCAATATGAATCGACATGCAGCCACTTTCAGCTAATATACATTCTTGATTAATTTAAAAAAGTTACTGGTATAAAGCGCCTCTGAAGGTCCTATGGGATCTGTTAAATCCATCACCACCATATCAAATTTTAAATTTTGACGATGAGCTCTAGGTAACCATGTATATCCNTCCTCAATNACTACTTCCAGCTTTGGACTTGCAAAAGCNTTATTATTTACTTTTTGAAAATCTTCCTGAGAAATTCTAATTACTTCGGGATCTAATTCGACTAAAACTATTTTTTCGATAGATGGGTGCTTTAAAATCTCATCAACTGATCCGCCATCTCCGCCGCCAATAATTAATGCAGTTTTCGGGTTATCTTGTGCTAATAATCCAATATGATTCATCGGTTCATGATATAAGAACTCATCAATTTCAGAGGTCATATTACAACCATCTAACCGAAAAATTTTACCTAAAGATTTGGTATTTACAATTTCGACTTTTTGAAATGGTGATTGAAAAGCGCTAGCTTTTTCTACATCAGTAAAACATATACTGTAATCATTTGCGATAGTCTCAAAAATATCTTCAGGTTTCTTAACCCGCACTTACATCTCCTCGCTGAATTTCCTGGATTTGATTATCTTTAGATTGAAAATATTCGCTTACCCATTTAGCTAGATTTCGAGCCTTTTGGGTATTATCCTGACTAAAATTACAGACATAAACATCCATAGCTACAGAATAATTTTCTGGCCATGTATGTATGGTGAAATGTGATTCAGCCAATAAAATTGCCAAGGTATATCCTTTATTTTCAAATCCATAAACGCTATGACCAATAACGGTTAGCCCTTGCTCTTCACACTTTGCTACACATTTGGCTAAAGCACTTTGAGCTTGGATTAATTTTTTGGGAGAACAACCACACTGATATAAATCGCCTACTAGATGTATTCCCTGCATTGAATGACCCTCCATCAATACTTTTATTATTAGTTGCGGTTTTACGGTGTTATATTGCCACTTCTAATAACCGGGCGATGCGACTCTACGCATTACCCAAGCACTGAAATCTACTCAATTGCCAATACTCACCTACAATTAGTAGTTCGAATCGTTCAAAAAAACGAGATACGAATTTTACAATAAATTATTGAATTATCAAAAATATTTTNTCAAAAACTTTTTAAAATTTTTTCAAATTATTTGGAAAAAAGACCTAGATTCAAANTAGTTTATTTNTNATTTGTTTTTAAGAAATGATAATTTTTTTGAAAAGTTATCAATTTTGTGCTTCTAAGTAGTTATGAATTTATTTTTGACGAAAACAACCAGTTACATACCAACATAGCCACTGCTGCAGCCACAAACTGAGTTAATATAAAAATCGGCGCATGNTAAGGATTTATTCCGGCAAAAGTATCAGTAAAAGCACGAGCAATAGTAACAGCGGGATTTGCAAAACAAGTTGATGCAGTAAACCAATAACCGGCAGTTACAAATAAACCTACAGCCATCGCTATTGATTCAGGACGATAACGAACTGCACCAAGAATTGTTGTACTAATCCAAAGGTTGCAACAAATTCTGAAATCCATTGATCACCACCGGTTCGCAAAGTTGTTGATGTTTGAAAGATTGATTCTTGAAACATCAAATGCGCAATAATTACTCCGGTAATTCCTCCTAGAATTTGAAAAATAATGTAGGCAAGCGAATTTTTAATTGATATTTTGTTGGATAATAAAAAAGCAAAGGTAACCGCTGGATTAAAATGTGCACCGGAAACTGGACCAAGAATTAAAATCATAACATACAATATTGCACCTGTTGGAATTGTATTTCCCAAAAGTGCAAGTGCACTATTGCCTCCTGAAAGTCGATCAGCCATTATCCCCGAACCTACAACCACCGCTAAAAGGAAAAAAGTGCCCAACCATTCAGCAAAAAGTTTTCTAGCCATCTTTAAATTGCTATAAGAATTTAATTACGAAATGATTATCTTAATTTGCCGAAAATTATAAGGAATTACAAACCAAATTTTTTATGCATTCATTATTTCAGGATTATACTTTTTATCGAAAATCATTTGTATGGGAATTATTTAAAATATATTAAATTTGGATTGCTAATTTATACCACTTTCAAGTAAGTTCTAAATAGTTATTTTTCCAAATTGTTTTTTAGATTATTCAATGATAATACCTAGATTAAATCAGCGCTGGAGTAGCCAATCCTAAGGTAGAATTATGCGTTGCAATATTTGAAAATAATTTGTTTATGCGACGCCGATATCAACCCTCACCGATTCCCAAAATTTTCTCTCAACAAGCTCAATATGAAAATGATATTGGGGTAAAAATCTTTTCATTTAAATTGCATGGAGATGGAATATTATCTCTAAGGTTTAGATTTTTAATAATACTTCCAATTATTTATTTATTAGTTGGATTATTTGTTGATAATCTTTGGCGAGGTGTTGATAGTAATTCCTTTTCGGTTATTTATGGATTTAGAAACTATTTGGAATTTCAAGGGGAATATTTTAAACAGGCTGTTTCAACNTCNCCNGCTTATTATCGTATGTTAGATTTTGGCGTGCAATTTTTCGGAAAATGGTTAGATCCGGTTATTGCAATGAGAATAACCAACGCTGGATTGATACTTACAGGGACTATTGCCCTTTATTTAGCAATTCGATTAGTCTATCCACCAGATATTGCTTCAATTAGCGCTATTGCCACGATTACTTGTTTAGGCGGATTAGAACTGTTTCATCTTACCACTCCTAGAGTAGGAGCATTTTTTGCTGTTGCAATTTCAATTTATGGAATTGTTTTAAGTTTACGAAGAATTTATGGCGGGGTGATAATGGGTTTTGGTTTCGTCCTTTCAATTATGATGGGCGGCGGAACTTTATTGCCTACATTAGTTGCCGCAATCATAATTCTTTTTTTTCAAAAAGATTTATTTGAAACCAAAAAAGTATTTCAAATTGCAATGATTCTGGCAATATCGATGATGGGAATAACCCTCTTTAGTTTCTTTATTTTTACCGGTAGAAGTGCAATAGAACCTAACCTTTGGTTACCTGCGACTAATTTTGAAAATTATCAGGAATGGGGGAAATCAGCAATTCGTTTTTTATGGATTTGCATGCCGCTTTGGCCTGCTTTAATTGGTTTTAGAAGTTTTGTTCGCAAACAATGGACAGAAACATCTACAAATTTATTATTACTAGGTGGTGTTGGAGCACTCTGCGCTTTTCCGCTTTCATTATTTAGTTATGATGCTTCTCTAATAATTTTACCTTTTTTAGGATTATTATTTGCACCGGCAATTGTTTTGTTAAACCTTCACTGGCAAAGAGGAACCTATTGGTTTAATTTTTTATTCTTCACCATCATCATCTTAATTGTATTTATTGTTCGATTAATATGGGCATTTTCCGACCATCAAGGCGAAATTATCGAATACTTTAGTAATTCTCAATTCCCGAATTTTGATCCCAGCTTATCGATAATAACATTACTTTTGGCAATACTAATCTTGGTAGTATGGTTTGGTTGGAATCTATTTGGGAAGCAATATTTTTCCTGGACTTTGCGACCAACTTTAAGCTGGATAATTGGCATTATCTGTTTTTGGATATTAATGATAATCTTATGGCAACCGGCTGTAAATCATAATAAATCTTTTAAACCAATTATTATGGAAATAAATCATATTGTAAGTAATGATTGCATTGATATTACCAATACACCGCTGGCATTTAGAGTAAATTGGCTTTATTTAACCAATAAAAGGTTAATATCACCTAATAATTCCTGTAAATATCAACTAATTCAAGAGGGTCAAATCAGCGGTCAGTCAATTTTAATTAGTGATGAAGTTGCCGAAAAAAACACTGTTAAAACCAATAATAATCAAGATGAAAATCAAATTCAACTAGCTAATGAAAAATTACCAACTAATAATCAAGAGTATTGGTTAGTTGTTAAAAGTTTTAGCCGCCCGGCTGAACGCAGTGAAAAATTAATTTTGTTTAAAAAATTTAATTAGCATATCAAATAATGACATCCAATAAAACTAGTCATCACCAAGATAAAGATGCCAATTTAGATTTAAACCAAATCTTTACTGAAAGAAGACAAAAATTACTTAAATGGCGTGAAGGTAAAATCAGTTCATCACCCCAAGCGTATCCCAATAATCTAATCGCAACCGATAATGCAAAAAATATCCACCAAAAATACGATAAGCTAACACGAGAAGAACTTGATCTAAAAGATATTAAAGCATCAATTACCGGCAGACTAATTTTAAAAAGAGATATGGGTAAATTAACTTTTGCCCAACTAAAAGACTTCAGTGGGGTAATTCAACTAATGCTATCTTCAAAAAATATCACTGAAGAAACCTATAACGATTTTCAACAATTAGATTTGGGTGATATTATTTTTGCGGCAGGAAAGGTTTGTAAAACTAATAAAGGTGAATTGTCCATTCGATGTTCACAAATTGTGCTAATTTCAAAATCATTAAGACCACTACCGGAAAAATTTCACGGATTAGTTGATATTGAGACACGCTATCGACAAAGATATCTTGATTTAATTGTTAATGAAGATAGCAAACAAATCTTCATCAATCGTTCCAAGATAATAAATAATATTAGGGCATTAATGGTTGAAGATGATTTTCTAGAAGTTGAAACTCCGATGATGCACCCAATTCCCGGGGGTGCGGTTGCCAGACCTTTTACTACTCATCATAATGCCCTGAATCGTGATCTTTATTTACGGGTCGCTCCAGAGTTATATTTAAAAAGATTAGTCGTCGGCGGATTAGAAAAAGTTTTTGAGATAAATCGTAATTTTCGAAATGAGGGGATTTCAACTCGTCATAATCCAGAATTCACAATGATTGAATTTTATATTGCTTATCGAGATTATCAATTCATGATTGATTTTACTGAAAAGTTAATCCGTAATATTGCATATCGAACATTTGCAAAGTATGATTTTCAGTTTAATGAAAATCAAATAGATTTAAAACCGGAATTTGATCGCCTAAATATTGCTCAAGCAATTAATAAATATAATCCTGAACACAGTCTTGAGATGCTAGCAAACTCAGATTATTTAGCCCAAATTCTTACAAACCAAAAGCTAAAAGTTCCAAAAAGTTATGGTGAAAAATTATTAACAGTCTTTGAAAATCTTACTGAAGAAAAAATTATCCAGCCTACCTTTATTATTGATTATCCAAGCGTTGTATCCCCCTTAGCTCGAACTTCTAACCATAATCCCGATCTTGCTGAACGGTTTGAACTTTTTATTGGTGGTCGTGAAATTGCCAATGGATTTTCTGAATTGAATGATCCTGAAGAGCAAGCAAATCGTTTCAAAAATCAAGTAATCAAAAAAGAAGCCGGCGATAAAGAGGCGATGTTTTACGATGAGGATTATATTACCGCACTTGAATATGCAATGCCACCGGCTGCCGGTTGCGGAATTGGAATTGATCGTTTGGTAATGTTGCTGAGCAATTCAAGTAGTATCAGGGATGTAATTTTATTCCCCACTTTAAAAAATTAAGTTTCATTATTACATTTATTAGAAATTACATTGCATTGCAACATTTTTAAAAAATAAATGTAAAATATCCTTATTCTCAAACTTTTAATATTAATTTACTATGACAGAAACAAATAAAAACGCAAAACTTACAATGCCGGATGGCAGCAGCTTTGATCTGCCGATATATCAAGGGGTAATCGGTCCGGATGTTATCGACATAACTTCGCTTTATGCTAAAGCTAAGGTTTTTACTTATGATCCCGGTTTTATGTCAACAGCATCCTGTTCCTCAAAAATCACTTATATTGATGGCGATCAAGGAGTCTTATTGTATCGGGGATATCCTATTGAGCTATTAGCTGAAAATTGTAGCTTTTTAGAAACCGCTTATTTGCTAGTTAATGGTGAGCTACCAACTAAAGAACAATATTGGGAATATGAAAATACCATTCGACATCACACAATGCTCCATGAGCAAAAATCAAGATTATTCCAGGGATTTCGTCGGGATGCTCACCCGATGGCAGTTATGGTGGGTGTAGTTGGTGCGCTTTCAGCATTTTTCCATTATCCCAATAATAATACCGATCCCTATTTACGAAAAATATCTGCTGACCGGCTTGTAGCCAAACTTCCAACTATTGCAGCAATGGCATATAAATACAATATTGGTGAACCGTTTATGTATCCGCGAAATGATTTAAATTATGTTGAGAATTTTTTACATATGATGTTCGGAACTCCATGTGAAAAATATCAACCTAATCCGGTTTTAGTTAGAGCATTAGAGCGGATATTAATTCTTCATGCCGATCATGAACAAAATGCATCTACTTCTACTGTTCGGGTTGCCGGATCTTCGGGCTCAAATCCTTTCGCATGTATTTCTGCAGGAATTGCCTGTTTATGGGGACCTGCTCATGGTGGTGCTAATGAAGCCTGCTTAAGAATGCTTATGGATATCGGTAGTATCGATAATATTCCCAATACCATTGAAAAGATCAAAGATAAATCAAGTGGTTTTCGATTAATGGGTTTTGGGCATCGGGTATATAAAAACTACGATCCCCGCGCTAAGATTATGCGCGAAACCTGTCATGAAGTTCTTAGCGAGTTAGGTTTGGAAAATGATCGGTTATTTAAATTAGCATTAGAACTTGAACGAATTGCTCTTGAGGACGAATATTTCGTTTCGCGAAAACTTTATCCTAATGTCGATTTTTATTCCGGTATTGTGCAAAAAGCCATGGGTATCCCGATTGAGATGTTTACTGCAATTTTTGCTTTAGCCCGAACAGCAGGTTGGATTGCCCAATGGTATGAAATGATTTCTGACCCAGATCTTAAAATCAGCCGCCCCCGACAATTATATGTTGGCAGCAATACTCGTGATTTTATACCAATGGATAAAAGATAATTTAAATATTTTTTTAGTTAAAAATTTTTACAAATTATTGATTTAAAGATTATTTAATATTTATGTAATTACTTAAAAGTAAATTTGTTTAACTAAACATTCACTTTATTCTGATAAAAAATGAAGTTGCACAAAAAACAGTATCATAGCTTTTTCTTGCATAAATAGTATAGATTTCACTATTTCTTTGGTTTTCGCAAAAAATCAATTTTTTATTTTTTGGTAATCGCTCATTTTTTCAATCTCTACAATTTTACTTTTTACAATTTGTTACCTAAGAATATTTTCATACTTATATAATGTAGATGAGTAATAGTTATGAAAAAATTATTCAGGATAAAACTTTCACACTTATTAATATTCATTGTCGTTTCAATAAATGGATGTGCAAGTTACTCATTTGAAAATTCAACCAAGGATCAACTAAAACTACTTAATTTTAAACCTCCAGAAAATTTTTCGGTTATTTCGCAAAACATTCAAGATAATGGTGAAATCGATTCATTAAAAAAATGGATATTAACCAGTAATAATCAAGATTTAATTGAATTAATGTATAAAGCTATTGCTAACAATAGTTCAATCGCAATTGCCCGATCAAATTTATTAAAAGCAACTGCAATAAAAAATAACGCCCGTGGTGACTTACTCCCGAAAGCAAATCTGGGAATTTCTGCAAATCAACAACGAACTCGGCTGGAAAAATCCCCCCGCACTACTAGTTATAAAAGCAATATTGGTGTTAGCTGGGAATTAGATTTGTTTGGTAAAAATTTAGACAACTACCAAGCAAAATCTTACAATTTATTAGCTTCGAATTTGCAGTTACACTACACCCAACAGGTTGTTTTAAGCCAGCTATTGCGTTCTTGGCTTGGTGCTAATAGCGCACATTTACAAATTCTCGAAGCAAAAAAAAACCTGGAGTTATTAATTCAAAAAAAGAATATTTTTGAGATGCGATATCAAAGCGGCACCGGGACAATAGATGCTATAGCCCAAATAAAAAACGAAATTAACCAAGCAAAAACCAATATTCGTAATCTTGAATTTAATAAAAAAAATTTCCTCAGAAATATTCAGGTTTTAATTGGTGAATACCCGGATGGCAAGCTCAGATTTTCAAATAGGATGATTGAAACCAGAAATAATCTAAATCTCAAACCTCCGGTAGAATTATTACAAAACCGCCCGGATGTTTTATCTGCTTATATTGAGCTTTTATCTAAAAAAGCGGAATTAGCATCGGCCCTAAAAAATAAATGGCTACCGACACTTTCTTTTTCAATTGAAGGTAGCACAACCGCCAATATCTTTGCTGATATCTTAACCAGTCCTAACATTTGGAATTTGGGTCTTCAATTAATTAAAAATATATTTTCCAATCAAGAACAGCAAAAATTAAAATTGGCTAATGAAGATGAAGCTCAGGCTTTAATAAACTATGTAGCTAAAGTAATTGAAGCTTTTGAAGAAACCGAAAATGCGATTGAAGATGAAGTTATTGCTCAAAATAACCAAAGAGATGCTAAAAGTAGTTTAAAAAGATCTGAAAATCTTTTTACCATTGCGAATAATCGTTATCAATCAGGATTAATTGATGCTGAAGTTTGGATTGAACGCCTAAGAGCAAAACATAGTGCTCATCAACAATGGTTATCTGCTTATGAAAAATGGTTGACCGCGCAAATTAATGTATTAATGGCTTTAGGCGATAATAGTATTGTCGATGATTTCAAAGAAAATTCAAATAATCGTAAATTTGGTTTGATTAGAACAATTAATTCAAGTGAAAATGAAATAAATTAAAAACATTTGCAATTATGATAAGCAAAATATTAAAAATTATCTTACCGATATTACTAATTATCGTAATGGTCTTCTTATTTAATTTAATGAAGACCTATCGACCTCAAAGCCCGGTTAGAACTCCACCTCCGCAAATAATCAAAGTTAATACGCAAAAATTAAAACCCACCAATCAACAAATTGTCATCAATTCTCAAGGTTTTATTGAGCCAACTTATCGAACAATATTAAACGCCGAGTTAGCTGCGAAAGTAATTTGGGTCTCACCCAAGTTTGAAGCCGGAGAATATCTCAAGCAAGGTGAACAATTAATTCGTTTTGACGCCCGGGATGTGAAATCTGAATTTCAGCAAGCTAATGCTGCATTGATCAATGCCGAAGTTACCTTAACGACTGAGCAAAATCGTGCAGAATTAGCTCTACAGGAATGGCAATTAATGCAAGATGATATTGATAATATTTTAGTTCCCAAACCTTCAGACTTAACTCTGCGAAAACCACAACTAAAAGCTGCAAAAGCCAATGTTGTAGCCCAAAAGGCTAGATTAAATCGAGCCCAGATGTTGGTTGAACGAAGCGTTTTATCGGCTCCGTATAATGGTTATGTAATTGCACGAAATGTTAGTCCCGGTCAAACGGTATCAAATGGCTATCGCTTAGGTGAAATTATTAGTGCAGATTCATTACAACTTCGCTTACCGATTGGCATTAGCGAAGTAAGTTTAATTAAACCTCCAAATAATTCTGATAATTCAAAAAATATAAGTAAAAATAAATATCGAGTTGAATGGGAATTTGAAAATCAAAAATGGTCGGCACCGATTTCACGAATCGCCAAAGAAGCGGATGCCCAAACCCGAAAAATTGATGTAATTGTAGATATTAATCCAAAATTAGAAAAATTTCACAAACTGCAATCGGGGGTATTTATCAGTGCCAAAATCTACGGTAGAACTTACCAAAATATCTATAAGATTCCCAGAATTGTGGTAAATAAAGCCGGATTGGTGCCATTTGCACAAGATAATCAAATTGTCTGGAAACAGCTTGAGTTTGTTGGAAATGACGGCAATAATTTCTGGGTGGAAAATGGAATTAGTTCTGATGATTTGTTGATAACCTCAAATGTTCAAATATTTCCCAATGGCACCAAAATTAATCAAAATTATTCTGAAAGTAGTAAACCTAGAAAACGAAAAAAATAAACTTTTAAATTATGTATAAAGCAATTAAATGGTTTATTGAAAATCCGGTTACTGCAAATTTAATTGCCATTATCATTATTGCCGGAGGGTTGATTTTATTTAAAAATCGAGTTGTTGTTGAATTATTTCCGGATGTATCCGCATCTACAGTAATCGTTAGCACTGCAGTTAATGGGGCAACTCCGGATGAAGTAGAAACCGGAGTGACGATAGTTGTAGAAGATGCTATTCGCGAAATTGAAGGTATTGATGATGTGTATTCAACTTCGCGCGAAAACAATTCACGAGTCGCAATTGATATTAGTATTGGGCAAGATGCTAATTTATTATTAGATATTATCCGCAATAAAGTAAATGCGATCAATCAATTTCCAGATAATGCCGAAAAACCGGTAGTTGAACTACAAACCCGATTGCGAGGTGTTGGCGATATTGCAATTAGTGATATTAGTGGAAATTTTTCGGAACGTGAGCTTCGTGATATGGCAGAGCGGATTAGAAATGAGCTAAAAAATATCTTGCAAAGTCAAGTTCAAATTGAAACTAAAGGATTTCGCCGACCGGAAATAAATATTTCAATTAAACAAGATACTTTAATCGCTCACAATTTAACATTTGATCAAATAACTCAAGCAATAAATAATCATTCGATTGATTTATCTACCGGAACTATTAAAAGCAGTCAACAAGAATTAATTNTGTCGTCTAAAGCAAGAATCCGCAATGTTGCAGATCTTGAAAATGTAGTTATTAAGCGTTCAGATAATGGTTCACCTTTATATTTGCGAGATATTAGTGAAGACATCTCCGATAGTTATGCTGATGATTCATATCAAATTACTTATCAAGGACGCCCATCGCTAACTTTAGAAATTTTTCGAATTGCTAATGGCAATGTTATTCAAGTAATGAGGCGGGTTCATCAATATGTTGATAACGAAGTTTCCAGCTGGTTACCAGATGGTGCTGAAGTATCGATTATTGATGATGATTCAAAAGTTGTGCAATCNCGAATCGATCTTTTAATATCAAATGCAATCCAGGGCGGTTTATTTATTGTTTTTTTATTGGTGTTATTTTTACGACCGGTAATTGCTATGTGGGTTTTATTTGGGATGGTAGTTTCAGTTAGCGGTGGATTTTTAATGATGGGATTACTGGGAACAACTTTAAACATGATTACCCTTTTTGCTTTCATCATGGTTTTGGGAATTGTTGTTGATGATGCTACGGTGATTGCTGAAAATATTTATTCTCATGTTTTACGCGGTGATGGTAATAAATATTCAATATTGGAAGGCACATATGAGGTTGCAATTCCGGTTACATTTGGAATGTTAACTACAGTTGCGGCGTTTTCGGGAATATTTTTTGTTGAAGGGCGGGTTGGACAAGTAATGAGTCAATTACCCTTAATTGTAGTTCCGGTTTTGTTTTTTTCGTTTTTTGAATCCAAATTTATTTTACCGACCCATCTGCGACATTTAAATATTAATCAGTCTAATACTACATTTGTCGGTAAATTCCTAACCTGGCAGGCAAATTTTTCTAACGGTTTTATCAAACTGATTGAAAAGTTTTATCGACCGTTAATAAAAACCATAATTAAATGGAGATATGCTTTTTTGGTAGTATTTTTAGGCTCAGTGATATTAATATTTGCTACTTTACCTTTAGGTTATTTGCGCTTTATCTTCTTCCCGAATATTGAAAGAGATACCATTGTTACAACTATAAATATGGAAGTCGGCACACCATTTGCGCAAACGCAAAAATTTGTTGAGCAAATAGTTGATATTGCCTCTGAGATTCGTGAGGATTTAAAATATCCCGGTTCCAATGAATCACCGATAAAACATATCGTTTCAACCGCTGGTAATGCAAGTGGTGACAGTCATGTGGCAAGAGTAGTTATTGAACTAGAAGCCCCTGAAATAAGGAGAGTAAAACTAAATGTGCGCGATTTAGTCAAACAAATCCGCAGAAAAATTGTTGAACCCCCAAGCCTAGCTAATATTGGATTTCGAGCAGTAATTGGCTTACGAGGCTCGCCGATTAGCTATTATTTAAGTCATGAAAACCGAAATATTGCTCGTCAAGCTTTAGTTGAGTTACAGAACTTTCTCCAAAATCAACCTTTTGTTTACGATGTTAAATCAGATCTTTCGCTGGTTAAAGAAGAGTTAATATTACAACCAAAACCAGAATTAGAATCTTCAGGAATAACTTTGCGAGAAGTGGTTCGCCAAATTAGAGGTTATTTTTATGGTGTAGAAATTGATCGTTTTTATCGCCAGCGAGATGAAGTATCAATAATTATCCGACTACCGGAGCATGCACGAAAAAATTTAGAGGATGTAAGTGCTCTACAAGTAAGAACCGCTTCGGGTAGTTGGCTAAGACTTAGTGATATTGTATCTTTTCAAAGATATTCAGCGACAAATGTTAATCGTCGTAATAAATTTTTATCGGTATTAAGTATTGAAAGTAATTATGATAAAGAACAAGGTAATTTACAAACTTCAAATCAAACTATAGAAAGCTATATCCAAACATTAGTTAATAAATATCCCGGTTTGGATTTTCAACGCGGTGGAGAAACTGTAGAACAAAAAAAGACTTTATCTTCAATGCCGGTAATTATCTTTTTTGTCTTAGCTTTGCTATATTTTTTAATTGCTATTCCTACCAGATCTTATATTTACCCGTTTATTGTTATCGCAACATTACCATTTGCAATATCAGGGGCATTGTTTGGACATATTATTTTATCCCAACCTTTAACTATGCCTTCAACCTTAGGGATGCTAGCGATGTTAGGAGTTGCGGTTAATTCAGCAATAATTTTAGTAGTATTTATTAATCGTGAATGCGCAAGAGGTGTAGATATTAATATTGCAATTACCGAATCGGGAATTAACCGATTTCGGGCTGTATTTTTAACATCGGCTACTACTATGGCAGGGCTCATGCCGTTAATGCTTGAAAAAAGCATTCAGGCACAATTTTTAATTCCTGTAGCAATTTCTATGGTTTTTGGTGTAGGTGCCTCTGCAATGGCGACATTAATTGTAGTGCCGTTACTTTATAAAATAATTGATGACCTAAAATTTAGTTCTAAGTAAATTTTTAGCTTTGAATACAAATTAAAAAATATTCCAAAATATTTAAACTAGTTGAGATATGGAAGCTAAAAATAATTCCACCGAATATGCTGTAGTAATTGGTGGAATAAATATTGATATTGCGGCAATAGCAAATAAAAATCTACTAGAAAAAGATTCCAATCCCGGACATATTCAAATTTCGATGGGAGGTGTAGGTAGAAATATTGCTGATAATTTAACAAAATTAGGAATTACAACCAAATTAATTTCAATTATTGGTGATGATCAATACGGTAAATTAATTTGTCAAAGTTGTAATGAAATCGGCATTGATATTTCTTTATCGAATATCACTTCCAAAGCCCAAACTTCATTTTATGTTTCAATTATGGATCAACATGGAAGATTAAAAACTGCGATTTCTGATATGGCGATTTTTGAATTTCTCTTACCGGCTCATTTAGAATCCCATAATAAAATTATGGAAAAGGCAAATGCCATAATAGTTGACACCAATTTGCGTAATGATGTTATTGAATATTTATTAAATAAATATCAAGGTAGAATAATTATTGATACCGTATCTACAGCTAAAGCAATCAAAATACAGGATTTGTTTTCTAAAATTCATACAATAAAGACCAATCGTTGGGAGGCTCAAGTTTTGAGTGGAATAAACTTAGCCGAAAAGAAGAATATATTAACTGCGGTTCAATATTTTCTTGATCAGGGAGTCACTCAGGTATTTATTACTTTAGGAAAAGATGGGGTAGCATATGGCTCAACTGATTTTCAGGGTATCTATAAACCTAAAACTGTTAAAGCAGTTAATGAAACCGGATCTGGCGATGCATTTAGTGCAGGATTAGCATATTGTTTTGGTAATAACCTTGATATTAAAAAGACCGTAGAATTTGCATGCTTTGCCGCCGCAGTTGCTGTTGAATCTGTTGAAACTGTAAATCCCGAAATGTCAATTGCCAAAATTAATCATTTATTAAATAGCAATGAATAATAAAATTTTAGAAATTCACCCGGAAGTTCATCAAGCCCAAATAGCTAATATTCCGGTTGTTGCGCTTGAATCAACCATCATAACCCATGGAATGCCATTTCCACAAAACCTAGAAACTGCAAAAAAAGTAGAAAATACCATCCGAAATTATAAAGCGATTCCGGCAACTATTGCAATTATCGATGGCAAAATCAAAGTGGGTTTAACATCTGAGGAACTAAATTTTCTGGCTGAAAACAAGAATGTTTATAAAATTAGTAGTAAAGATTTGCCGATAAGTGTAACTAAAAGATTTTCCGGGGGAACTACAGTTGCAGCAACTATGCTAATTGCTGAAAAAGCCGGAATAACCATATTTGTAACTGGCGGAATTGGCGGAGTGCATCGAGGTGCTGATAAAAGTTATGATATTTCTGCTGATTTATCACAGTTGCAAAAATCTTTTGTAGCAGTTGTTTGCGCCGGTATTAAATCGATTCTTGATATTGGTTCAACTTTAGAAGTTCTTGAAACATTTAGTGTGCCGGTTTTAGGGTTTCAAACCAATATATTTCCAGGGTTTTATACTCAAGATAGCGGATTTGAAGTTGAATATCAAGTTGATAGTGCAAGGTCAGCAGCAGAAATAATCAATGCAAAAAAAACACTTGATATTCCCGGTGGAATCTTAATTGCCAATCCAATTCCTAAGGAATATTCTATGAATAAAGCTATTATTGATGATGCAATCAATCAGTCTCTCATAGATGCCCAACAAAAAGGGATTAAGGGCAAAAATATTACCCCATATTTATTGTCACAAATAAATGAAATTACCGGGAAGGATAGTTTGGAATCAAATATTCAACTGATTTTAAATAATGCAAAAGTAGGTGCCCAAATTGCCGTTGAATTATGCCAATTACCAAAGTGAACAAGATTTTGAGTTATAAAATTATTCTGTTAGTTAACTTTGCTTAGTAAAAAACCGATAAAGCAATAAGATTAAATATATCGGGATAACAACGACAATAAAAATTACTAAAAATAGACTAAGTAAAAATATTAATACTTTGCCGATAATTACCAAAATAATCAAAGCTATTAACCCAATAACCGATAAGGCTAAACAAGTTAAAATAAATTCAGTTGTTAATATTTTTTCGATCTGCATCACTCACCTATTTAAAGTATAAATTCGTATTATCGCATATTTTTACATACTGATTAGTTAGGGATTTATCAATAATTTTCAAATAAAAAAATTCTGGATTCAAGGTTATTTATATTTCAGATTTTTGAAATCAAAGTTTAATATTAAATATCTTTACTAGTTGTAACTTTTCGATTAGTTGTGTAAATTTGATCAAGATCAGGGTTTAGTTCAGTTCCCAAACCTGGACCCGGTGGTACTGTAATCTTACCATTATTTATTATCGGTAAATTAGTTACCAAATCGCGATACCAAGTATAGTAAAAAGCTCGAACGATTTCTTGAATTAGTGCATTTGGAGCATTTAGAGATAGGTGGGTTGAGGCAGTTAAAACTATCGGACCAGTGCAATCATGTGGAGCAACTGGTAAATGCCATGCTTCAGCCATAGATGCAATTTTGCGCGCTTCAGAAATTCCTCCGCACCAACTAATATCAATTATTATTACCCCCGCTGCATTGGTTTCCAATAAATCACGAAATGCCCATCGAGAACCAAGTGTTTCTGAAGCCGCTATTGGCGCTTGCGAAACTTCGGCATAACGTTTAAGACTACTTAGGCTATCCATTTTAATCGGATCTTCATGCCAAAAGGTTTTGAATTGTGCCAATTCCCGGGCTATTTCCATAGCCGGTAATAATTGCCACATGGAATGCAACTCCACCATAATATCCATCTTATCACCTAGCGCATCTCTAATTTTGCTAAATGGTTCTAGAGCTTTTTTCATCTCAGTCCCATTAATATATAATCCTTGAGACTTTTCAGCTGCAAAATCAAAGGGCCAAATTTTCATAGCGCTAATATTCTCATGATAAAGCGATAAAGCTAATTCATCAGCATTGTGTAAAAATGCATTTAGATCATCATACTCTTTACTAGCACCGATTCCATAATTATCGGTTAGCTGACCGGTATGGTTTTTAATGTATTCGATACCTGCACATGTATTGTAAACTCTGATTTTATTGCGACTAAAGCCGCCTAACAATTGAGTAATTGGCTGATTGGTTGCTTTACCAAACAAATCCCAAAGAGCTATATCAAAAGCAGAATTCCCTCTTACTTCAACTCCGGTAGAACGAAAACCAAGATACCCGATTAATTTTGCGGCTAACAAATCAATCTGTAATGGATCACATCCAATAACTCTAGGTGCAATATATTCGTGGATATATGCTTCTACAGTTTTTGGAGAAAAAAAAGTTTCACCTAAACC
>Ga0049116_10000101_pt1 | contig 18048 bp, 19 predicted proteins | sample WorMetvacBELIZE2_FD_55049 | JGI IMG/M metagenome (GOLD analysis project Ga0049116, IMG submission 55049) | Marine gutless worms symbiont microbial communities from Max Planck institute for Marine Microbiology, Germany - Olavius vacuus BELIZE.2 | ecosystem: Host-associated > Annelida > Digestive...
AATCCAAAATGTCAGATATGCAAAATCAATAAATATTGTTATTACAATAATATNTCAAAACTAAAATAGATTGAATATGAGATATCGTTTAGCTATTGATGCATATGTTTTTACCGTAAAAATTGTNGGAATTGGGAGATATACTCAACAAATATTATTAAACTTATTAAATAATAATTATTATGATAATTTTGATATTGAATTATATTCGGCAATAAAAATATCAGATCATGAATTGTTTAATTTGGGATTTCCAAAAAATAAATTTTCAAGAATTAAACGAATTAATTGTGAATTTATTAATTTAAGTAAAATACATAAGACTACCAATGTAAATAAAATTTTATTTTTAAAAATTTTTTCTCATTTATGGGCATATTTATTTATCGGAAAAATACTAACTAAAAATCCGCCTCATTTTTTTTGGTCACCAAAACATTATTTACCCAGAAATATCCCCGACCAAACTGTAAGAATTGTAACTATACATGATTTGACAGTTTACAAGTTTCCTGAAACAATGAATTTTTTTAATCGACAACTAGAGAAATATTTATTGCCTAAGGCAATAAATAATGCAGATTTAATTTTTTGTGATTGTAATAGCATCAAACAAGAGATTGTTGAACATTTTACTAATTGTAATTTTGAAAATCGAATTTATGATGTTTTATTAGGCTCTATGCAAGATGAAAATAAAGATAATGGAATCAATATTCGAGATATTCAGNAACAACATGGTATTTCNAATAATTATTTTTTATTCGTAGGTACTTTAGAACCTAGAAAAAATCTTGATCGATTGATCAAATCTTATATTCAATTAGATGATAAAACGAAACAAAAATGCCAATTTTTAATTGTAGGTGATATCGGCTGGGGAAATAAAGATTTTTTAAAAATTAATTTCCTTCCAATACATTATATTGGTTATGTCAGTGATAAAACTTTGCAGATCTTATATCAAAATGCAAAATTTCTTGCTTTCCCTTCGCTTTATGAAGGTTTTGGGTTTCCAATTGTAGAAGCAATAAAAAATAGATGTCCAGTATTATCATCAAATTATGGTGCAATGGCAGAAATAGCAGGCAATCATTTAGAAAGCGCCTATTTAGTAGATCCTTTAGATATTAATGAAATTTCAAAAGGCTTGGAAACACTAATTAATAATGATCAATTGCGGAGAAAAATTATTAAAGGAGGATTATTAAATAGCGAAAAATATAATTGGGATAATTATTTATCAGAATTTATTTCATTAATTTGTGATTCATACCATAAAAAAAACATTGATTCTCAATAAAATTTCATTTTCATCAAGAATTGCTGCGATTGTTTTAATTCTAATTATTAGTAGCAGAATGTTTTGTTTATTTATTGCAACTCCAATATTAGCTTTACATATAAACGATATTTCTAACTTTACAACTACTTCAATAATTTGGTTTGGAATTGCAATGGGTGGATATGGACTAATGCAAATAATATTTTCAAATTCCCAGTGGAATATTATCTGATCATATTGGCAGGGTATCGGTAATGGTTATTGGTTTTACATTATTTGTTACCGGTTCAATAATTTGTGAAATATCTCATAATGTATATTTGTTTGCTATAGGTAGATTAATTCAGGGTATTGGAGCAGTATCAGCATCTTCAACAGCTTTGTTAGCAGATTTAACCCCAGTTGAACACCGATTTAGATGGATGGCATTAATGGGAGTTGGAATTTCTCTTGCTTTTATTTTTTCTTTTTTGTTGGGACCAAAACTTTATGCTCATTTGAGCTTTAAAGGATTTTTTTTAATACCTGCATATATTGCCGCAATTTCTATTTTTTTATTAGCTTTTTTCCCTAAAGAAATGGATAAAGGCATATATAAAAATCAAAAATTCAAAATCACCAAAGGCAAAATTAAAAATTATCTTGCAAAAGCATCGGTATTATTCTTATTCAAAGATATCAAACTTTTACATTTAAATTTAGGAGTATTTTTTTTACATGCAATGATGATTGGAATTTTTGTTGCCATACCAACTGTACTTACTCATTTTCATCGAGTAGCGCTAAATAACCAATGGAGCTTTTATATTTTTGTAGTACCACCTGCACTGCTTAGTGCTTTTTTATTTATTTGGTTTGCTCAAAAATTTAAACAACTAAAATTAGTAATTGCATTATTAGTTTTTCTAATCTTAGTCAGCATTTGGTTATTATCAACTAACTTTACCAGCTATTTAGGATTAATTGTAATATTATTATTTTTCTTTTTTGGATTTTCTTGCCTTGAAGCTCTACAGCCTGCCCTGGTTAGTAAAGTCGCCCCCATTAACCGACGAGGTAGTGCGATGGGTATTTATCATACCTTTCAGTCTTTAGGGCTTTTTTTTGGTGGCTTTACTTCTTCGCTTGTTTATGGCTATTTTGGTGTTCAATCAGTTTTTCTAGTTAATGCTGCACTTGCGGCGCTTTGGCTTAGTTTGGCGGTTTATAATTTTATTTTTGAGAAGAATCAATAGAATTTTCCGACCATTTTTTTACCTGGTAAGTTTCAAGCTTAATTTTTTCAGACCAATATCCACTCGGGAGACCTGCTTTTTGTAGTAAATGATCTATAAAAATATCTGGATTAGGAAGTTGTTCCCAGACTTGAGGTAAAAAAGTTGAGCGATTATTTCCTTCAGAAAGAATTACCCCATCAATTTCCGGGCGAAGTTTAGCTAACGCATCATTTCGATTATTAAAATTTAATTGAGTTGGCGGGGTAAGTAAAGATACTTCGATAATAATTTTGTTAAATTCGTCTTTGGTTAAAGGTGGAAAACGAGGATCCCGAAAAGCTGCAGAAATTGCGTTATCAATTAAATCATCAATTAATGGACGATATCCAAATAACGAACCTATGCAGCCGCGAAGTTGATGATTTATTGTTATAGTTACAAATACAGCTGCATTTTTTTGAAGTTGTACTTTAATTTCATTTTGATATTCATCAAGATTTTTATTGATTGCTAAATTATTAATTTTGTTGTTAATACTCTCACGAGCAATTTTTAATAAAACTTTACCAAAATTTAGATCAGGATTTTTATCCATTATTTTGCTTGCTTATAAAAAGCAAATGAAGCATATCCAACTACCCTAGACTTATCGCCATATTCAAAAACATCGCCGGAATTATATTTTTTTATCAATTTTGGCATAAGTTGGTTTTGTTTAGCATACAACAGCCATCCATTTAATGGATAACAACCACATGCCTCTTCACCTACAATATTTGTATCAAAGTTTAATATTCGATTAATGGTTTGATCATCGATTTGCTTGGCATTTTCATAAGTATGAAAATGAGATAAATCACTACTTATTAAAAATATTGACGAATCGTAATTTTGATTATCTAAAAACTCAATGGTTTTGACCAATTCATGTTTAGAACATTGTCCAACAACCATCGGCACAATCTTAAAATTTGCTAGATATTTTTGTAAAAATGGTAAATGAACTTCTAGCGAATGCTCATATTGATGTGCTTGATCAAAAAATTTAATATGTTCAAATTTTTCAACTAAATCGTCAATTATTTCTTGATTTAATTGAATATCTCCTAAGGGAGTTGAAAAATATTTAACTGATGGCAATGCAATCCCTGAAAAACCAACATGATGTGAAGGACCTAGTAAATAAACTAACTTGGTATCCTTAGGAATTTGTAAATATCCAAAAGTTGCACACTCACCAGAATATACATAACCGGCATGAGGTGCAATTATTGCTTTTATTTCGTGTTCTTTATTGTGAATGTTTTCAATAAAATTTGCAGTTTTAGTAAAAAGTTTTTCAATAGTTTGATTTAATTCATTTTTTTCAGCAGGATAAAACAGACCGGCGACCGCAGGTTTTCTTGAACTTTGAGCTTCAATCATAAAATTGTGAATGTTTAGTGTTTTTTATTCAAGTATTGCTCAATAAAATGAATGCTTGCACCACCTTTAACAAACTCATCTTGATTTAGTAAATCGCTATGCAAATCTAAATTTGTTTTGATTCCGGTAATTACCATTTCGGAAAGTGCTGATTTTATTCGAGCTATGGCTTCAGACCGATCTTTTCCATAGACAATTAATTTACCAATCATAGAATCATAATGCGGAGGCACGGTATACCCCGAATAAATATGTGTATCAATTCTGACCCCGGGACCGCCGGCAGCATGATAATTAGTTATTGTCCCCGCACAAGGAATAAAACTTTTTGCATCTTCGGCGGCTATTCGACATTCTATTGAATGACCTTGAATTGAGATATCATTTTGGTTATATCTAAGTGATTCACCCGCCGCAATCTTTATCTGCTCTTGAACAAGGTCAATACCAGTTACCAATTCGGTTACAGGATGTTCAACTTGGATGCGGGTATTCATTTCAATAAAATAAAATTTTCCTTGATCATATAAAAACTCCATAGTTCCAGCACTCAAGTAACCTATTTGTTTACACGCTTCAACACATTTTTCGCCTAAACTTTTACGTTCTTTATCTGAAATTCCCGGTGCCGGAGCTTCTTCAATAATTTTTTGATGCCTTCGTTGCATTGAACAATCTCTTTCACCTAAATATACAGCATTATTTCCATCCCCTAAAATTTGAAATTCAATATGACGGGGATTTTCTAAAAATTTTTCCAGATATACAGTTGAATCACCAAAAGCAGCTTGAGCTTCACTCTTGGTTGTCTCTATTGAAGAAAGTAAGTTTTTTTGATTTTTCACTACTCTCATTCCTCTGCCGCCACCTCCGGCTGCGGCTTTTATAATTATTGGAAAGCCGATATTGTTAGCAATTTTAATGATTTCTTTTTCACTTTCAGGTAATTTACCTTCAGTACCTGGAACACAGGGTATACCCGCTTGTTTTAATATTTCTTTGGCTCGAATTTTATTTCCCATTTTGCTGATAGTATCAGCTTTAGGACCTATGAATACAAATCCGCTTTTTTCGACAATTTCGGCAAAATTTTCATTTTCTGACAAAAATCCATAACCCGGATGAATAGCCTCGACATCAGTTAATTCAGCCGCTGAGATAATTGCAGGAATATTTAAATAACTTTGAGTTGATAATGCCGGACCTATACAAACCGATTCATCAGCTAGAGTCACATATTTGGCTTGTTGATCGGCTTCTGAGTGAACTACAACAGTGCTGATTCCCATGGTTTTACATGCCCGTAAAATCCTAAGGGCAATTTCTCCACGATTTGCAATTAATATTTTTTTAAACACCGAGAATTTATTCAACCACAAATAATGATTCACCATATTCAACAGGTTGATCATTATTTATTAAAATCTCTTTAATTACTCCTTCGAAATCAGATACGATCTCATTCATTAATTTCATCGCTTCAATAATGCATACTACATCGCCTTTTTTTACTTTTTGACCTACTTCAGCCAAGGGTTCTGCCCCGGGTGCAGTAGCCCGATAAAAGGTACCGACCATAGGAGATTTAATAATTTTTTGTTTATCATTTTTTTTATTATTCGCCGTTGCTTCAATTGATGAATCATTTATAGTTTGATTTTGATTAGTAAAATCAACTGCGTTTTGTTTAGGTGATTGATTAACTTGATAATTTTGATTTGTTGAATTTGTATTGGCAATTCGAATTTTTTCTTGACTATCAGAAATCTCCAGCTCAGAAATCCCTGNATTACGAACAATTTCAATTAATTTTTTTAGTTTAACAGTATCCATTAAAACCTCATTTTCGCTATTTNCTATTTGTTTTTTNAAAAAATATTTTTAAATAATTGATAGCACAGATATAACCATAAGAACCCATACCGGTTACAACCGCAACCGCCCTATCCGATAGATATGATCGTCTTCTAAATTCTTCTCGGTTAAAGATATTTGACAAATGTACTTCAATAAAGGGAATTGATGTTGCCACTAGAGCATCGCGAATTGCGATACTTGTATGAGTGAATGCTGCCGGATTTATTATAATGAAATCAACCTGGTTATTACAATTTTGAATGCAATCAATTATTTCATTTTCAGCATTACTTTGAAAAAAATCAATTTGGAAATTTAACTTTTCAGCTAGATTTTTGCATTGATTATTAATATCTTTTAATGTTTGATTTCCATAAATTTCAGGTTCACGAGCACCTAAAAGATTCAAATTGGGACCTTGGATTACTTGAATTTTTTTATCCATTTTTGTTAACAATTTTACTTGAAAAACAACTATTTAATCAATTTGATGAATTTGCCAATATTTATTTAGCAAAGCTAAACTTTGTAGAATTATCTTTTCATGAAATATTTTATAAAAGATGTTAACCAAAATTTGGCNATATATAAATTTATTCGACTGTAACTGACTTTGCTAAGTTTCGAGGATGATCGACATCAGTTCCGCGTAAAACTGCGATAAAGTAAGCAAATAGTTGAAGTGGGATAGTATTTATTATTGGTGAAAAAATTCCTACTTTATTTTCACCCATTAATATGTTTTTTACATTATCTTTTTTAATACTATTTACTTGACTTTCCGAAAACACATAAAGTTTACCACCTCTCGCTCTTACTTCTTCCAAATTTGCTAACAGTTTGATTAATAATGAATCGTTAGGGGCAACTGCAATTACCGGCATATTTTTATCAATTAATGCTAATGGTCCATGTTTGAGTTCACCCGCAGGATAAGCTTCAGCATGAATATAACTAATTTCTTTTAATTTGAGCGCACCTTCCAGGGCAATCGGATAATGTATCCCTCGACCAAGAAATAAAGCATGATTTGCTTCAATAAAATCTTTTGCTAGTTCTTCAATTTGGTCGGAAATATTAAATACTTCTTTAACAGCTTGTGGTACTTGAATTAATTTGTTTAAAAAATCTTGAGCAATTATTTCAGTAATCGATTTCTTAGCAATTGCTAAAGCAATAGCTAAAATAGCTAAAACTGAAAGTTGAGTGGTAAAAGCTTTTGTTGAAGCAACTCCGATCTCTATCCCGGCACGAGTTAGTAAAGTAATAAAAGCATGATCAACAATTGCAGAGTGGGCTACATTAGTAATTGCAATTGTCAACAATGGATTTAGCTCTTTTGTATAATTAAGTGCAGATATAGTATCTGCGGTTTCACCCGATTGCGAAATTACGATAATTAAAGTATTTTTANGTAATACAATATCACGATAACGATATTCACTGGCAATTTCTACTGAACAAGGTAGTCTTGATATTTGCTCAAACCAGTATTTAGCAGTTAATCCTGCATGATAACTAGTGCCACAGCCAATAATTATAATATTTTCAATTTTTGATAATATTTCTTGATTAATTCGATTATCTATTGAACTAACTAATTGTTTGGCATCGAAACCATAATACTCTATGGTTTGAGCTAATGCCAACGGTTGTTCATAGATTTCTTTTTGCATGTAGTGGTGATATTCACCTAAATTAATGTTACCGGGATTAAATTCAGAAATCCTAATTTCTCTTTCACATTTTTGACCATCAGCGTAGATATTAAAACTTTCAGCCTCAAGCTCAACTATGTCGCCATTTTGAAGACGAATATACTTTTTGGTAAAATTTATCAAAGCTCCTAGATCAGAGGCAAGATAATTAATATTATTTTGATTTTGATCAATTCCGATAACTAAGGGTGCTCCATTGCTAACTCCAATGATTTTTTGGGGTTGTTTTTGGGAAATTACAACAATTGCAAAAATTCCCTGTAATTCTTCAACTGCCTTGGTTACAGCTGATAATAAATCTAGTTTTTGATGAAAAAAATGGATTANNTGTGCAATTACCTCACTATCAGTTTGACTATTAAATTGATAACCTAATTTATCTAATTTTATTTGGAGTTCTAAATGATTTTCAATAATACCATTATGAACAATCGAAATATCACTACTAATATGGGGGTGAGCATTTATTTCGCTAGGTTCACCATGAGTAGCCCATCGCGTATGTGCAATGCCACAGTTTCCAGTTATTTCTTGTTCCCTTACTTTAGAAATTAATTCAAATATTCGACCCTGAGTGCGACATTGACTAAAAGTTTGATTAGAATTAATTACTGCAATTCCTGCAGAATCATAACCACGATATTCTAAGGAATTTAATCCTTCTAATAAATGTTGAACAATATCAGTATTTTTTGATACAGCCCCAACGATTCCGCACATATTTATTCAGACCGGCAATTTTGACAAATAGTTTCGCTGCTATTACTGGTAAAATAAATACCGCATTTACTACATGGCTCTANCATTTCAATATTCTCTTTGTTTTTGGAATCATTGAATTTTGAGGATTTATCTGATTTTGTAGAATCTAATTTATTAGTATCTTTCTTAGTCAAAAACCGATACCAAATTAATCCTACTATTGCCACAAAAATTGATAATAGAAGTTTTTGAAACATGAATATCGATTTAAGAAGCCACAGCTTGGGAATGTTCATGTTTTTGCTTAGCTAATTTTTGATCATAACGAGTTCTTTTAAGTTTAGATAGATAATCAATAAATAATATTCCTTCAAGATGATCATATTCATGTTGAATACAAGTGGCTAAAAGATCATCTGCTTGTAAGGTAAATTGATTACCCTCAACATCATATGCTTCAACTACAATAGTTTTTGGACGTTTGATCTTTGCACTAAATTCCGGTACTGATAAACATCCTTCTTCATACTCATTATTATTATTTGATTTTTCAATAATTTGCGGATTTATAAAAACCTTAGGTTGATTTCGTTCTTCGGAAACATCTACCACGAATAATCTCAATGATTTACCAATTTGTGGAGCAGCTAGTCCTACACCCTTATGGGTATACATTGATTTGAACATATTATCAACCAAAGATTTTAGATTTTGGTCAAAAATATTAATTTCTGTTGTTGTTTGACGCAATCTTTGATCAGGATAAACCAAAAGTTCTAAAATTTCCATAATCAAGATTGATTTAAATATTGTAAAATCATAAGTTAATAATTATTTGTTAAATAAAATTATTAGCAAATTTAGTAAATATTGATAAAATATTTCAAGTAATTGATTAATTATAATATAAGAGGTAATTATGTTCAGAATAAAAAAAGAATTTCATTTTGTACATAAAATTGTGAACTATATTTCGCTGGTTATGTTAATTCTAACTGGCTACATTATTACTAATTATTCATTTTCACAAAGCGATTTACAAAGATTTGCACCAATATATCGATCATATTCAAATGTTTTAGAAAATCAGTTTAGATCGGGTTCACCAACTTATTATGTTGTTCAACCAGGCGATACCTATTATTCAATTGCGCAAAAATTTTTAGTTAATCCTCAAAACTGGGCTCAATCATGGATAATCCCACAAGGGATGTCAGTATCGCAAAACGGTCAAATTCAACCAGGTAGCATTGTTGTTTTATCAAAAACTCAGGGAGCAAAATTAAGATGGTTCCCACAAGGTGAATCTGCTCTGGCGAAACGTTACGGAAACTATTATGGTATTAAAACCGGATACAGATCTATGAAATTATTACCTGTTGCCTGGGGTATCGGCAATGTAAAGCCCCAAATTTTACCGCCAAATATGATTGATCCTTTTAAAGTTGAAGCTAATGTTGTTCCATATTCAGATATTGCAAATGCCCCAATTATTGCTGGATTCTCAGATAATCGCTTATTAGGTTATGCTGATGAAACAATTTATATTCGCGGGAATATTGATGAAAATATCAGAGAATGGTATGTATATCGACCGGCACAACAATTAATTGATCCTGAAACTTATGCATCTTTAGGTTATGTATCTGAACGACAAGGTATCGTCACCCCTATTAGACGAGCACCGGATGCTTATGAATTTCTAGTTGTTTCTGGAATTTCCGAATTTGAAAGGGGTTCTCGTTTAGTACCAGTAGAAAGAAGTATTGGTTATAAAGAATATAATTATCAAAGACCTAATCCAAATATCTTTGCCCGGGTAGTAGGTATTTATGATGGCTCTGAGTTATCACATCACTATCGAAATGTTGTTATTAACCGTGGCTCTGAAGACGGGGTAAAAAGAGGAGATGTTTTTAATTTGCTTAGATATCGAGCAGTATCTTACGCAAATGAAATCCCATTAGTTGATATCCCAATTGTAGGTTATGGAAGAATTTATGTTTATCGGACAGAACCTAATACTTCTTTTGCATTAATATTAGAAGGAGAGAAGGAAATTCATCTATATGATTATGTCCGCCCTGATAAATCTCTTACTGGTGGGGCTCCAAGCAATATAGCTGAAGCTCCTGCACAACAAAATCAAATTAAACTAACACCTCAGGTTTATTCAACTCCAATAATCCCCCAAAGACCAAGTTATCGAATATCACGATAATTTGTGAATATTCAATTGAGCTTACTCAAAAGTCAGCTACGCTTAGTATTAGCTGATTCGGGTAAGAATCATCAGGAAAAATTTCATATTACCCCAAAAATTCGTCGAGAATTAATAAATAATTTTGAATTTCTAGAAGGTGATCAAAAAAACCAAAAAAGTATTTTAAATACAAATTACGGCAAAACTGTGGGAAATAATATTTTTAATATTCTCACAAAATGTGATAACAAAAAAATTCAAGAAACCATCAAATGGGGCTCAGAAAAAAGTAATCACTTAATTTTTATCAATGATGATAAATATCCTCTTAGATTAAAGGAAATAGATGATGCTCCGATTTTACTTTATGTTAAGGGAAATCTTGAATTATTAAATACACCGGCAATTTCAATTGTTGGTTCCAGATCAGCTACAAGCTATGGAATAAGACTGGCAGAGGAATTTGCAAGCCAATTGTCAGCATCAGGTATAACTATAATTAGTGGTCTAGCTTTGGGTATTGATAGTGCTGCTCATCAAGGAGCAATGCAAAACGATTCTAACGCAACAATTGGAATTTTAGGGACTGGCGCTAATATTATATATCCTAAGAAAAGTATAAAACTAGCTCGTGAAATGGCTGAAAAAGCATTAATAATTACTGAATTTCCCTTAAATACTGCTCCTCGTCCATTTAATTTCCCTAAACGAAATCGAATAATTGCTGCACTTTCACTTGGTTGTCTGGTTATTGAAGCGAGTTTTCGCAGCGGAGCATTAATTACTGCAAAATTGGCTGCTGACTATGGTGTTGATATTTTTGCTATTCCAGGTTCAGTTCATTCACCGCTTTCAAGAGGTACTCATAAACTTATTCGTGAAGGTGCAAAACTGGTAGAAACTACCAATGATATTTTAGAAGAATTACATTCACAGATAATTCCGTTAATTAAATCTGATAGTTCCGAAACTAAAATATCCAATGAGCAAGTAAATAATAATGAAATTATAAATAAAGATATTTTAAATTTAATACCTTATTCACCAACATTGATTGATGAATTAGTAACCAAATCAAATTTAGAAATTGGCGAAATTCATTCGCAATTATTAAATCTAGAAATGCAAGGATTTATTGAATCTCTACCGGGAAGTAGATTTCAAAGAATTAAATGAATTAATTAATTAAATTTAGCTTGAGAACAAACCAATAACCAGTTTATCCATTGATCAAATCCTTGCTCGGTTTTTGCAGAAATTTTCATAATCTGAATTTTGGGATTTACTTTTTTTGCATTAACAATCGCTTGATCAATATCAAAATCTAGATAATCTAAAAGATCAATTTTGTTTAAAAGGAGCATATCAGCTGCTGTAAACATGTCAGGATATTTAAGTGGTTTATCTTCTCCCTCTGTTACCGAATAAATAACTACTTTATGATCTTCACCCAAATCAAATGCTGCAGGACAAACCAAATTACCAACATTTTCGATAAATAACAAACTTTTTGGAGATGGTTTTAAATCTTCTATTGTATGATCAATCATCTGTGCATCTAAATGGCAACCTTTACCGGTATTTATTTGAATGACTGGAACTTTAGTTTCTTTGATTTTATTAGCATCATTATCAGTTTGTTGATCACCTTCTATAACCGAAATATTGGAAACATCCCTTTTTTTTAGCTCGGTAATTGTTTTAACTAATAAAGATGTCTTACCTGAACCTGGAGATGAAACAAGATTTAATACAAAAATCTCTTGTTGTTTAAATTTATCTCGATTTTGTTCNGCATACTTATTATTTTTTGCTAAAAGATCTTGTTCTAATTGAACGATTCTGGATTTCTTTTCATAAGAGTCTAATTCTTGATCGTGGCTATGGTCATGGATTTCACCCCAATCGTGAAGTCGGTCGTGATGATGATTATGATCATCATGCATATGCTCATGAATATGTTGATGTGGGTGACTATGGTTTTGCCCATTATGAATATGATCATGGGTGTGGGTATGCACATGGGCATGAGTATGCATTTGTTTATGNTCATGATCTAAATCAATTTTATGACCATTAATTTTAATTTGGTCACTCCCACAACCACATTCACTACACATTATTTCTCCAAAAAACTATATTATATCGATAAGCAAATAAAAAATTTACATTGAATAAAAATATATCAGCATAGAAATATTTAATAAATAAATATTATTGTCAAATAAAAACTTATCAAGTATTAATATGATTTAATAAATTTATATGTTGATAAGATAATACTATTATAGGTGAAAATTAATAAAGGTTAATTAGCGGGATTTTCAAAAAAAACATAAGTTGTAAAGTTGCTTACTTCAAAATATACTTTTTGTTCGTTATCATCAATTTGTTGATTTAGATTTTTATCCAAGTAACCATAACCAAACCTGTAAGAACGGGCTTGTGTTCCTCCGGTTGCTGTTGCAGTTGATAATTTATCAATTTTTAGAAATCTCTTAATTAATTTATCACCAGCATAAATTTCCAAAACACCATCGGTACCAGTCCAATTTTGGATTCCTCTGCCAATAATATTTTGTTGTTCTTGGGTACAAGCAGCTACAACTATGNTAAATAGAAATAAAATAAAGAGATTAACAATTTTTTTAATCATTNTGTATTAATTTTAACGAAGGTTNGNTAAATCTTTATCTTTAGGCCATTTNATTATATATTCAGTACTAAATTCCGAAGTTTTATTTGATTCAATTTCAGAAAACCAACGAACCACACCTTGTCGTGATTTCCAGTTATCTTTAGTAATATCCGGTTTAAATTTTCTGGTAATTTTGATATCTTTATGACGGGCAATTGGTGATGCATCTAATACTTCTACATTAAAAGATTTTTTATGCAAATTGGTTACTGCAAAGACATCTTTAAACCTTTTTTCATTAGAGGAAATTATCAAACCCTTAGAGTCAGATATTTTGTCTTGAGGTTTAAGTTTTACTTTTATCAATTCATCTAAACCAAAATATAATTCCATTTCTTTGGCTTTTCTTAAATTAAGTTGTGACTTACCAATATAGGCTCCGTCCCGATATAATTGAATTTCACCAATTGGCCAAATTCCCTCAGGAATATCAGATTTTGCAATTAAATATGCTGATTGCTCAATTCTTGGGGATGTTTGAGCATAAAGCTCTATCGGTAAATTAATTTTTGCTAGACTAACATTAATTTTACGACCATCGGCAAGTAAATTAGTTGATTTTGATATTTTATATTCAGTTTTAAATTCAGTATTTTCAACAGCAATTGAAAAAACAGGTTCGTCGGCAATTAATTCATCATCAACTTCATTTTGATCAAACATTTGTGCTGTAGCCGGTGCAGACATTACCGCACCCTCCCTCAGCATTTTTTTAGACACTTTGGGGCGAGGTTTAATAAAATCTAATTCCCATGGATATGGTGTATGACCAAATACTCTTTGTGTCGGTGATCCGGTAGAAAGTGTAAGTTGCACATTTTTCCAATCCTCGCCACTTTTTTGGGCAATTTTGGCTATTCGCTCAAGTTCAAGTGAATTTTCATTACTGGTTAAACTTGCTCGATATGCTGGACGCCAACCGGCATTATGAATATGATACTTAATAAATACTTTACCGTTTTTCCTGGCATTCAAGCGAATATTAATATTTGCAACTTTATTAATTCGAGGTCGAATTCGTTTTAGATCTTCGTTCAATTCAGCTAATTTTCTCTGATAGACTTTTTTATTTTCATTGGCATTATGAATTTTTCTTTGTGCACGCTGGCTTCCTTTATCCATCGCAGTTAATAGGGGTAATAATTCATCTATTTCAATTGATTTTGTTTTATCAGAAGTATTTTTTAAATTTTTTAAATATTCAAGTTGCAAATGCCCTGATTCAATTTCAATATCAAATCCCGAAATCAGATTTCTTAATTTATTAATTTCCTGTTCCAAACGTTTTTCTTCTTCGATAAAAGCTGAATTCTTCTGTTTGATTATTATCGTTGAATCACCAATCTCAATTCCATCATCAGCTTCGATTCTTAGAGAATTTTGATTAAATCCCAAAGGGATATTAGGTATATATAAATTATTACTATTTCGATTAATTTTTGCTTCACGAGTTATTTCAGCAATATTTGAATATAAAAGAACTTTAGTAATTGGGGCGAACGAAGCTGGATTACTATTATTTTCATTTTCTGCCAAAATACTAACTTGATTTTGAGCTAAACCAGGAAGACAGAAAAATAAAATAACTAATAATATTAAAAAATTTTTCATAATAAAACTTGTGATTTAAAACAAATAAATATGAAATAAAGAATATTTCAAATAAATTTTCTGATAAACTAAATTATATATAATTTTTAATCCACAAAACTATGAAAAAATTTATAACCTTAGTATTTTTATCAACTTTTATTTTAAGTTTTAATGCTTCAGCTCAAATACCTTCAAATGAATTGGGAATTTGTTTAGCGGATAATTTAAATGGTAAAGAAAGAAAAGCTTTAGCTAAATGGATATTTTTCTCAATGGCTGCTCATCCAGAAATTAGTTCTTATGCTAATGTTTCTCAAGAAGATTCTACAAACAGTAATAAATTTATAGGTAATTTAATTACCAGATTATTAACCAGTGATTGCAAGGATATTGTATCAAAAGTTGCCAAGAATGATCCTACATCAATTCAATTAGCGTTTACTTTAGTTGGAGAAGTAGCTATGCAAGAATTAACAACAGATATTAATGTTCAAAGGTCAATTGCAGAATATATTAATTATACTGATATCAACAAAATTCAAGAATTGTTGGTACCGGTTAAGTAATGTAAGTATTTACTAACAATATTTATGTTAGTAAATACTAATATTATATAATTAACACGAAATTCCATATTTTCCCTATTTCATAAAAAAAATATTTACAATAGTTATTATTATATTTATATTATATTAATATATTTATATTTAACATTGGTAATAACCACTGAAAAATCTCAAACATTATTTTCCATATAGGTTTTAATATCTTTAATATTTGCTTTCATAGATACAAACTTTTGATCTAAGTTAACTAGATTTGCAATTTTTGTTGGTATTTGCGGTTTAAATCCTAATGCTTCTTTTATAGTTTCAGCAAACTTTATCGGTTTAGCAGTTTCTAGAACTATTATTTTTTCATCTTTTTCCATAATATTCATTGCTACCGAAAACCCATCTGCAGTATGTGGATCAATTAATCGCTGAAATTTGTTCCATAAAAATCTAATAGTTTTAATTCTTTGTTTGTGATCGCTTTTACCGGCAAAAAGAGAATATGGGGAATTTTTTTCGATAATTTTTTTATACATACCATTAGCTTTGAAATCTATACAGCCGTTTATTTTTAGTTCTTGCCAGACTTGATTATGATAAGTTGGGTCACGATCACATAAATCGAAAACATATCTTTCAAAATTAGAGGCAGCAGCAATATCCATTGAAGGGCTGGAAGTATTAAATACATTTTGAGCTGGTCGAGGCCGATAAATTCCGCAATTAATACACTCTTCCAATATATTATTTTCGTTAGTAGCGATTATTAATCGATATATAGGTAAGCCCATTTGCCTGGCAATATGTCCTGCCAAAACATTACCAAAATTACCGGTAGGCACAACAAAACTAATTTTATTATCTACCCAACCACAATTTTTAGCTTGCAAAAACCCATAAAAATAATAAATTATTTGTCCACAAATTCTTGCCCAATTTATTGAGTTAACCATTCCCAAATTTGTGCNTTTTTTAAAATCAAGGTCCTCAGCTAAATTTTTAACAATTTGTTGACATTGATCAAAAACNCCATCTACAACNATATTATGAATATTATTATCNGTAAGNGNATACATCTGAGCTTTTTGAAACTCNCTCATTCTATCTTTGGGTGAAAGCATAAAAACCTTAATTCGGTCACGGCCACGCATTGCATATTCAGCCGAAGATCCTGTATCACCACTGGTTGCACCTAAAATATTCAGATATTTATCTTCCAGGTTTAATTGTCTTGAAAATAATTCTCCCAATAATTGCATGGCGATATCTTTAAATGCATAGGTAGGGCCATTAGATAATTCTAAAACTGCCAACGAATCGTCAAGCATATTTAATGGGGCAATTACCGATGATTGAAATTTTTCAGTGTTATATGCGTTGTTTAAAATTGCTGATAATTCTTCACTAGGGATTTCTGGGGCAAAATTTAAAATAATATCTTTAGCCAGATCAATATATCCGATATTTGTTTTTTTTACCCATTTTCGAATATCATATTTAGGATATATATTTGGTACAACTAGACCTCCATCTGGAGCTAAACCTTCTAATAATATTGAAGAAAATGAAGCAGCATTCATACCGCCTCGAGTGCTAAGATATTGCATTAATCAACTAATTTTGAGATAAATATTGTATTATAATAGCCCCGAAATCTATTTCGAGCCTAGGTGGTGAAATTGGTAGACACAAGGGACTTAAAATCCCTCGGATCGTTAGAAGCGACCGTGCCGGTTCGATTCCGGCCCTAGGCATGCTTTAATTAAAATAATTAAATTTACAATAATTTTATATTATTGTTCTATTTATCAATTACCTAAACAATCACTCCAAGTTCGCTGAGAGCTAATTCGCAGATTTTAATCCAGGTATCTTGTTTCGATGCCGGTATCAATATTCGATCTTTCATTGGTTTACCAGTACCGGGATCATGCCACTGACCTTCACCATTCTCAATTAATCTTTTTACGTTTTCAGGTTTTAGTTTTACAGATAAATCACCTTTATAAAACATCGCCAACATTTTTCCCTGATATTTTATTCCTTGGGCTCCTTTACCTTCAGCAATTTCTACTTGAGAATTATTGCGAAAATGATTTTTTAGATTTTCGTATATATCTCTCATAAGATATTAATATTTTTATTATTCTATTTGTGGTTTTATATTTATTCAATCATATTTTTCCACCATGAAAAAAGTAGTTTTTGATGGTGCCCTTGAACTAAAATTATGTGATTACCCAAAGGCTTTTGTAATAGATCTAATACATTTCCTGTGGAAAGTTTTATTTCTACTTGAGTTCGACAAAGATCTTCTCTTTTTCCTGTTTGAATTATATTACCCTCAGCTAGCCAAATTTTTTCCATTTGCTTCCCGCCGATTCTTAATAAAGTAACAGGTCCGATTGCAATTGTTCCTTGAATTCCAACTCCCAGTCCGGATTCAAAATGAGAACGCAAAGAATATTCCTTTACTATGCTTCTAGGCACGGTACAATGAGCTAACCATAAAGTATTGTTTTCAATATTCAGTCCTGCCGGATTTGCCATCCATGGTATAACCCCGAGAAGNTTTTGACACCAAATCATCCCCATAGTACTTACTAAATCACCTTCACAACCGGCAATAACTTTATCATCTAGTAGTTGTGCAAGAGCAAAACAACCGGTAATCTTTTTTTCGAGAATTAAATCAAAACATCTAACGGTAATTGCATCTAGTTTATGTTGCTTTAAGGTTTTTTTTAGTGCGATATAGACTTTTACATTTTCCTGTAAATCACTATTTGATGGCTC
>Ga0049116_10000102_pt1 | contig 17991 bp, 18 predicted proteins | sample WorMetvacBELIZE2_FD_55049 | JGI IMG/M metagenome (GOLD analysis project Ga0049116, IMG submission 55049) | Marine gutless worms symbiont microbial communities from Max Planck institute for Marine Microbiology, Germany - Olavius vacuus BELIZE.2 | ecosystem: Host-associated > Annelida > Digestive...
ATTATATTGGGTTTGAGCTCATCAGCTTTTTTGCGTATAAATGTAATATGATCACCTTCAACAGGGATAAATTCATCAAAAACCTTTTTACCCAATTCATCCACTTGCTGATCAGTGCCAATCCCGATAATCTTAAATTGCTCACGGGCAGCTACAATTGATTTTGAATGGGTGCGATAGATAGAATGCGCACCTGAAAACCACTCTAATAAAACCATCATTAATGGTTTTTTAGTTTTGGATTGTTTAAGATTTAATTTAATATCTAAATGTCCTAATTGTTGAAGTTTTTTTCGAACCAATCGGTTAATTGGTGCTTTAATCGCATGTTTTTTTGGGAGGTCTGCATATGAACAATGCATATATACATCGTGCAAAACACCTACCGGCAGAACATCAAGATCGTCTATTTGATCAAGTTTATCAGGAAGCCAATTTAATATAACTTCACGTTTTGAATGCGCTGCCGGGGTGCCTAAAAATCTAGGGGAGACTAATGCACAGCATAAAGCTGCGCAAAAATTTTTATCAAACTGCCATAATTGATCTAAATTAATCGGAATTTCAGAGTTTGGGGTAAATAATATTCCAAATTTCATTATATGCTCAACTTTCAATTGGATCTGGTTGGAATCCGGTCCTTGAATATTTAGCGAGCGTAAGATGTGATCTGCGTTTCTAAATGAACTTGCTGCAAATAATGTGGCAATCCATCGATGTAAAAAAAGCATTTGACGAAAACCCTGAACCGACAGATTAAAGCTTGTGTCAGAAAATAACGCCGAAATTGCGGAGCAAATGCGATTAATTATGTGACTATCTTGGTCAGCGCCGCCCATATTAGCTGTAGGCTTGGCAACAAAACCTGAATCTAATGATCCATAATTTCGATCGAGCATTGATAATAATGCCATAAACTCTTTAGCAGCCGGCTCATGTTTTCGCGTATAACAATTTAACTCAAAGCGGCTAAGTGAAAAAACCGGTTCTTGGGGATTGTTTTGAGATGTATTTGCTTCCATTAATACTTATAAATATTATAAAATTGCTAGCTTGAATTATAAATTATTCATTTTGTGATATTGTATTTTAAGTTTTCTGCAATATTAATTCAGGTTAATTGGTAAATTGATAAAAAATACTTTTGTCGTAATTATTATCTAAAAAAAATTAAAAAATGCTAATTGATTACAAATAATATGTCTTCGCAAAATATAAATAAGTTACTTTTAGGAATATTTGCCCTTGTTTTTGTTGCTTGTGGATTTCATTTGCGAGGTTTTAATAAGTTAGATAATAAACAACAAATTGAATATATCCAAGTAATTAATTTTTCACCAAAGCTCCAACAATTTTTTATAGATAAAGTAAATGGGGTTGCGAATATCCAAGCAGGAAGCGAAAAGTATCACACTTCGAAAAATGTCCGGTTAATTAACATATTTAATGAAAAGCTTGAGGAAAATGAAGACTTACTTGATTCGACTACATACAATAAAGTTTTGCGGATTAAATATACAGTCTCATATACCATTGAAGATTTAAACAATATTCAACCAAAGCAAAAAAATAGCCGGATTATCGAAAAAAAAGCTCAAGTATATTTAAGTGAAGCCGATCGTTTATCTGGGGATATAAAAATTCGTCAGACAAAGGAAAATCTTTATAACGAAGTGGCTTTGATATTATTACGGTCGGTTTTACAGAATTAAAATGGCTGATGATGTCGACCCAAAAAAACATTTTCGCCTGGCATTTGGAATTGAATATAACGGTGCAAAATTTAATGGTTGGCAATATCAACCTGATTTACCAACAATTCATGGAGAAATTTGGCAGACGCTATTAAAATTATTTGGTGATTCATTTACCAAAAATAAAAAAAAAGGCAAAAGTTCAAGTAGTTTTTCAGAATTCCTTCCTTCAAACATCGTAGCTGCCGGACGAACAGATCGAGGAGTGCACGCCAAAAACCAGGTCATTCATATTGATATTCCTAAAAAATTTCAAGATCGACCTGATGAATCGTGGCTTCGGGGCATGAATAATTATTTACCAAATAATATTCGAGTTCATTGGTCTGCTAAGGTTGGCGATGATTTTAATGCTCGCAAAAGTGCAACTTTACGCCATTATCGTTATTATTTACAAATTACTAAAACACCTTCAGCAATTCTCCAAGGAATTGTGGGAAATTATTGGCAGCCATTAAATATTAATAATATAAAATATGCTGCTAATTATCTAGTTGGTGAGCATGATTTTACTACTTTTAGAAGTAGTGAATGTCAGGCACGATCAGCAATCCGTAGGATTATCGAGATAAGAATTCATGAAATCGATCAACCGTATAGAATTATTATTTTTGATTTTTTGGCTGATGGTTTTTTACATCATATGGTTCGAAATATTATCGGTAGTTTAGTTGAAGTTGGATGTGGAAATCAACAACCAATTTGGATAAATCAAATTTTAAAAGCAAAAAATAGAACTTTTGCGGCTAAAACCTTTATGCCCGACGGTTTATATTTATGGAATGTTGAATATCTTTATCCCATAAATAAATTATTTAATTAATTGGATTTCATCCAAAACTAAGTTGCCGTTCGCATAGTCCCAACTGCGTCGCTTTCTGTATTTCCTGCAGAAATTGGAATATTTAATTCCTCTGGTGGAGTAATTTTTATTAATTTATATAAAAGCTTAAGATTTTGTCGAAATAAATTATCAAAGCTGGTTACCGATAGTGATGGGTTATAGTCTCCAAACCACCAAAACCAGTCTGAACTTTCACATATAGATAATTGAAAATTAGCTTGTTCAGCTTCATTTTCAGATAAATTATCAATCTTTTCATCAAAAGCAATCTTTGCTCCAACTAATAATTCCCATGCTCGGTTTTTTGCTTGATCACCTATCCAAGTGCTTAAATTACCATAAACCCAACTACCGGCACATATATTTGCAAGCTTGTTAATATCGTGTAAACCTTCTTCCAGAAGTGTTGAATAAGTAGTTAGGTTGATCTTCGGATTATCTCCAAGCTTTTTATATAGAGTTTCAAAAAAGTAATATCCATTGTAAGGATAATATTCCCAAGCATTTTCACCATCTAACATAATGCTTACTGTTTTGGCTGGATTTGAATTCTCTGGTTTTGCTAAAGCTTCAATCTTTTTTACCAAATCATTTGCGGCGTCTTTACTATTCCATTTAGCATATTCAAATCCGATCAAGTCAGATAATTTTTCATCCCGAAAAAAAATTACCGGTGTTTTTTTTTCATCAAATTGCCAGGAGCTATAAATTGGATTAAATTGCAGTTCATCAGGATTTATTTGCGATTTTGCCAGACTATTCATTAAAACTCCACCTCCACTAGCAATCCACTTTATCGGTTTTGTAGAAATTATATTAATAAACTCTTCAGAAATTGCTCCTTCAGCAGGCCATAGACCATTTGGCGATTGATTAAAATGTTTTTTATAAATTGCAATACCTTCATCGATATGTGAATTTACTCGGGTAATACCATCAGGATATTTTTTTGGAGGAAGTTGTGCATTTTCTAGACTTTCTTGGGCACTGGCGAAATCAATTAAAAGCGGAGATATCGGATGATCTTTAGGAGTGAAACTAATTTCGATTTGCCCTTTATTTTGCAGGTCTCGATAGCGAGGCATAAGATTATTGATGATTTCAGTAATTAATAATAGTAATTGGCAGCGATTTTGATAATCATAATGTTCACCTTTTGCAGATTTATCTACAAATTCCTGAAATAAAGGATTGGTTTTTCGGATTGATTCACCCAACCATGCTAAAAAATACCAAGTTAAAATATCGCTAAAATATTCTTCACTAAGATAATCAAGATCGTTTTGAAATATTAGTTGTTGACTAATTTCCCATAGCCGAAAATAAGCTGGAAAGGGTTTAATCATATTTTGTTGATTGCAGGTAAAACAGTTATCAACCAAATATTGCTTTTCATCTAGATTCAAGTCGGTAAAACTTTGTCGGGATAAAAATTTAAGTAAAGGTAATCGAAATTCTTTGGTNTGTAATTGATTTTGAAAATCTTCAATTTGTTCGCAAAGCACCGGCACAAAATTTATTACCGCTTTAATATTGGGATTTTCTTCTAAATGATATGCCATATCAGTGTAGTCTTTTAGACAATGTAATAATACCCAAGGCATAATAATTTCACCATTTGTATGATTTCGATAATCCGGCTGATGCATATGCCAAAGAAAAACTAGATTAATTGGCTGTGAATTTGAATTGGTCATAAAAACAATGTTTCGAAATTAGCTGGCAAAAATTAAGATTTATTTTGAAGCGGTATTAAATAGTTTTAGCATTTGTTCGTGAATTTTAAAATTGCCGCAAAGTAGAGAATTACTTTTTAAAGTAGCCGAATTGCCATTAATATCGGTTACTTGACCACCAGCTTCTTTAATTAATAAAATTCCAGAAGCAAAATCCCAAGGCGAGAGATTATATTCCCAGAAGCCATCAAGTCTCCCTGTAGCTATAAATGCTAAATCAAGTGCTGCTGAACCGGGGCGGCGTAGACCTGAGGAATTCCGCATTATTAATTCCATTTGTTTAAGATAAATATCAATTACCTCAAGATTCTTAAATGGAAAACCGGTTCCGATTAAACCTTGAGAAAGCGAATTATTGCTTACTCGTATCCTTCGATTATCTTTATATGCTCCTCCGCCTTTGGCTGCACTATATACCTCGTTTCTATTAGGATCATAAATAACTGCAACTTGAGGTTTGGCATTTAAATATAAAGCAATTGATATAGCATATTGAGGAAATCCGTGAAGAAAATTGGTAGTCCCATCTAATGGATCGATAATCCATTGATATTTTCCTGAAGAGTGAGTTTTTTTTTGGGGATTTTGAGGTTCAGTATTCCCGGACTCTTCAGCTAAAAAGCCATGATGTGGATATTTATTTTGAATAAAGCTAATAATTTCTGCTTCAGCTTGTCGGTCAACACTTGAAACATAATCATGCAGTCCTTTTCTTTCAATTTTAATAGTATCTAAATCATTTGAGGCAATATTTATTATTCGCCCGGCCTTTCTGGCAGCGCTAATTGCAACATTAATTGCCGGGTTCACCTTTTATAAATATTAATTAGCGCTTTCTAGTAGATAACTAATTCGTTTTCAAATTGTCACATTAATCAAAAAAATTTATTATCGTTACTTTTTTAATAACAATTTTTATTAAAAACTCTTTCAATATTTAAGATTAAACCGAATAATACATATCAAATTCAACAGGATGTGTTGACATTAATAAACGGGTGACTTCTTCGTTGCGAAGATCAATATAAGCATCAATCATTTCATCTGAAAATACCCCCCGCGAGTTAAGAATTCTCGATTATTATCTAAACATTCCAATGCTTGCTCTAATGAAGAACTAATTGTAGGAATGGCTTTTTCCTCTTCTGGGGGCAGATCATATAAGTTTTTATCTGCGGCTTCACCCGGATGGATTTTATTTAATATTCCATCAACCCCTGCCATTAATTGTGCGGCAAATCCTAAATAGGGATTAGTTGTGGCATCTGGGAAGCGAACTTCAATTCTCCGAGCTTGAGGATTACTTACAAAAGGTATCCGAATAGAAGCTGAACGATTACGAGCGGAATAAGCAAGTTTAACCGGGGCTTCGAATCCTGGCACTAATCTTTTGTAGGAATTGGTGCTAGGGTTGGTTATTGCATTTAATGCCCGAGCATTTTTTATTATTCCACCTATATAAAATAATGCAGTTTCTGAAAGACCGGCATATCCATCTCCGGCAAATAAATTTTTGCCATCTTGCCAAACTGATTGATGGCAATGCATACCCGAACCATTATCACCAACTAGAGGTTTAGGCATAAATGTTGCTGATTTTCCTCTGCGAGTTGCAACATTATGAACTAAATACTTTAATAATTGCAAAGAGTCGGCTCTTTTAACCAATGTATCAAATTTGGTTCCGATCTCACATTGTCCACCATTGGATACTTCATGATGATGAACTTCAACTGGTAATCCCATTTCTTCAGCTAAAAGTGAAACTTCTGAGCGAAAGTTTTGTAAGCTGTCAACTGGAGGTACCGGAAAATATCCGCCTTTTAAACGCGGACGATGACCATGACCAATATTATCAGTCTCCCATATCCCTTCATCGCTTAGTATTTCAAAACCGGCTTCACCCATTGAATTTTTCCACCGAACACCATCAAAAACAAAAAATTCCGGTTCAGGACCAAAATATGCAGTATCTCCAATGCCGGCTTGTTTTAGATAATTTTCAGCACGTTTAGCAATAGATCTGGGATCGCGATCATAACCTTTACCATCATGCGGATCAACAATATCACAGGTAAGCATTAATGTAGTATGCTCATAAAATGGATCAATTTTGGCTGAACTGGCATCTGGCATTAAAAGCATATCTGATGCTTGAATGCCTTTCCAACCAGCAATGGATGATCCGTCAAAAGCGTGACCATTTTCNAATTTATCTTCAGCGAAATGACTACTTGGAACCGAGACATGTTGTTCCTTACCTCTGGTATCAGTAAAACGAAGGTCGATAAATTTAACTTCTTTTTCAGCAATAATTTTTAAAACATCTTTTGGGGTCATATATTTCTCCATTTTATTAATCAAGCAAATTATGAATAAGTGATATGCAAAAATCGCAATAATAGTATTATATCAATTTTTTTAAAAATAAATGTTAGGTTTTTAAAATATTGAATAAATAACATAATTATTAGGGGAAAGTAGGTCGCTGATTATCTAACTTAAAGATGATTTAACTTTATTGGCAACTATGGACATATCAGCTCTACCAATAAGTTTGGGGCGTAATATTTTAATTATTTCTCCCATATTTTTCATTGAAACTTGAGTATTGGAATTTTTTATTTTATTGATTGTTTCGGTAATTAAATCAGCAATTTCTTGTTCAGAAGCAGGTATTGGGAGATATTGCTTTAAAATTTGCATTTCAAATTCTTCTTTTTCAACTAAATCTTGACGATTTGCAGTTTTAAAGTGATTAATTGATTCTTGTCTTTGTTTTTGCATTTTTTGAATGACTGCAATAACTTCTTGTTCTTCTAATTCTTTTTTTAAATTATCGATTTCTCTTTGTTTGATTTCGGAAAAAATTAAACGGTAAACTGCAACTTTTTCAGATTCCCGAGCTTTCATGGAAGCAATTAAATCATGTTGAAGTTGTTCTCGGATTGAAGGCATAATTTGGAAATAATATTAATACATCTTTTTTGGCAGCATTTGAGAGCGTAATTTTTTTTGGTGTCGCTTGATTGCTGCAGATTTTTTACGTTTTCTTTCTGTAGTTGGCTTTTCATAAAACTCCCGAGATCGGATTTCAGTAATCAGACCACATCGATCGATAATTCGTTTGAAGCGGCGTATAGCTCCTTCAAAATTTTCATTTTCCCTGATTTTTACATAAGGCATTTAATTTGAACTCCATAAAATAAAACGACGCATTATAAACTATCTGGGATATTTGTTATTTTTTTAATCTAGTTATCATATTCATATCTTCGCAAATAAATCTATAATTTTTGAGGTTATAATTCGTNTTTTTCTTATAAGCTAGATATTGCAAAACGAAATATTATTTCAATTTATAATTGAAATCTAAGTAATGGGAATGCTTCAAGTTCGAATTCATGGTCGAGGAGGTCAAGGGGTAGTAACAGCAACTGAAATGTTATCAGTTGCCGCATTTGAAGAAGGTCGTCACGCCCAGGCTTTTCCCAGTTTTGGTTCTGAAAGAACAGGCGCGCCGGTTGTAGCTTTTTGTAGGATAGATGATAAAGAAATCCGCACACGGGAACCAATTATGTATCCGGATGTGTTAATAATTCAAGATCCATCACTTTTGCATCAGGTAGATGTTTTTTCAGGGATAAAAGAAGAAGGTTATATTTTGATAAATACCAATAAAAATTTTGAAGAGTTAGGCATTGCCGAATTTATGTCAGGAAGAAATAAAGAACATTTATGCACAGTAGCGGCAACCGATATATCACTCAAACATCTTGGTCGTCCAGTACCTAATGTTCCATTGCTAGGGGGCTTTGCAGCACTTTCAAAAAAAATAAATTTGGATTCAGTTAAAAAAGCTATAAAAACCAAATTCAGTGGTAAGGTCGCTGAAGGCAATATTATGGCGGCTACTGAAGCATATAATTATGTCCAAAATAAAAGAAGTTAATAACCAATAAGCAGAATTTAATATGTTAAAACAAATTGAAGGTTCACACGCAATTGCAGAAACCGTTGCTCTTTGCCGACCGGAAGTNATATGTGCCTATCCCATCTCACCCCAAACCCATATTGTTGAAGGGCTTGGAAAAATTGTTAAAAGTGGTGATTTAAAAAACTGTGAATATATTAATGTTGAATCCGAATTTGCAGCGATGTCAGTTGCAATTGGTGCATCTGCCGCTGGTGCCAGATCTTATACTGCGACGGCTTCACAAGGTTTATTATATATGGTTGAGGCGGTTTATAATGCATCAGGTTTGGGGCTGCCTATAGTTATGACTGTGGCTAATCGTGCAATTGGAGCACCAATTAATATTTGGAATGATCATACTGATTCATTATCCCAAAGAGATTGCGGTTGGATTCAACTATTTGCTGAAAACAATCAGGAAGCCCTTGATCTCCATATTCAGGCTTTTCGACTAGGAGAAGAATTAAGCTTACCGGTTATGGTTTGTATGGATGGATTTATTCTAACTCATGCATATGAGCGGGTTGATATTCCAACCCAAGAACAAGTTGATAGTTATTTACCACCTTATGAACCCAGGCAAATTCTAGATGTAAATGATCCGGTTTCAATTGGCGCAATGGTTGGACCTGAAGCATTTATGGAAGTAAGATATTTAGCTCATGCAAAACAATTACAAGCACTGGAGATGATTCCCAAATATGCCGATGAATTCAAAACAATTTTTGGACGCGAAACCGGGGGATTTTGTAACGAATACAAAATTGATAATGCTGAATTTATTGTAATTGCTATGGGATCAATTTTGGGAACAATTAAAGACACAGTTGATGAACTAAGAAACGCCGGTCATAAAATTGGAGTTGTAGGTATTAAGCTTTATCGTCCATTTCCCTTAGCTAAAGTTCGGGAACTTTGTGAAAATGCCAAAAAAATTGTGGTCTTAGAAAAAAGTTTGGCGGTAGGAATGGGTGGGATTGTAGATTCCAATGTGCGTATGGCATTAACGAAAATGTCAATAAAAGTATATACTTTAGTAGCAGGTTTAGGCGGCAGACCAATTACTAAAGATTCTTTACTTGAGTATTTTGAAAAATTTATTAAAAATCAAACTGAACAACTTAGTTTTTTAAATTTAAATCAAGAAATTGTCAATAAACATCTTGAACGAGAAAAACAAATCAGGAGATCGGGACCGATTGCTGAAAATTTACTCAGAGAAGTTGGCACAGTTGCATCAAAAATACAATAGTAATATTTTTAACATTAATTTTTATAGATTTGATTATTCCTAAGGAGTGAAATGTCATTTCAGCCAATAAAGTTTTATCAAACCGGAACCCATACTGTCGGTAATCGATTATTAAATCCTGATGAACGAAGCGTTCAGGCATCTAAAAAAAGGTTTAATTCAATTAATTCAGGTCATCGAGCTTGCCAAGGTTGTGGAGAGGCGTTAGGTGCTCGCTATGCAATTGATGCAGCAATGGAAGCAACCAATGGAAAATTAATTTGCGCAAATGCTACCGGTTGTTTAGAAGTTTTTTCAACACCTTATCCCGAAACCTCATGGCAGGTACCATGGGTTCATTCGCTTTTNGGTAATACAGCTGCGGTTGCAACCGGTATTGCNGCAGCATTAAGAGTAAAAGGAAAAGANCAAACAAGAGTTATTGCCCAAGGTGGAGATGGAGGAACNACCGATATTGGNTTTGGTTGTCTTTCAGGAATGTTTGAACGAAATGATGATGTTTTGTATATTTGTTATGATAACGGCGGGTATATGAATACCGGAGTTCAAAGATCTTCAGCTACACCTCCTGCAGCACGAACTGCAACTACCATGCCGGTTGGTGAAGAACCCGGCAATGTTTTTGGTCAAGGTAAATTTTTACCGACAATTGCTATGGCTCATGAGATTCCTTATGTTGCAACTGCTACAGTTGCAGATCTACGCGATTTAGAAGCTAAAGTTGAAGAAGCAATGCAAATTCGCGGTTCTAGATACATTCATATATTGGTACCATGTCCGCTTGGCTGGGGATTTCCTTCTAAAGACACTATTAAAATTGCACGACTAGCTAAGGAAACCGGAATTTTCCCGGTTTTTGCAGCTAAATATGGGGAAGTAATTAGCAGTGTAGTAAAAATTCGTCGACAAAAGCCTGTTGAAGAATATTTGAAACCCCAAAAAAGATATGCACATTTATTTGGGAAAACCCCAAAAATTGATACTATCGCAAGAATTCAAGATCTGGCAGATCGGAATATTAGAAAATATGATCTTTTAGTAAAAGAATAGTTTTACCAGATATTTTTATTTATTTTTAACAATATTTTTGAATTATAAACAGATTGTAAATTTTATAGCTTAGTAGAAAGTAAATATTAGGAGAATTAAATGGACAAGCCATTTGCAATCACATTAGATCCGGGCTCATCATTAGCCAATCTAACTGGTTCCTGGCGAACTTTTAGACCGGTTTATATCAAAAGACTACCTCCATGTAATCATGCATGCCCTGCGGGTGAAAATATTCAAGCTTGGTTATACCATGCAGAATCTGGGGATTATTTTCAAGCCTGGCAAGAATTAACTAAAAATAATCCTCTGCCGGCATGCATGGGTAGAGTTTGCTATCATCCTTGTGAGTCCGTTTGTAATCGGGCAAATATTGATGAATCTGTTGGCATTAATTCAGTCGAGAGATTCTTAGGTGATGAAGCAATTAAACAAAATTGGCAATTCAATAAACCTAAAGAAAAATCAGGAAAAAAAGTATTAGTTGTAGGTGCTGGTCCATCAGGATTATCAGCTGCATATCAACTTGCCTTGTTGGGCCATAAAGTTGAAATTTATGAAGCCGGACCATTTACCGGTGGGATGATGAGATTTGGCATACCCAAGTATCGTTTACCTCGAGATATATTAGATACCGAAGTCGAAAGAATTATCAAATTAGGAGTTGAAATAAAATTAAATTCCCGAGTTGATAATATTGAAAAGACTAAGAAAGATGGAAAATTTGATGCAGTTTTTTTAGCAGTGGGCGCTCATATTGGGAAAAGGGCATATATTCCCGCAGCAAACTCTACCAAAATCATGGATGCCGTTTCAATTTTGAGATCAATGGAAGGAGAAGAAAAACCTCTATTAGGACGAAAAGTCGTTGTTTATGGCGGGGGTAATACTGCAATAGATGTTGCTAGAACTGCTAAACGATTGGGTGCAACTGATTCGGTTATTGTCTATCGGCGAACCCGGGATCGAATGCCTGCTCATGATCATGAAGTTGAGGAAGCCTTAGAAGAAGGGATCATGGTTAAATGGTTATCAACCATTAAACAAACAGATGAAAAAAATATTACAATTGAGAAAATGGAGTTGGACGAAACAGGATTTCCCCAGCCCACAGGAGAATTTGAAACACTTGAAGCAGATTCGGTTGTGTTAGCTTTGGGTCAGGATGTTGATCTTTCATTGTTAAATGGAGTAGATGGGCTGAAAATTGAAGATGGTAATATTATTGTTGATAATAACATGATGACAGGAGCCAAAGGTATTTTTGCCGGAGGTGATATGGTTCCATCTGAACGAACGGTCACAGTTGCTATTGGGCATGGTAAAAAAGCGGCCAGATGTATTGATGCTTTTTTAGCCGGTAAAACCTATAATCCTCCTCAAAAAAATGAAATCGCCGCAATCGAAAAAATTAATTCCTGGTATTATTCCGGTGCCCCTAAAACCATTCAGCCGACTCTAGATATTATTCGGCGTCAATCAACTTTTGAAGAAGTGCAAGGCGGACTCAATGAAAGTAATGCATTATTTGAGGCAAGAAGATGTTTATCTTGTGGAAATTGCTTTGAGTGCGATAATTGCTATGGTGTATGTCCGGATAATGCGGTGATAAAACTGGGGGCGGGCAAGGGATATGAGTTTAATTATGATTATTGTAAGGGTTGCGGAATTTGTGTTGAAGAATGTCCTTGCGGTGCGATTAAATTAATTAACGAGGAAGTTTGATATAGAATATTTAAATAAATTAGATTTATTTTATGAAATTAATTAACCAAAAATCAATTTCAATATTTGTTTTTTTAGGAATAATTATTGTGATTGCAATAATTACGGCTATTTCAGTTCCATATATTTCTAAACAGATTACCGAGATTTTTCTTTCAATTCAAACTGATGTAAATAAGCGTCAAGCTCAAAATATTGCCGGATATATTAATACTAAGTTTAAGGCCGGTGAGGATATGAATAAAGTATTACAAGATGTATCAATACTCTTGTCTAATACCGATTCCAATTTAGGTTATAGCTGTGTTATTGAATCAGAAACCGGTAATTATCTTTATTTTCCAGATCAATCCTTAATTGGTAAAAATGTATCTGTTAAAAACGCATTGTATACTGCAATTGATTATGAAATTAATGATGAGCCTTTTCAAGATTTTGTAGCTAATCGAAAAGAAGGTGAAGGAACTCTTTTTTATCCCCAAATGGAAAATAATTACCGTGAAGCTATAGCGGTTACCAATGTTCCTGGAGTAAATTGGAAAGTCTCAACGCATGAAAATATCGCCAAGATTCGTGCAGCAATTGATGGGTTATCTAAAAATATTATTATTATTTCGATTGTTATTGCGCTAATTATTGCTATTGCTTCCACTTTGGTTTCACGAAGAATTTCTTTTATTTATGAAAGGCAAATCCAAGACGAACGAGATAAAAATGAGCAATTACTTAGAAGAACTTTACCTGATAATGTTGTAGATACTATTAATGAAAAAGGATCTTTTCTGCCTCGTAGATATGATCAATCCACAGTATTATTTGCAGATCTTTCGGGTTTTACTTCTATGTGTGCAAAAGCCGATCCGCAAGTTATCGTTCAGCTTCTCAATGAAGTGTTTAATCGATTTGATAAAGTGATAAAGAATTATTCGATTGAAAAAATAAAAACAATTGGTGATGCCTATATGGTTTGTTCAGGGGCGCCGATTCCCCATCCTCAGCATGCAAATCATGTTATGAAATTTGCGATTGAAATAATCAAAGAACTTGAAGAATTTAATAAACAATACAAATTAAGTTTGAAATTAAGAATTGGTATTAACTCAGGTGAAGTTGTTGGCGGGGTTATTGGTCAAACTAGGTATGCTTTTGATATTTGGGGTGATACCGTAAATGTCGCAAATCGAATGGAATCAACAGGAGTTGCCGGAAGCATTCAGGTTTCTGAATCAACTTATCAAGAACTTAAAAATGAATTCAATTTTAACTATCGGGGAGAAATTGAAGTTAAAGGTAAAGGGTTTCTTAAAGCGTATATATATTCTGAAGATGAAAAAGTAGCTAATTCAGAAGAAAAAGAAAATACCAACAATATTTGAAAATATAAATTTTAAAGCATTTCGTTTGCCCATTTTGATATTTTGGCAATATCCATAAGCCTTGCCCTTCGACTTTTAGCATCCATTAATATTATGGTTATCGGACGAGATCCAACATATGCAGTCATTGCTAGACAAAAACCAGATTCTCGTATATATCCAGTTTTTGAAAGGATAATTTTCATAACATTCTCGCTACTATCGCGAATTTTCGGATTCGTATTTATAAAATTTATTGTTTGATCCTGATAATGAACCATAGCCTTTGGAGTTGTAGAAAATTGTCTTATCAAAGGATAATTATTTGCAGTAGTAACCATTAATGCTAAATCTCGTGCATTAGAAACATTGCCTTCAGACAATCCTGAAGGGTCCTCAAAATTTGTTGAATTCATGCCAATTTGTTTGGCTTTGGCATTCATATCTTTGATAAAACCAGCCTTACCGGTAGGATAATAACGAGCTAAAGCACTTGCGGCACGATTATCAGAAGACATTANCATTAATAACATCGCATCAATTCTGCGGATTCGAAAACCGACAAATAGATANGAACGAGAATTTTTTAGATAATCAATATCATCTTCACTTATTGTTATTATTTTATTTAAATCTAATTGGGAATCAAGAACAACCATTGCAGTCATAAGTTTTGTTAAAGATGCAATTGGAGCGATTTGATCAGAATTCTTACTATAAATAATTGAATTGCTACTATGATCAACTAAAAAGGCTGATTTTGAATTAAAGCTATTAAGTAGATTTTGATTTTTTTGGTTTAATTTAGCTGTGCTTGCTAAAGTTAAATATTTAGAATGGGGATGAAAAATATGATCGTTAGCAAATACAACATTACTTGAAAGAAATGATGTAATAATAAATAAGATAATTAATTTAATTATCTTATTNATTGAAGCCATATAGGTAAGAAGTTAATTGCTATATAAGGCTTTAGTAAAATCACGAATTTCATTACGAAGCTCNCGTTCATTTTTACATTCATATCTTTTTCCCAGATAATAAATTGCTCCTGCTTGAAATTTTAAACATGCCGGAGCTAAAATATCTAAAGCTAAATTACCTTCTCGAATAATATCCGGACAAATCCTAGATTTTTCACTTTGGTTTCCGGTAAGACATGTTTCTTTGAGTTCATCTCCATCAGCTCTAGAAATCGTCAATAAGGTAGGCGCAATNTCTTTTTTGGTTTTGCTATCGTAATAAAGAAAAATAAAATATACTCCTAATGCAAAAAACATTATTAAGAATAATTGAATTAATCTAGCATTCATTTATTTTGAACCTCGTTGATATATCTTATAAATTATAATTTATGCTCTTAAGGTTTAGAAATTGTATCTATAGTTTTAATAGTTAGATATTTAATTGTTGCTTTTTATGGTATTTATTACTCAATTATCGATTACTTTATTTCAGAAAATTAGCTTGAATTATCAGATTTAATTAACAGATTTTATTTTGAGAGTTTTTAATTTTAATAAAAAGTCGCGGAAAAAAGGCGGGAGTAGTTCAATGGTAGAACGGCAGCTTCCCAAGCTGCATACGAGGGTTCGATTCCCTTCTCCCGCTGTGTTTAAAAATTAGATAGAAAAAATTTGAACTTCAAATTTACAATATAACCTTAGCTTTTATCGAAAAAGCATTCCCTTTATTTGAGATAAAATAAAATTGAACCGGCATTAGGTTTTTTTTATCATACCAAATCTTTAAAACAAAGGTATCATTTTGTCCTTCCCAATACCAAGTTTCATATTCACCCAAAGGAATCTTTATTTTTTCAATACCTTCTAATTTCATTTCTACTTCAACAGCTTTGCTTGAATTCAAAACATCAAATTGATAGCTGCTGCCAATTTCTTGAGGTTTTCGCATTAAATGTAAAATTAAGCTTGGAATGTCGAATGGTTGATATCCAACTTTTTTTTGATAATTATGAAGTTTAATTGACTCGCCATTTGGAGTTATTTTTGCATATTTATGGATTGCAGGCTTTTTATTTTCTTCGAAAATTTGGCTGTAACGATATTCTTTCCAAGCTAAATCATCTTTACTTATAACTTCCCCAATTGCCATCTCTTCATAATGATAATCAACCATCAGTCCAACAATACCTCTAGCAACCAAAGAGGTATTTACTTGATAACTATTTTCATCAACATTCCATGAATATGAATATGTTCCAAAATTAATTTTGTATTCAACTGAATATACATCATATTCAAGTTTCCCTTGACTTTTGGGATAATATATCTTGTCAACAATCTGATCGATTTTTTGATTTAAGTTTTCATTTAGATTCTCAGAACCTTGAGCAAAACTGATATTGAATATTGCTGCGAAATAAACAAATAAAGTAGGCAATAGAATGCCAAATCTTATTTTTAGATTTTGATAAAATCTTCTCATTATTAAAACTAAGCTAGAAAATTTTAGGAACTTCAAGTATATTTTATAAAACTTGTTAAAAATTAGGGGTATTATAGTTTGTTTGTATGTGAATTAATCGGAAAAAATATATTACATTAATATTGAAATTTATTGATTGAAAGAAATTATCGATTCTCTAATTTTGGTATTAACTAAGGATTAGTTGCAATTATTAAACAAAATTTCGAATTTTAATTACGACCCGTGTTATACTGAACTTCGAAAGCTCAGTTAATAGACTTGGAAGATAGTTGTGGAATTTGCTTTCAACGCCGCTATTAGCGGCAAAAATAGTTAATTTGTAACCGCCAGTGTGAGGACGAATGCTTACAAGACGGTAACCATTTTTGGGTAGTTTTTGAGTAATTTTGAGATTTTGCCAATTACTTTGAATTGTGTTGAGGATTTTTAGATGATGTAAAAGTATGGCAAAATTGTTGTTTTTTTTTCTTGAAGGATTTTGATTAAAAATTGTCGAATCATCCAAAATTTGTTTCATATTAATTATTATAATAATATAAATTATGCGTATTATTTGGGCATCAAATTATAAATCTTATTCTTTCAATAGCACCTTAGGAATTTTCCTGATTTTATGTGTGATGGCAATTTGCATTGTTGCTGGTTTTTTCGCAGGTTTTGTCTATTATAAAACTTCTAATGTCAATGAACAATTAACCCCGATCATAATGAATGATCCGACTAATCAAATTGAAAAGATTAGCTCGATTCCAACTACTCAACATAAGCAATCCGTTGAAAAAGCAATTACTAGTCAAAACATTAATGTTCAAATAAATGTGTTAGCTGAGATATTATCTGAATTAAAAGCTAAATTAGTAACTCTTGAAAATTTAAATAACGAATTTGGGCAAAATGTATTTGTTAATACCCAAGGTTTAGATTTTAAAATGTTTCTTCAAAACCAAGGTTATTCAAGTAATTCAGCAATGGGAGGAAGATATGAAAGTGCATTAGATGCAATTTCTCAAAGTCATGATCATTCAGCACATAATCTAGTAGATTTATTAAAAGTTGGCAGTAGTAGTCTTGAAGATGCCCTAACTTTAGAATCCAAACTGCTAAGATCTAAATATAAAAATATACATCAAGAAATTAATGATTTTTTCTCGCCTTCAATAATCCCATCAAATGCTAGAGTTTCTTCAAGGTATGGTATTCGAGTTGATCCCTTAAACTTCAGTTATGCAATGCATCGCGGAGTTGATTTTGCTGCTGTAGTTGGAACACCCATTTATGCAATTGCCGCAGGGGTAGTTGAATTTGTAAAACATAAGGGGGATTTTGGTCGTCATCTAGAAATTACTCATCAAGATAATATTTCATCGCTTTACGCTCATTGTTCAAAAATAATCGTCAAACCTGGAGAATTTGTTCAAAAGGGACAACTAATTGCTTATATCGGAGCATCGGGTAGAGTAAGTGGACCTCACTTGCATTTAGAGATTCGGGTTAATGGTGAGCCAGTGGATCCCGAGAGATTTATCGATGTTAATTCTTATGTAGCTAGTAGAAAAAAATAATTCACGAGATATTTGCATATTATTTTTAAAATTAATTCAATTTAATAAATTTTCGAAAAATAAAAAATATATGTTTTTAGATATAATTTATATCTAAAATATTAAACTTTTGCAAAATTATTAAAATTATTTAAGAGAATATATGAGCACAGTTAATAACGAAGACCTCCAACATGAACTTTCAAAACTTACATCAACTCATCGGGAATTAGATCAATCAATCTCCAAACTTGAGCTTTCACCAGGTAGCAGTGATATTGAATTACATCGACTTAAAAAGCAAAAA
>Ga0049116_10000105_pt1 | contig 17770 bp, 10 predicted proteins | sample WorMetvacBELIZE2_FD_55049 | JGI IMG/M metagenome (GOLD analysis project Ga0049116, IMG submission 55049) | Marine gutless worms symbiont microbial communities from Max Planck institute for Marine Microbiology, Germany - Olavius vacuus BELIZE.2 | ecosystem: Host-associated > Annelida > Digestive...
AATACCCAAGGAGAGTTTTCTAACAATGGCATTTTTTCTGGCCATCATGGCATCAAGATTCAGCTTGATGCCGTCATGGGATACAATGATACCGTGTGAGACTGTTTCATGCCTTACGCGATGGAAAAAAGCGCTGGATTCCAATAATGCCTTTGAAGGGATGCATCCCACGTTGAGGCAGGTGCCGCCTGGAACATCGCGTTCTTCCAGGAGCAGAGTTCGAATACCCCGTCGGGCGCATTCCAACGCGTGCGTATATCCACCCGGTCCAGCGCCGATGACAATCAAATCGTGGCTATGCACATCACACCCCCAGAAAAAGCCGCTCCGGGCTTTCGAGGTTTTTTTTGATCAATGTCAAAAATCCAACAGCCTCCTTGCCGTCAATCAGCCTGTGGTCGTAGCTCAATGCGAGGTACATCATGGGCCGAATCACCACATTGCCGTCCACCGCGNCCGGACGGTCGGTGATGGCGTGCATTCCCAGTATAGCCGATTGTCCAGGAGCCGGAAGTGGTGTTGACATCATGCTGCCGAAAATACCGCCGTTTGTAATGGTGAATGTTCCGCCGATCAGNTCCCCGGGAAGCAGGGTTTTTTCCGATGCCCTTCTGGAGAAACCGGCAATCGCACTCTCAATCTCCGCGAAGCCGCGATTTTCTACGTGGNGGACAACGGGGGTAATCAAGCCTTTTGGGGTTGAAACAGCAACACTGATGTGGATTCCATCCCTATAAACCACATCATCCCCATCGATGTGGGCGTTGATTTTGGGGTACTGTTCCAATGCCGCGGCGGAAGCTTTGAGGAAGAAACTCATGAACCCCAGTTTCACTTGGTGCTTATCGAAGAATTCTGCCGCGTACCGTTTTCTGAGGCTCATAATAGCACTCATATCCGCTTCATTGAAGGTTGTAAGGAGCACCAGCTCATCCCTTGTTTTTGCCAGATTGGCGGCAATGACGCGGCGGATACGGCTCAAGGGGGTTCTGTGCTCTTTGCCGCTGTGATTCGGCGTCGACGGGAATGACTTGGGCACATCGGGTAAGGAATCAGCCTTAGTGGGAATCTGCTTGACGACGTCTCCCTTGGTAATCATTCCATCTCTGCCGCTCCCTGTGAGGGCGCCAGGATCGAGCGCCGCAGCGGACGCTGCGGCGCTGGCTGCTGGTGTGATTCTCAAAGAGGAGTCGGCCGCGGACTCGGTGGTTTTCCGCGCTAAGGCTGAACTCGATTCTGATTCGATTGGAACGGGCAATTCGTCGGTATCCACCAGTCCCACAACCTGATTGATGCTCACGTCGCTGCCTTCGGGAACGGTGATTTTCAGAGTTCCAGTGGCTGGAGCTGTAACGTCAATGGTCGTTTTGTCGGTTTCCAGTTCGAATAATGCCTGGCCTTCAATGACGGTACTGCCATCAGCCACAGACCACGACGCTAAAAAACCCTCATTAATGGATTCTCCCATTCCTGGTACGGTAATATCAACTTTCATTTTTTCTTTCCGTTGCTTTCACTCCCAGTGCTTGGGTGATGAAGAGTTCTAATTCATTGATGTGTTTTTTGTGAGATCCGGTAGCCGGACTTGCTGAGGCGGGCTGCCCGCGTACAGCCAAGATGAGCCGGTGATAGCGGCCAACCTTGGGGAGACAAAACTCCATCCGCCTCGGTTCTGTGGTTCTTCCTGGGCCCATACAAACTCATCGACATTGGGGTGGGACTTAATCAATTCGCTCAGGCGATTTTCCGGGAAGGGATAAAACTGCTCCAATCTCAGTATCACAGTTTTAGCGGCGGGAGAATCGGCCTGTGCCGCGCTGCTTAGCTCTCTACGTCGACGCTCTAGATCGTACCATAACCTTCCNCTGCAGATCAACAGGCGACGCGCGTCCTTGATTTTCACCGTATCGTTGAGCACGGTCTGGAATTGACCTGAACAGAGTTCGGAAAAATCCGATCGGGATTCTGGCATTCGCAGCAGACTTTTGGGTGTCATNAAAATCAGAGGCTTTCTNAAATCCTGAAGCAGTTGTTTTCTGAGAATGTGGAAGTATTGAGCGGGCGTGGTAAGATTGGCCACCTGCATATTNNCTTCAGCGCACAGCGTCAGATATCGTTCTAGATACGCGTTCGAGTGCTCAGGTCCCTGTCCCTCGTAGCCATGAGGGAGGAGCATCACGAGTCCGCTATGTCTGGCCCACTTCGATTCACTGGAGCTGATAAACTGATCGATAACCACCTGAGCGCCATTGGCGAAATCTCCAAACTGAGCTTCCCATATAACCAAAATTTCCGGAATGGTAATGGAATACCCATATTCGAATCCAAGAATGGAGTATTCCGAAAGGGGGCTGTCGTACACACTGAATCGGGCCTTCTTCGCGGCGAGTTTGGTAAGTGGTGTGTATTGACGGGGTGTGGTTGACGATATATCCCACCAGACCGCGTGGCGTTGGCTGAAGGTGCCTCTACCGCAATCCTCACCGGAAAGACGAACCGATCGTCCCTCTGATAACAGACTACCCATGGCCAAGCTCTCGGCGAATGCCCAGTCCACGCCNTTGCCNGTTTCTATCACTTCTGTTCGGCTTTTGATGAAGCGTTCAAGCTTCGGGTGTACCCGGAAATCTGGGGGCAGCTCCAGCAGTCGGATAGCGATGTCTCTCAGTTGTTTTGATGCTACGCCTGTCTCGGGAAAATCGAAGCTGTATCCTCGTCTTACCTTGGCCCAATCCCCGGTGAGCGACTGAAATCCATGGAAATTGGTCAGTTGTTTCGTTTTCTNCCTCGCCACTTTGAGTTCATCAACATAGCTGATTCTGAAATTTTCCTGATCTTTTTTGGTATAGATTTTCTGTTCATGCAGCACTTTTCCATAAATTTTTGATACCGAATCATGGTGCTGAATGAGATTGTACATAATGGGGTGGGTGAATGAGGGTTCGTCCGCTTCATTGTGTCCCAGGCGCCGATATCCGATGATATCCACAACAATATCCTGTCCGAATTTCTGTCTCCAGCGCAGTGCCAGCTCCATGGCTCTCATTACAGCACTTGGATCGTCNCCGTTAGCGTGAAGCACCGGTACGGGCATTACCTTGGCGATATCGGTTGCAAAAAATGTGGAACGGGAATCAGTACTGGCAGTAGTAAAGCCAATCTGATTGTTCACTACGATGTGAATGGTGCCTCCCGTGCGATACCCCCTGAGTTGAGACATATTGAATGTCTCCGCGACGACGCCCTGNCCTGAAAATGCCGCGTCACCGTGAATCAGCACCGGGAGAGTTTTTTTGCGTGTGAGATCGTTCTTGAGCCTTTGCGTTCCCCTGGCCTTGCCCTGAACCACTGGATTAACCGCTTCTAGATGNCTAGGATTTGCCACTAGGCTGATATGAACCTTGCGACCATCGCCGACTTCGAAATCCGTGCTTTGCCCGATATGGTATTTCACATCACCAGAACCGCCGTAGGTGTGAGGCACATAGCTGCCGGCGAACATCGCGAAGATTTCCGCCATTGGTTTGCGCATCGCGTTAACCAGCACATTGAGACGGCCCCTGTGAGCCATCCCGATAATGATGTCCTTGATATTTCTACGACCGGATTCAGTGAACAGGTAACGGAGTGCCGGAATCAGCACATCGGTGCCTTCCAAACTGAATCTCTTCTGACCAGTGAAGCGGGAATGAATGAACGATTCGAATTCCTCAGCACGGATGAGATCGCGCTGCCATCGCCTGAGCTCTTCATCTTCCCAGGGCTTGAGCTGTTCTCGGTTTTCCAGCTGATCGATGAGCCATCGTCTCATTGGGCGATTGCGGATGTGAAGGAATTCACATCCCATNGTGCCGGCATATACCCCATTCAGCTTGGCAATGATTTCCCTNANTGAAACCTGAGCGGTTTCGAAGGATGCCGGGGCAGAGAAAACCCTATCCATGTCNGCATCTGTAAGGCCATAGGTTGCCGGATCGAGTTCGTGGCCAATTCCGTGTTGAGTAATCCACGCGTAACGGAGATTCGGAGGCATGTAGGCACCCAAAGGATTAATTTTGGCATAAAGATGACCGAGCTCTCGATATGCCTCCACCAGCGCATCCACACGATGCTGCTTGTCCTGTATCATTCGGTGGGTGCTGCCCTCTTNATTGTTTGTTGGAGATGGTTCGAGAAGATTTTGCCATTCAGAGGAAGCAGCGGAATCCTTATTCTCCAGGATATCCTCTAACCAGGCTGTGTTTGTTCCGGAAAGAAATTCCTGCACCAACGTCCTACCTAATTTCCGATTTTGTGGGCTATAAGGCTTGGGATTTCGCCCGGCGTTTCGGCAACCTCCACCCCCGCGCTCCTAAAGGATTTTACCTTTGCCTCGGCCGTTCCAAACCCACCGGAAATAATGGCGCCGGCATGTCCCATGCGTTTNCCTTCNGGCGCTGATCGACCGGAGATAAATGCTACCACGGGAGTAATCATGGACGATTGGATAAATTGTGCTGCTTTTTCTTCCGAATCGCCCCCTATCTCTCCAATAAGAACCACGGCATTCGTACTCTTGTCAGCTTCGAATTTTCCGAGAAGATCGATGTATCCCGTTCCGATAACCGGGTCGCCACCAATGCCGATGCAAGTGGACTGACCCATCCCAGCTTCGCTGAGAGCATGTACTACTTCGTAGGTAAGAGTGCCCGAACGACTGATAACCCCAATGCCACCCTGTTTATGGATTGCTGCTGGCATGATGCCAATTTTGCACTTTCCGGGACTGATGAGACCCGGGCAGTTAGGACCAATGAGAACNTGATTCCNGGATTTTNCTAGGTGGTAGATATTCAGCATATCAAGGACTGGTATGCCCTCGGTAATACAAACAATAAGTGGGATAAGGGCATCCGACGCTTCTTTGATAGCCAGAGACGCGAAGCGGGCCGGAACAAATATAACCGATGCGTTCGCATCGGTGGAGTCTTTTGCCTCAGCTACTGAATTGAAAATAGGGGTGCCACTTAAATCGGTTCCTCCCTTGCCGGGCGTAACCCCTCCCACGATATGGGTACCGTCTTCTTTCATGCGTCCGGTGTGAAAGGAGCCATCACGACCCGTGGCTCCCTGAACTATTACCTTGGTNTTTTCATCGATCAGGATGCTCACGGCTTTCCTCCGANAGCGGCGATAACCGCCTTGATTGCTTCGTCTAAATCATCTTTCGCCGATAATCCAGCACTTTCTAGGATGCTGCGCCCCTGTGCCTGATTTGTACCCACGAGCCTGATTACCAGCGGCAACTCGATTGTTAGCTGTTTTCTTGCTAAGAGAAGGCCGTTGGCGATATCGTCACATCGTGTAATTCCACCGAATATGTTGATGAGTATTGCCTTCACTTTGGGATTTCTAAGTATGATACTCAACGCGTCGGCTACCTTCTGCGGGTTGGAACTGCCGCCAACATCCAGGAAATTCGCTGGATCTCCACCGTAATGCTTGATGAGATCCAAGGTTGCCATTGCCAAGCCGGCGCCGTTAACGATGCATCCAATACTGCCGCGCAGGCTAACAAAACTGAGGTTTTTTTCTCGCGCCTCTATTTCATCCTCACTATCCTCTTCGGGATTTCTCAATGAAGCAATCTCAGGATGACGGAACAACGCGTTTTCATCGAAATTGATCTTTCCATCCAGGGCCAGCATTTTTCCATCCGGNGTGAGCGCGTATGGATTAATCTCGGCCAGAGACGCGTCNGTGCTCAAAAAAAGNGTGTAGAGTGATTTGGCGGCATCCAGTGCCTGGNTTAATTGGGCTTCTCCAGATATCGATTGGCNCAAGAATTTTTTGAGTGTCTTTTCATCGAGTTCCTGATGCGGAAAGAGGGTCAATTTATGAATGGCATCCGGATTCGACGCGGCAAGATCTTCGATATCAACGCCGCCTTGATCGCTAAGCATCAATGTGACTCCCTGACAGGCACGATCGAGTATCATACCAAGGTAATGCTCCTTGGCAATCGGCGCCGCATCACAAACGAGTATGCGATCCACCTTGAAGCCTTTGATATCCATGCCGAAAATTTCTGATGCTTTGGCCTCTACCTCTTCAGGGCTTTCCGCCAGTTTCACACCTCCGGCTTTCCCACGGCCGCCGGTGAGTACTTGCGCCTTCACCACCACCTGCGACCAGTTTGTCGAAGCCCGGCGCGCCTCACCGGGGCTTCTCACCATTGTGTAGTTATTGACTGGAATACCATACCGTCGGAACAAATCGCGGGCTTGGTACTCATGAATTTTCATGCGACTGTTTCACCTCCCTTGATTTCTTTGATGGTTTTCTTAGTGAGATTGATAAGCTTCGTTATCTTGATGCCCCGGGGGCATACCACGGTGCATTCAAAATGATTTTCGCAGGCCCACACGGCATTCGGCTGATCGACAATTTCCATTCTGGGAGTCAGCCCCTTGTCCCGAGAGTCAAAGATGAACCTGGCCGCGGCCACCAGCGCCGCTGGTCCCACAAAGCCTGGATTGCCATCAAGAACCGGACAAGCCGAATAACACGCGGCACAGCTGATGCATTTCGTGGCATCGTCGATGAGCGCCCTTCTTTCGACCGACTGATGAAATTCACCCGATGAGGGGGCTTTTTCTTTGGGCATCAGGTAGGGTTTGACAGCACGGAACTTGGCAAGAAAAGCGCTCTGATCCACCATGAGATCTTTTTGTATAGCCATGTGCTTCAAGGGGTCTAATGCAATGACATCTCCGTCGATATCAGTAATATCCTGAATGAGTGTTTTGCAGGCCAGGCGTTCTTTACCGTTGATGCGCATCGCGTCCGAGCCGCATACTCCGTGGGCGCAGGATTTCCGNTACGCCAGAGAACCATCCTCATATCTGGAAATATGAATCAGGGCATCGAGAATGCGGTCGGTGGGCTCCACCACCACATCAAACGATTGTCGTCGCGGCTCCCTATCGATTTCGGGATTAAATCGTTGTATATCCAGAGTGATTCTCATGACCAACCTCTCTATTCTTCAATAAACACGGCTCTTGGGTTCCCATCGACTCAGATTCACAGNCTTAGATTTCAGCGTAATCTGTTTCCCATCAAACAGACTCAGGCTATGTTTTAACCAATTNTCGTCATCACGTTCGGGGAAATCCTCGCGAGAATGGGCGCCCCGACTCTCTTTTCTGGCCAATGCCGCTGATGCGGTGTGGAGGGAGAGGTCAAGGAGGTTTTCGAGCTCCAAAATGGATAGTACTTCTGTATTGAAATTGGCCTCTTGGTCCTGTACTCCGATTTCCCGGTAGGATTCCCGAAGTCTGGAAATATCATCGACAGCCTTCTGCATGGACGAGGCATTCCTGTACACTCCGACATTGGCCATCATCGTTTCCTGCATGGCCTCATAGCTGTCGCCCGAATGGGCGCCACCCTTTTTCAAGCGCTTGATTCTCTCGCTCCATTGCTTAATCTTATCGAGCCCAGCGTTGCCAGGATCGACCCCTGAAGCTTCCTTGATGTCGTTCGCGATAGAAATACCTGCTCGGCGNCCGTAGACAATCAACTCCACCAGGCTGTTGGTGCCCAAGCGATTTGCCCCATGCACNGATACGCAGGCACATTCTCCCGCGGCGTATAGCCCCTCCCAAAGGGTGGATCCGTCGCTTACCCTACCGTCAATATCAGTGGGAATGCCGCCCATCGCATAGTGAGCGGTGGGCTGAACAGGCATGGGCTTGGTAGCGGGGTCGACACCCAGGTATGTTCGGCAGAAATCGGCAATATCGGGAATTTTGGTTTCTACCACATCCCGGCCAAGGTGACTGGCATCCAGGAACACCCAGTCATCAATTTTCTTATCACCTCGTATACCATGTCCCAGTGCGATCTCGCTCATGATGGCCCGACTCACCATATCCCTGGGAGCCAAATCCAGCATGGAAGGCGCATATTTCTCCATGAAACGTTCACCGTTTCTATTGAGCAGAATTCCGCCCTCGCCCCGGACACCCTCCGTGATGAGAATTCCCATTTTTCGGATTCCTGTGGGATGAAACTGGAAGAATTCCATGTCCATCAAAGGTATGTTCGCCCGAGAGAGCACTGCCGGTCCATCCCCTGTATTGGCTATGGCATTGGAGCTGACCTTGAACATGCGAGCGAATCCCCCGGTCGCGAAGAGCACAGCTTTTGCGGCTACCAGGTGAAGTTCTCCGGTGGAAAGCTCGAACACAATCAATCCGGCGATTCGCTTGTCCATCATTACAACATCCACCACCTGCCATTCGTCATGGAAGGTAACATCGTTTTTGATGCACTGCTGATAGAGCGTCTGGAGTATCATGTGACCCGTACGGTCGGCGGCATAGCACGATCTGCGCACCGCGCTGGTACCGAAATTTCTGGTATGGCCACCGAAGCGGCGCTGGTCGATTTTTCCCTCAGGTGTTCGACTGAAGGGCAGGCCGCGGTTTTCCAGGTCGTAAACAGCGCGAACCGCTTCTTCGGCCAAAATGATGGCGGCGTCCTGGTCTACCAGATAGTCTCCGCCCTTTACTGTATCGAAAGCATGCCATTCGGGGCTGTCCTCTTCGACATTGCCTAAAGCTGCCCCAATACCGCCCTGAGCGGCGCCAGTATGGCTTCTTTGAGGATACAGCTTACTAATTACCGCAGTCCGNCCGCTTCCCGAAGCCTCAAGAGCCGCGTAAAGCCCGGCGCCTCCGGCGCCGATAATCACTATTTCATAGTCAAAGCGCATGGTGTTTNCCTCTCATCGCGGTTCCCTCAAATTTCTTGAGTACATAGCATAGGATACCCCCATTCTGCCAGAATGCCATTTCGACTCTCGTATCAATTCGACATTTTGTTTGAATGATGAAACTGGTTTCATCTTCCCGTGTAATGGTGACATTGACTCTATCACCCGGTTTCAGCCCCAAGAGCCCGGTAATGGTAAACTGTTCCATTCCCGTCAGGCCCAAGCTCCGCGGCGTATCCGCGCCGGTGAATTCNAGAGGCAGCACTCCCATACCGATGAGATTGGAACGATGAATCCGTTCGTAACTCTGTGCGATAACAGCTCTGACACCCAGAAGCATAGGCCCTTTGCCGGCCCAGTCTAGAAGACCCGGTTCCATATTCTTTGCCCGCGATTACCACGAGGGGAGTATTCCTCTTCCTCCAGGCCATTGCCGCATCGTAGATGCTAAGCAGTTGGCCATCCGGTCCAATGGTGTAACCGCCCTCCCTATCCTTGGCCATGGCATTGCGAATCCGTATGTTGGCGAAGGTACCCCTCATCATTACTTCGTGATTGCCGCGGCGGCTACCGAAGGAATTGAAATCTTGAACTTCAATGCCGTGAGATTTGAGATAATCCAGCCGGCCCATCTGCGGGGATGTTTCCTGCCGGCGAAATATGGTCGGTGGTGGTGGAATCAGGCAGAATGGCTAGGCATCGAGCGTTTCGCAAATCTTGGATATCGTTGCCATTTTTCGCGGTGTTTTCGAAGAATGGGGGACGGCGAATATAGGTGCTGTCGGGCTGCCAATCATAGCGCTCTCCAAGAGGTGCTTCTAATTCTTGCCACTGCGCGGAACCGGTGAAAATATCGGCGTAGGTATGCCTGAACAGGTCGGCATTCAAGTGGGTGCTCAGGGCTTTGGAGATTTCCTGAGGCGTGGGCCACAGGTCTTTCAGATAAACCGGTTTTCCATCCTTGTCATTCCCTATGGCATCCTTTTCGAAGTCAATGAGAATTGAACCCGCGAGCGCATAGGCCACCACCAACGGGGGAGATGCCAGATAGCTGGCCTTTGAATCAGGGTTCACCCTTCCCGCGAAATTGCGGTTGCCCGAAAGCACATTGACAGTAACGAGCTTTCCTTTTTTAATGGCCGCCTTTACAGTCTGGGGTAATGGGCCTGAGTTGCCGATGCATGTCGTGCAACCATACCCCACCAAATGGAAGCCCTGCGCGTCCAAAGCTTCGGACAATCCCGATTTATCAAGATAGGCAGTAACTACCTGACTGCCCGGCGCAAAGGATGTTTTCACCCAACTTTTGGATCGAATGTCCTTCTCCAATGCCTTTTTAGCCAGTAGGCCAGCACAAATCAATATCGCTGGATTTGATGTGTTTGTACAGCTTGTTATGGATGCAATGGCCACATCGCCATGAGTGAGCCGATGATTTATTCCCTCTAAGGGAACAGAGGTCTGTATGGATTGCTCATCAACTTCGTATACCTTCGTCAATGATTCGGTGAAATTGTCAGGGACATCCGGCAAGCGAATCAAATCCTGGGGACGGCAAGGTCCGGCCATCGCCGGTACAACATCTCCCATGTCCAACACCAGCGTGTCGGTGTACAGCGGCGGCAGCTTGTCGTCTCTCCAAATCCCCTGAGCCTTGGCATAGGATTCAACAAGCGCGATATGTCCCGGTTCGCGCCCGGTGAGCCGCAGGTAGGTAAGGAGTTCCTGATCGATGGGAAACAGGCCGCATGTTGCGCCGTATTCGGGCGCCATATTGCTAATGGTGGCCCGGTCGGCCAAAGACAGATTGTCCAGCCCCGAACCGAAGAACTCGACGAACTTGCCGACAACTCCATGTGTCCTGAGCATTTTCACTACAGTGAGAACTAAATCCGTNGCCGTGCAACCGGGAGCAAGCTTCCCTTCCAATTTGAAGCCGGTTACCTTTGGTATCANCATCGTGATTGGCTGACCCAGCATCGCGGCTTCGGCTTCAATTCCGCCCACACCCCATCCCAGAACTCCCATGCCGTTTATCATTGTCGTATGGCTATCGGTTCCCACCAGGGTATCGGGGTAGACAATCTTGGTTCCGTTTTTTTGCGCGGNCCAGACAACCTGAGCCAGATGCTCAAGGTTTATTTGATGAATAATCCCCTTTCCCGGGGGAACAACGCGGAAATTGCTGAATGCTCTTTGGCCCCATTTAAGGAAGCGATAACGTTCTTGATTGCGTTTAAACTCAAGTTCCACATTGAGGCCGAAGGCCTGTTTACTGCCGGATTTGTCCACCATAACGGAGTGATCGATAACCAAATCGACAGGTATCTGTGGATTGATTTGTGAGCCATCTCCGCCACTTTCCCAAAGAGCATCTCGCATGGCGGCTAAGTCAACCACAGCGGGAACACCGGTGAAGTCCTGCATCACCACNCTTGCGGGATGGTACGCGATATCCTTCTCAGGTACATTGTTTGATTTCCAGGAAGCGATCGCCATAGCATCAGATGGCGATACAGCATCATTGTCAAGGTTTCGAAGAACATTCTCCAGCAGGATTTTCAGGGAGAAAGGGAGTCTGCTAATGTCTATATNCTCAGTAGCGGCATAGCGGACAATGTCGTAATACTCATAGGTTTCGCCTTCTACCCGCAGTGTTTCTCTGGTCATCCTAAACCTCAATGATATACGAACTGCTTAATGTGCATGATAGTGCGATGTGGGTTGATTAGCAAGGAAATACGATCGTGCGTACGAATTGATTTTTCCCTCGCTAATTGTCTTGGATGTGAGTGTGGACTGGCTCGCGCGAAGAGGACAGCAGGCAATTGAACTTGCCCCGCGATTATTGCTCGCTATTGTCGTTATTGTCGTCCCGAAGTGGCCCAAAGGGCCGCAACATTTTGTCGAATACCGTCGCGACTGACTCCTCGAACACCTCTTCGAGCTGTCGGCGAAAAGCGGTAGCGTTCGGATTCGATCGAAATAGGGGGAATCCTGACTCGGCAGCAGAAGCAAATAGGGATCTACTTTGAGTGCTTTTGCGAGGATTGCGATTATTTCGGCAGAAGGCCAGCGCCTGGATCGCTCAATATCGCAGATATACCCCGAACTGATACCAGCTTTTTCGGCCAATTCCGCCTGCGTTAGTCCCAATTGTTTGCGCACTCGTTTTACGTTCGTTCCTAGAATGTCGCGAACTTGCAGCCCCATCATAATGACATATGATGAGTGAGAAGAAACAAATAGACCACAGACTCAGAGCGTGAAAAAGACACGCTCTGAGTATAAATTTCAATACGCAACGGTACCAAGCACTCAAACGACTGGTTTGATAGGGGCCGAATTTTTTAACCACTATCCCTTGAGGGGTTAATACTTCCTAAAGCAATTCTCCCATTTTTTGGAAGAATTCCATACGCCGCTTGGCGTTCGCTTCGGCATGGTCAAACAGTTTTTCGGCTTCTGTAGGATTTGTTTTCCGCAAGGCCATATAGCGTCGTTCGCCACGGATGAAATTCTGATAGCTTGCTGTTGGTTCCTTGGTTTCCCATTGGAAGCGACTTCCTTCCTCAAGCTGGGGATTATATCGGAACAGNGGCCAGTACCCCGATTCGACGGCCTTTTTCATTTCCGTTTGACTCTGGGACATATCGATACCATGATTGATACAGGGGGANTAGGCAAAAATGATGGACGCGCCAGGATAGGCCTCGGCCTCCATTATGGCTTTCTGCGCCTGGCCCCTATTGGCTCCCAGTGCAATGGACGCGACATAGACGTACCCATAACTCATGCACATAAGTGGCATGTTTTTCTTGGGAAGCATCATGCCACTGTTGGCGAATTTGGCCACGGCGGCAATGGGGGTGGCTTTNGAAGCTTGACCACCAGTATTCGAATACACTTCGGTGTCGAGAACCAGGATATTCACATTCTTGCCCAGCGCGATAACGTGATCGACACCACCATAGCCAATGTCGTANGCCCAACCGTCACCACCTATAATCCACACCGATTTGTCGACAAAATAATCCTGCAGTTCGATAATCTTGGAGATGATCTTGCGAGATTCGCCGCTGGCGGCTTTTTGAGCCGCTGGCAAGAGTTCTTGAATTCTTAGCTGACCATCCTTGGCTTCCTGGTCGGTCGCGTCGAAATTCTCCAAGGCCTTTCCAAGGNCGGCGGTGAGTTGGGAAGTGGTTCCGATTTCAAGTATTTCTTCCACCTTCAACTTGAGAAGACACCGGTTGTTATCTACGGCCAGACGCATACCGAAACCATACTCGGCATTGTCCTCAAAAAGGCTGTTGCCCCAAGCTGGTCCGCGGCCTTCCNTGTTTGTACAGTAGGGAATGGTGGGGAAAGTTCCACCGTATATGGATGAACAACCTGTCGCGTTAGCGGCAATCATCCGGTCCCCGACAATCTGAGTCAACATTTTTACGTAGGGNGTTTCCCCGCATCCGGCGCAAGCGCCTGAAAATTCGAACAGCGGCTGTTTGAATTGAAGTCCCTTCACGGAAGTTTCCGGGGCGCCTTCCAAATTGTCTTCCGGGAGAGAGGCAAAGAAGGCCTCATTGGCGTTTTCTCCCGCCTCGCGCTCCACATTGATGGGGCTCCACGCAAAGGCCTTGTTTTTTGCGGGACAGGCAGCCAGACAGACACCACAGGCCTGACAATCTTCAATATACACTTGAACTCTATAACGCAGATCGTTCTCATTCTTGGTTTTTGATTTGAGCGTGATGAAACTCTTCGGTGCGCCATCAAGATTGCTGGGCGCGCATTGCTTGGCCCGAATGGCAGCGTGGGGACAGGACTGTACACATTGATTGCATTGGATACAGTTTTCCGGAAGCCACTTGGGTACACGGGGAGCGACTCCGCGTTTTTCAAGGCGGGTGGTGCCCACAGGCAGAGTTCCATCGTATGACATCTTGCTCACGGGGATANCATCCCCTTTGAGTGTCATAGTGGGTAGAACAATGTCGTTGGCGAAAGCTCCGGCATCCTTCGAAATAAGTTGAGCCGCCACAAAGGCATCTGCCGTGGGCGCGTCAGGAACACTCACCTCAAGCAGAGACTCACTGCTTTTATCCACCGCATTCCAGTTCATTCTTACAATGTCTTCGCCTTGCCTGGAAAAGGATTTTTTGATGGCNGTTTTCATCAATTCGATAGCTTCCTTTTCAGGAAGCACACCGGCAATTTTGAANAAACAGGCCTGCATCACCGTATTGATGCGGGTGCCCAGACCAACTTCATTGGCAATTTTCAACGCGTCAATAACAAAAAAACGNGCCTTTCGGTCGATTAGAATTTTCTGCTCCGCCTTGGTAAGACTGGCGAATGCCTCATCTGNATTCACTTCGGTGTTCAGCAAAAAGGTACCGCCATTTTTTATCGGGCTGAGCATGTCATATCGNCCGATGTANGCTGGATTGTGACAGGCGACAAAATCGGCCTTCTCAATCAGCCAGGGCATGTTTACCGGACTCTTCCCGAAGCGCAGATGACTGGTGGTGATACCCCCTGATTTNTTCGAATCGTATACGAAGTAGGCCTGAGCGTTCATATCCGTGTTGTCGCCGATAATTTTGATAGAGTTTTTGTTAGCACCCACAGTTCCGTCAGAACCAAGGCCCCAGAACATGCAGCTCACCACATCATCGGGGTCGACATGGAGTTCCTCTTTCACCTTTAAGGAGAGATGAGTAACATCGTCGTTGATGCCAACAGTGAAGTTATGCGAACATTTCCCTCCGAGGTGATCGAAAACAGACTTGACATGGCTGGGCGTGAATTCCTTGGAAGACAAACCATATCGTCCACCAATCACCTTGATACTTTTGCCCGCCAGTGCCGTGGNAATGTCCATGAAAAGGGGTTCGCCGATGGCGCCGGGTTCTTTCGTTCGATCCAAAACAGCAATTTTTTTACACGATTCCGGCANAGCTCTGAGAAAATGCTCAACGCTGAAAGGTCGATATAGATGCACCTTGATAGCGCCTACCTTCGCCCCTCTGCCGTTCAGCGCCTTGACGGCAAGGTCAATAGTGTCACAACCGGAACCCATGGCGATAATGACTTCTTCAGCATCCGGGCTGCCCACGTACTCAAAAAGCTGATAGCTTCGGCCAATCGTATTTCCCACCTTGTCCATGTAGTTCTGGACAATGGCTGGCACTTCATCGTAGTATTTATTCACCGTCTCCCGGCCCTGGAAATACACATCGGGGTTTTGCGCCGCCACCTTGATGATGGGTTGCTCCGGCCTCATTCCCCGACTCCTGAAGCGTTCGATGTACTCCGGCTCAATGAGAGTCTTAATCGTATCGAAGGAAATTTCCTCCACCTTCATGATTTCGTGACTGGTGCGAAACCCGTCGAAGAAGTTCAAAAACGGAATTTGAGCTTTCAATGTGGCGAGGTGGCTCACCAGAGCCAAATCCATAGTTTCCTGGATGTTGTTGGCCGCCAGCATCGCGAAACCGGTATTCCGGATACTCATCACATCCGAGTGATCGCCAAAGATGGAAAGAGATTGGGCCGCGATCGACCGGGCGGAGACATGAAAAACCGTAGGAAGCATCTCTCCGGCAATCTTGTGCATGTTGGGAATCATGAGCAGCAAACCCTGACTTGCCGTGAAAGTTGTTGTCATGGCGCCCCCTGAAAGCGAACCATGAACCGCGCCGGCGGCGCCGGCCTCACTTTGCATCTCAATGACATCAACCGGTTTGCCAAACACATTGTTCAAACCCGAGCTTGCCCAGGCGTCAGTATATTCACCCATTGGAGAGGAGGGGGTAATTGGGAAGATTGCGGCTACCTCGCTAAACGCGTAGGCCACATGCGCGGCGGCGGCATTGCCATCAATCGTGACCATTTTATTCTTTTCAGGCATANTTTTTCCTTAAATGCTTAGACTTGTATACGAATCACACTGTCGAATCACATTATCATATTATTACCTTGCTATTTCAATACTCCCTAGTGCCCGGCAGGCCTTTTTGGCGGAATCCATGGGCCACCGCTTCAGCTTATCATTACAAGGCGCGCCTGTACCGCCCATCCAATCGATGTTAGGATCGCCCTATGAAGCCAAACTGCCTGTTGCCAACATGGCCGATCGTGCTCGTGATGATTGCCTGCCCCCTTTGGGGTCTCGAAGATTCCGAGCCACTGCCCCACGCGGACAATCTCAGCGCGTGGCTGGGCATGAAAATGCCAGAGGTGCAGGAAACCCTCGGACTGCCTGAGAANATGTTCGTTCATCGCGGCCAGGTGGAAGAAGAGGACAATGTTGTCTTCTATTATCCGAACCATTTCTACCTTTTCTGGTTTCAGGACAGGGTTTGGCAGGTNAGAGTGGACGAACGTTGGCAGGGAGATGTGGATGGACTGCGCATGGGCATGTCCCGCGAGGAAGCACACGCGCTTTGGGGATTGCCGATAAATGAGTGGGATGGCTGGCCTACCTGGACCCTTCCGGACAGGGGTTTTCCCGCGCGCGTCAGGCTATATTTCGATGAGGATGATAATTTAGTCGATCTCTATGTCTACAGGAGTGATTGGTGAGCGCCCTTTGTCTCTGCCTCACCGCGAGAACTCTTGATGGTTCGATGCGGCAGTTGGAGCGTTACAGGGCATTTATCGATATGGCGGAACTTCGATTGGATCTTATTGACCCGGTGGAAAGAGAAAATGCTCATCGGTTCAGTTCACGCGCGAATGTTCCATTGATACTCACACTCAGACTCCCGGAAGATGGCGGAGAATGGGGCAAAAGGGGCGAATCCGAAGAAGAGCGGAAGAGACTATTCATACATCTGTTAGAATCCGGTGGATGGGCTTATATCGATCTGGAACACAATCGTCCCCTCGATGAAGTTGTCTCGGTGGCCCGCGATGCCGAAACGGTTGTTATACGCTCTGTGCATGATTTTGAAGGAACGCTGCTCTCATCGCCGGTTTCACGCATATCGGGTTTGCTGAAAAGCCTGGCCGAGAATGATTGTATCCCGAAACTAGCGGCATTGTGCATGGGCAGCCGTCAACTGCTCACACTGGCTCGCGCGGCATTAGCGCTTGAATCGCTTGAGAATAAAGTTGTGCTGGGTATGGGAGAATTCGGTACGCCTTCGAGGATTCTCGCCCATCGATTAGGATCATGCTGGACCTATGCCTCGCCAATNAAAAACCNGAATGAGGCGAATGATGAACCGCTCGCGGCNCCTGGTCAGCTCAATCCTGAAATTTTGGAAACTCTTTATCGCTACCGGAGCATAGACAAAGAAACGCCGCTGTACGCGGTGGCTGGTAATCCGGTGGCCCAAAGCCGATCGCCCGCGATTCACAACCACTGGCTGATAGAATCCGCCTTGGCGGGCAGCTACCTGCCCATACGCTGCGATGACTTGGCCGCCCTGATAGAAACCTGCGATATATGGGGTATACAGGGTTTGTCCGTAACACTCCCGCATAAAAAAAAGGCCTTCTCACTCTGCGATTATTCAGACCCGCTGGCNCGGCGCATTGGCGCGGCAAACACCATGCTGAGAGGCGGTGATGGNTGGAGGGCCAGGAACACGGACGCGGCAGGGTTTTTGTCATCTCTCCCCAAGGCGCTAAGGCTGAACGATGTGTCCGAATTGAACGGCATGAGAGCATTGGTTATCGGCGGAGGAGGCGCCGCTCGGGCGGCGGCTCATGCCTTGGCCGACGCGGGANNGCGTCTGGTTATTCTCAACCGAACCGAGTCCAAGGCGCGTATACTCGCGAAGGAAACAGGTGGTATCGGGGGACCGCTCTCGGCTGATTCCTATCCGCTTATACGAGATGGGGTTCACCTCGCGGTACAAACCACCAGCCTTGGAATGCGGCCCTATGAGGGTGTAGACCCGATTCCCTGGTGGAAATTCGATGGATGCTCCCTGGTGTACGACATGGTTTATGAGCCCATCGAAACGGCGCTTCTTGCCCGTGCCAGGGCCGCCGGTATTC
>Ga0049116_10000110_pt1 | contig 17477 bp, 14 predicted proteins | sample WorMetvacBELIZE2_FD_55049 | JGI IMG/M metagenome (GOLD analysis project Ga0049116, IMG submission 55049) | Marine gutless worms symbiont microbial communities from Max Planck institute for Marine Microbiology, Germany - Olavius vacuus BELIZE.2 | ecosystem: Host-associated > Annelida > Digestive...
ACTTCCAGTGCCGCCAGTTTTACCAGTAGGCAAGTCTCCCTTGCTAATAAATTACTTGATACAAATCTTATAGATAATGCGATCGAGATTTTTAAACAAAATCCGAAATTAGATGAAAATTCTGTTGAGTTAGAAAATTTCAATTATTCACATCCATTAGGATATGCAATCGGCACTTTGCACAATTTATATATCCTTGCCCAAAATCAACAAGGTTTGGTAATTGTGGAAATTCATGCCGCCCATGAGCGACTTATTTTTGAAAAATTAAAACAACAAAAATCAGGGCAAATTAATTGCCAAAATTTAATGGTGCCTTGGCAAATAATNCTAAATTCAAACCAAATTTCAACTTTTACAGAATATCAGGATTTTTTATCAGAATTTGGAATCTATGCTGAAATTAAAAATCAATATTTGGAAGTGATTGCCTTACCAATAGAGATTAAAAATGCCAATATCCAATTATTAATATCAGAAATTTTGCATGATCTAGAAGAGTATGGAAATTCCCAAGCATTGCAAGAATTACGAGAACAAATATTATCAACTATTGCATGTCACGGTGCTAGGCGCGGACAACAAACTATGACACTTGAACAAATGAATCAATTGTTGCGAGAGATGGAAATAATTGAAAGAAGCGGTAGTTGCAATCATGGTCGACCTACTTATGCTGTTATTCCGCTGATTGATATTGATAAGTTTTTTATGAGAGGTAAATAGTCTAAAGTTATAAAATGTTTTCAAAAAAAATTCAAATTAAATATTTATATCTGATTGTAATATTGGTCGTTATCAAAATTTTGATAGTAGGATGCACATCATCTTCTACTTATCGAAATTCAAAAAACAGATATCCACCAGCTGAAGTATATTATGATGATCTAACTCCTTCACCAACCGGATCTGAGATAATGCTTTATGCATTAGGATTGATGGATACCAAATATATTTATGGCGGTAAAAATCCTGATGTAGGATTGGATTGTAGTGGGCTTGTCTCCCATGTATATAAAAATGCTGCAGATATTACTTTAGCAGGAAATGCTGCAAACCAGGCTAGTAAAGGTAGATCGATAAGCCGCAGAAATCTGAGAGCGGGTGATTTAATTTTTTTTAATACTACCGGTAAGCCTTTTTCCCATGTTGGTATTTATGTAGGTAATAATCGTTTTATTCACGCTCCTAACAGTCGAGGGGTAGTTCGCTTAGAGTCAATGAAAAACCGTTATTGGGGAAGCAGGATTATTGCTTATCGAACTTATATAAATTAAAACTTATGGTTTATCAGCGATTACAAGAGAGGTTTAATTAGTTCATCCGGTCTAGGTCGCCATCCACATGATAGAATCAATCCGATTGTAGCATAAGTAACCACCGTAGTAGTTCCACCATAACTAATAAAAGGTAGCGGTACTCCAACTATCGGTAATATCCCAATTACCATTCCAATATTAATAAACATATAAATAAATAAGGTTATAGTTAATGAGCCTGCAAGCAGTCGATCAAATTTGCTAAAGGAATTAAGGGTAATTTGGGTGCATTTATAAATAATTACAATAAACAAACTAATTAATATCATAAATCCCATAAATCCCCACTCTTCGGCCAAAACCGCAAAGGCGAAATCGGTATGCGGTTCAGGTAAAAACTTTAATTGAGTTTGAGTACCTAGTTGATATCCTTTACCAATAACCCCACCAGAGCCAACAGCAATAACAGATTGAATTGTATGATAACCTTTGCCTAATGGATCGCTATATGGATCAAATAAGGTTAGTATCCTTAATTTTTGGTAGTCTTTCATAAAATAAAACCAATATAAAGGAGTAATTGCTATTAATAACAATCCACCACTAATAATCACTTTCCAAGGTAATCCGGCTAAATATATAACTGCAAATCCACTTATCATTATTAAAACGGCTGTACCAAGATCAGGTTGATTAATTATTAAATAACTTGGAATTGCAATAATTACAATCATCAAAGGTATTTGAATCCAGTTTGAACGTTCACTTAAATAATGGATTATCCAGGCTAAGAATAATGGTACCGCTATTTTCATAATCTCTGAAGGTTGAAACCGAAACAAACCTAGATCAATCCATCTTTGAGAATTTTTTACACTAACTCCATAAAAAGCTACAATTAATAAAAGAAATATTCCTAGTATATAAAGTGGTGCAGATAATCGCATAATTACATTTTTGGGGGTAAGTGCAATAATAAACATTATTAATATCCCTAAAAATAAATGTGCGAAGGAAGCTGTAGTTTTTAAACCGTCTGCAGCACTATGAATATTTATTATCCCTATACTACTGGTAACTACAACTAGAAATATCAGTGTCCAACTCAATTTTTGAATTTTTTGAAATAAATAATTTTGATACGGAAATAATTTCATTAATCTATCTAGCTAAAATAGCTTTAGTTTTTGATTAGGGGTGTATTTTATCTGACAAACGGTATTCTAAAGTAATAAAAACTACGTCAAAGCAGTTAAAATAACATGCTGGAGCAATATATGTCGAACAAAGGAATTAGTACAATAACTGAAATTCTATCTGATATCCGAATCGGAAAGATGGTAGTGTTAATTGATGATAAAGATCGAGAAAATGAGGGTGATCTGGTAATTGCTGCTGATCATATTAATGCAGATGCTATTAATTTTATGGCAACTTATGGGCGCGGATTAATTTGTTTACCGATGTCTGAAGCGCATTGTCATAAATTAGGACTNTCNATGATGACTAATAATAACCTATCNTCTCATCAAACTGCTTTTACCGTTTCAATTGAAGCAGCCCAGGGAGTAACTACNGGAATTTCCGCTGCAGATCGTGCTCATACAATTAAAACCGCAGTTNGTAAAGATGCNAGTGCCCAAGATTTAGTTCAACCGGGACATATTTTTCCACTAAAAGCTAAAATTGGCGGGGTATTAACCCGAGCAGGACACACTGAAGCTGCATGTGATTTAGCAATGCTTTCGGGGCTTAGTGAAGCCGGGGTTATTTGTGAGATTTTAAATAGTGATGGTTCAATGGCAAGAATTAATGATTTATTAAATTTTGCGAATGAACATAATCTCAAAATTGGGACAATAACCGATCTAATTGAATATCGGATGGCTTCAGAAATGCTAATTGAATCATGTGGAAGTGAAAAAGTATCAATTTTTAATCAGCAATATATATTGCATATTTTTCGGGATAAGTCTACCGATGATTATCATATAGCTCTGACCTATGGAATTGATATTAACCAAAAATTTGACGAAAATGAAGAGGTTTTAACTAGGGTGCATTATCCATTTTATGAACTTGATTTTATCCATGGTATTGAAATTTCAAAAAACAACAAACATCAACTATTTGCTAGTTTACAAAAAATTCAAGAAAGCAAAAAAGGAGCCCTAATAGGATTAAGATCAAGCAAAACTGCTGACATCAATATAAAAAAAATTGCTAAAAGACTAAAAAGTCCAAAATTAACTAGTGATGAATTTATTTCTAAAAATTGGGATCCAAAAATCTATGGAACTGGTGCTCAAATTATTCGTAGTTTGGGAATTCGGATGAGATTATTATCTCATCCGATAAATTTAAACAATATTAAAGGATTTGGTTTAGAAATTATGGGATTTGAGGATAATTAAACTTTTTTAATATTATTACAAAATTTTTACAATGACAAAACTGTTAGAATTATCTTGGATAAATTTATTTATTTATTCCGATATTAAATTAATAAATATCCTTTCAATAATATGATTCAATTGAATCGAAGCAATTTACAAAAAGGTTATATATTATTAACTTTTTTATTTATTCTGGTTGCTGCCAGCACCTTGTTTTTTACATCTAACATATATAATCGAGATACCACAAATACCTATAAAAATTACCGTCAATTAATCAGAAATAAAAAATTCAATCTTAAACATATTATCTACCGGTCGTGATGCATTAGATCTTGAAAGTACTTATGGTGGGATTAATGATTATCCAGGAGTAATTTCTTGCCCGGAAAGAACTCAAGATATTGGAACAAACAATGAAGGTTCATCAAGTCTTAGATGGTGTCATACCTCCAGTAGTATATCCACCAATAACTTTGGTCGAATACCATTTCGAAGATTTGGATCAGGGAAAAAAATTGATTCATCAGGTGAACGAGCTTGGATTATAGTTGATCCGGCTTTTAGTCATGGTAACTTACCTTCTACAAGTCTTACTCGAAGTATAAATAACTCTACCCCTTCAAATTTTTATTGGGATGATGGCAATGGTCCTGAAAGAGTTGTTGCAGTTATACTAAGCCCTAATAAACCACTATCTGAACAAGATCGAAGTATCCTTAGTTCGACAAATCCTCCTGAATATGATAATTATCTTGAAATTTCTAATCCTACAGCTAAATTAAATGATCTATTGACAGGTTCTGAAGTTACAGTTAGTAAATTAGATAATTCAAATGATGATTTTGTCACCATAACTAGAAAAGATTGGTTAGATACAACCCAGGGCAGAGTCGCAAATGTAGTAGTTTACTGTTTAAATAAATTCAAAGAGGAATGGGATGTGGATAATACCTTAGCTTTTCCAACCCAAACATCCTTTGCGAAATTTACAACATCAGGTAGCACTCCATCAATTTATCAAGCCAGTAATGATATTTGTAGCAATATTTTTAATCGACTTGAATTAAATAAATCTGATGCAGTTTATAACAATATCTACGAAAGATTAGCAAGTGGTTCAAAAAAAAGAGCTTGCTGTACAAACTCAACGGATGAGATTCCAGCAATTTGCTTTAACCCTGATGATAACGAATATGGCTCAACAGTTTGCACAGCTCCTTTAACTTATACTATGCCAACTTCTATACCTTCAACAGTATCTGTTTCTGATAACAGCGACAATGAAGATGAAACAACTTGTGCAATGATCAATATCTTACCAACTATATCGGGTTCATCATCTTTTAACTGTTCAATTACTGATTGCTCAACATCCAGTAATACACATAAAGCAATTTGTAAAAATGATCGATGGCTTGCTCAATGGTCTGAAGAAATTTACTATAAAGCAAATAAAGACGATAATCAAGATATTAGAGTATATTCAAACGATAGTGATTTCAATGAAACCGATATGCTAGTTATTGTTGGAAGTGACTCAGCTCCAACAGCTCTGCCTTCATCAACCGATTGCTCATCTATTAGTAGTAAAATTATCTATCCTTATATTATTATCGGTACAGATAAATTTTGTCTAGATGAGGAAGATCGAATAGCTTATCGAAAATAATTATGAAGTTTAGGAATACCGGATTTAGTTTAGTTGAACTAGCTATTACTATGGTAATTTTAGGGTTATTGTTTGGAACTATAATTATTCCGGTTTCAGAAACATTTAAAAATACTCAATATAAAGCTAATTATGATAAATTAGAAAAGGTTAAAGAAGCTTTAATTGGTTTTGCAATTAAATACCAAAGATTACCTTGTCCAGCACTAGATTGGATTGATACTACTACTCCTGATAATGAAGGAGAAGATGCATGTAGTCCTGATGGTAGTAGTTATAATACTAGCGGAGTAGTCAGAGGTTTTATTCCTTGGAAAACTCTTGGAATTCCAAGAATTGATAGCTGGGGAAATGGAATATTTTATGTAGTTGAACAAAGACTCACCAATAAAGATGAATTTTTAGAATTAATAAGTAACAATGAAAGCCTTGAGGCAATTAGAATTCAAGGTCGNGATAATTCTGATTTAAGTAAAGAAATTAAACTAGGAGACAGCATTGCTTTGGTAATAGGTTCATTTGGTAGAAAAAACATTAATTTTAATCATAGCTCNGGGACTTTATTTGGTACATNNACAGGAGCAGTATCTATACCTTCTTCAATTATTTCGGATGAACGAGATCATATAGCAAATTGTTGTGAAACAATGCCNTCATCCCAAGTTGACAGTTCAACCCCTTCTAATTTTTGGTCAAGAATTCAATACGATCAAGATCATGCTACTTATGGCACCTTTGATGATCAAATTGTTTGGATTCCTTGGTTTCAGTTAGTTGGAATTATGACTCAAGCAGGACGTACTCAATAAAATATTCAGTAATACTGTTAGTAAATACTTACAAATTATTATTTTTATACTTTAGCAACTATAGGTGTTGGTTTTCCAACTATTATTTTAGTATTACTTTTTGTAGTTTTCGTATTTGGTAAAAAAACTCTTTTTCGAGCCATTAATACATACACAGCACCCATACTTGCAAACCAACGCTCTCCAATTAATGAAATCCATTTATATATTTTTTTTTGATTTTGAATTTATTAATTCAGAAGGTTTATATACAATAGGCATATAAAGTCCAAATTTTGCTTGTTCAATCTGTAAACCCAATACTGTTAGCCATTCACATATTCTTTTTGCATTAAGTCTTGTCCAATTTAATGATAATTGTGAATTAATCCAACGAAAATTTTTAGTGTATTTAATTATACTTTTGGGATTATACAAAGAAATAATTAATACTCCATCAGCGTTTAGCACTCTAACGAATTCTCGACACACTTCTTCAGGGTATTCAGTATTATCTAGGGTATGGCTTGCAACTATCAAATCAATCGATCGATTTTGAAATGGTAATTGTGTATAAGATTGTGATACTACAAGATTATTGGGGATATTGGAAGAAATTTGAAAATTTTTTTTAATATTTTGTTCATTTTTTCTATTTTTAAAATTGTTTATCGAATAATTATCTATAAACCAAGTTCCAGAAATAGTATTTTTACGAATCTTTAGCTGAGGGATTCCCAGCAACAATCCAACTCTGCCATAAAACCCTTCCGTAAATTGATTGACAGTCTCTTGTTCAAAATTTAAAAGTTTTTGTCCAAAATAACTATCATATAAACTATGGAAATTTTTATGTCTTTTATTATTCAGCACAACTAAACATCTTTGCCAAAAATATCACGAGTGTAAATCTTAGATTCAATATCCTTTAATTCAGGATTTTTACGATTTGCGATTATTATTTCTGATTGTCTTTTAAATTCCTTTAGATTATTTACTACCCGTGAGTTGAAAAATTTTTTTTGATCTAGTATTGGTTCATAAACAATTACTTCAATACCTTTAGCTTTTAGTCTTTTCATTATTCCTTGAATTGAAGATGTTCGATAATTATCACTTCCAGCCTTCATAATCAATCGATAAATTCCAACAATTTTAGGTTTGAGTTTTGCAATTGATTCAGCGATATAGTCTTTACGAGTTTGGTTAGCATTTACCACCGCTTGAATTAAATTTTGGGGAACTTGTTGATAATTAGCTAAAAGTTGTTTGGTATCCTTGGGCAAACAATAACCACCATAACCAAAAGAAGGGTTATTATAATAATCACCGATTCGCGGATCTAAGCAAACACCTTTTATTATTTGCTCGCTTGTTAATCCATGAATTTGAGCGTAAGTATCTAGCTCATTAAAAAAAGCAACTCTCATTGCTAAAAAAGTATTTGCAAATAATTTAATTGCTTCAGCCTCGGTTGGATTAGTAAGTAATATCTTAATATCTTTTTTCTTAGCGGCTTTTTTTAGCAAATCGGCAAAAACTTTTGCTCGGTTGGACTTTTCTCCTACAATAATTCTAGTTGGATAAAGGCTATCATATAAAGCATGTCCTTCTCGTAAAAATTCGGGAGAAAAAAATATATTATTTATCGATTTTTTCCTTGATATTTGTTTAGTATATCCCACTGGAATTGTCGATTTAATAACCATTACAGTTTTGGGATTAATTTTTATTACATCTTCAATTACAGCTTCAATTAATGAAGTATCAAAAAAATTGGTTATTGGATCATAATTAGTTGGAGTAGCTATAATAACGAAATCAGCATCGCGATAAGCAAGTTTTTTATCTAATGTTGCCTGAAAATTGAGTTTCTTATTTAGTAAGTAATCACTTACTTCCTTATCTTCAATCGGCGAAATCTTCTGATTTAATTGTTCGATTTTTTGTGGGTTTACATCATATGCAATTACTTGATTATGTTGAGATAATAANATTCCATTAGCTAAACCNACATAACCAACCCCGGCAATTGCGATTTTCATGTGTTATTGTTTAGTTTCTACCATATTGGTCTTCAAATCTAACAATATCATCTTCTTCTAAATATTTACCATATTGAACTTCAATAATAATTAAAGTAGTTAATCCAGGATTTTCCATTCTATGTTTATTGCCAACAGGTATAAAAATTGAATCATTAGTATTTAATAATAATTCTTGATCTTGATTTACTACTTTGGCAATCCCCTGAACAACCACCCAATGTTCACTTCGATGATTATGCATCTGTAAACTAAGTAATTGTTTAGGTTTTACTTCGATTCTTTTTATCTTGTAACCCTCATTCTCCTCAAGAACAGTATAGCTACCCCATGGACGATAAACAGTCTGATGCTGATAGTATGTACTATCTCCACTAGCTTTTAATTTTTGGTATATCTGTTTAACATTTTGAGTTTTTTGTTTATTGGTAATTAATAAAGCATCGGGGGTATCAACTACCACTAAATCATTAACACCGGCTAAACCCACTAATCTACCACTTCCATAAATAGTACAGTTTTTACTTTGATCAATTTGGGCCTTGCCTAATACCCGATTATTGTTTTCGTCAGCATCAATAAATTCGCTAATAACATTCCATGAACCGATATCTGACCAACCGATATCACAAGGAACTACTGCGACATATTTGGATTTTTCCATGACTGCATAGTCAATAGATACATCACGAACTTTACTAAATATTGAAAGGGATAATTCAATTTTTTGGTTTTTTGAATCCAATTTAGAAATAGTTGCTTTATTTATACTTTCACAAACTTGAGAGTATAAATCGATTCCATGTTCTTTTATTTGCGAAAGTAATGTTGAGGTTTTAAAACAAAATATCCCAGAATTCCAATAATAATTACCTTTAGATATAAATTTATTGGCATCCTCTTGTTTGGGTTTTTCAATAAATTTTAATACCTTATCTCCATCAACTTCAAGATATCCATATCCAGTTTCAGCTGAACTAGGTAAAATTCCAAATGTAACTAAATTGTTTTTTTTAGCTAATTTACATGCTTGGATTACTGCCTGATTAAATTTTTCTTGTTTGGTTATCAAATGATCAGCCGCTAATACCAATAATATACCATCATCATATTTTTTTGAAATAGCAATAGCTGCGGAAGTAATTGCAGGTGCAGTATTTCGCCCAACAGGCTCTAAGATAAATGTACAAGCCAGATTGTTTTCATTAACTTCGTTTAATTCATTTTCAGTAATGTGAAATAAATCACTATTGCAAACTATAACTAGCTCATTTACTTAGATAATGAAGCAGCTCTAATAATTGCTTTTTGCAATAGACTTTGCCGGTCTTGCAGGCGAATAAATGGTTTGGGATAATGCTCGCGTGATAATGGCCAAAGTCTTGAGCCCGCCCCACCACATAAAATTACTGGAATAATATTCATATAATTAAAAATTAATGTCGAAAATGTCGAATATTAGTAAAAACCATTTTTATTCCATGCTGATCTGCAGCTGTAATCACCTCTGAATCTTTAATCGAACCGCCTGGTTGAATAACCGCTTTAATTCCCGCTCTTGCTAATTCATCGATTCCATCTCGAAAAGGAAAAAACGCATCAGATGATGCAAAAGCTCCATTTAGTTCAAATCCTTGATCTTGAGCCTTTTTAATAGCAATTTTAGTTGAATCTATTCGACTAGTCTGCCCCGCTCCGATACCAATTGCTTGAAAATTTTTACTTAACACTATCGCATTAGACTTAACATGCTTGGCAACAATAAATCCAAACTTTAATTCTGCCAATTCTTGGTCGTCTGGGGACTTTTGAGTAACCGTTTGAAGTTGATCTTTTGTGATAATAGCATCTTTACTTTGAACTAAAAACCCCCCTTGGATTGAACGAAATTCTAACGAATCACTTTGAAAATTAGCAGTTGGAAATTGGACAATTCGTAAATTCTTTTTTTTAGATAAGATTTCAAGTGCATCTTCACTATACTTCGGAGCTAATACAACTTCAGCAAATTGTTGATTTATCGCAGTTGCAGTTGGTTTATCAACTTTTTGGTTAAAAGCTATTATTCCACCAAATGCAGAAATTGGATCACAACCGTATGCCTTCTGATAGGCATTGTAGATATCTTTACCTATAGCTACTCCGCATGGATTTGTGTGTTTAATAATAACACATGCCGGTTGATCTAGCTCTTGAATGCAATTTAATGCGGCATCAGCATCAGCATAATTATTAAATGACATCTCTTTACCTTGAATAATTTTTACATTTAGTAATCCATGTTGAGCATTATCAACACTATAAATTCCGGCAATTTGGTGAGGATTTTCGCCATACCGCATAGTGTGTTTTTTTATAAGATTAAGATTAATTTGTTTTGTTAAGGTATTTTGATTATCGATATAACTATTATTTTTTTTACCTAAATAGCAAGAAATTGCTTGATCATATTCAAAAGTATGTCCAAAAGCTATTTCAGCTAATTTACATCTTTGCTGTTCATCCGGTAAACTATTTTTATTTAGATAATTAATTAATTTTGGATAATAATTTGGGTTAATTACTACTGTGATATATTGATAATTTTTCGCGGCAGCTCTAATCATTGCAGGACCACCAATATCAATGTTTTCTACAATTTCGGCATGTGATTTACTTGAATCATTAGCTTTTTGTTTAAACGGATAGAGATTTACTACTAGCAAATCTATCAATTCAATTTGGTGATATTTAATTTCATGTAAATGGTCATTGTTTTCATGAATTGCAAGAAGTCCTCCATAAATTTTTGGGTGGAGAGTTTTAACTCGACCGTTTAATAATTCAGGAAATTCAGTAATATCTTCAACATCAATTACCGATATCTCATTATCACGTAAAACTTTAGCAGTTCCTCCTGTAGAAAGAATCTCCCAGTTATTTTTTTTTAGGGTTTTTGAAAGTTCGATTATTCCGTTTTTATCACTAACTGAAATTAGTGCTCTTTTATTCCTCATAAACGGAATTATTTATTAAAAGTTTTTGCCAATACTTCTTCATTAATTGTAACTGGGTATTTTTCAACTAGAGAAGCAAAGATTCCATTTACAAGTCTTGATTGCCAATATTGAGCGTAAAGCTCTTTTGATTCTTGAATTAACTCCTCAGCAAAATCTTGATCTTTACTAATTTTAGTAATTTTGTAGATAATAGATTTATTATCATTTATTTTCACATCTAGATAACCTGGAATTGTATCTGAGGGTTGAGAAAAAATCATTCCAATAACCGATTGGGGTAATTTTGGTTCGAGTCGATTTACTTCAATTGGTTTTTCCCAAAGCAATTCATCTTTACCTGATTTTAAAATTGCTATTTTTTCTTCAAGTTCTTGGGTAATAAGTTTTGAGGTTTTGTCAGCTATTAGTTCTTTGTTAATTGCCTCTTTCGCTTCAGCAAATGACAATTGTCGCTCTTCGGTTTTATCAGTTACCACTAACGCTAACACTTTGTTTTCTTTAGTTAAATTTATCCGAACTACTTTTTTAGCTAAACCCTCATCGGAAAAAATCTTAGACAATATTTTTGGATTAGTAAAAGGGAACTTGGGATTATTAATATCTAGCCAATCACTTTCAACAACTTCGAGTTCAAACTCATCGGCAGCAGTATTGATAACCTGAGCATCTTCTAATCTTTCATCAATTATTGATTTAAAGTTTTCGACCAAAGCGTTATACATTTTGGCAGATTCTTCTTCAAGATATAGATCTTCAACCTTTTGAATTACATCTTCAAATTGTTGATTGGCTTTTGAAATTATTTTTTCTAATTTAATTATGTGAAAGCCAAAACTTGTTTTTACAATATCACTAATTTCACCTTCTTCTAACTTAAAAAGTGCTTGGTCAAATTCTTCAACCATCATTCCCGGTAAAATATTTTCATATAATCCGCCACGATCTTTTGATCCTGGATCTTCGCTAAACTCTTCAGCTATAGACGCAAATGTGTCAGGATTTGCTCTAACCTTTTGCAATAGCTCATTAATTTTACTTTGAGCTTCAGCTATTTCATCTTCGCTTGATTCATCATTAGTAGTAATTAATATATGCCTTGCATTACGGCTTTCGACATTATCAGAAAAAATTGTAAGTTTGTTATTTTCATAATATTGTTCAAGTTCTTCAATATTTGGTTCAATAGTAGATCGTAGAGAAAGTGGTGAGAATTCTACGAATTTCACTTTAACTTTAATTGGATCTAGATAATTATTTAGATTATTTTGATAATAATCTTCAATTTCTTGATCTGATACTTCAATTTGCGAAGAAAATTTTTCACCGACTATTGAATGAGGTAATACTTCTCGGGTTTCACCAATGATATCTTGCCAAGCTTTCACCGAGCCTTCCGGTAAAAAAGATGTTTGTAAGATCATAGGTAATATATTATCTCGAGCAACAGTCATCCGAAAATTTTCTTCAAAATCATCTATGGAAACTCGACTTTGACGAATACCCGCAAAATATCGTTCTTCGGAAAATGCGCCGTTTACTTGAAATTCCGGTTGATTTGCAATAATACTGGCTAATTTAGCGTCTGACGGGATTAAATGTTGATCACGAATGAATTGTGATAATAATTGAGCCTGAATCATTTCTAATAATCTTAATCTAACAACTTTTTCCGATCGCAATTCTTCTTCGGAAAAATTTTCATCTTTTTCACGAGCATAATTTACAAATCTTTCAATTTCCCGTTCTAATAAAGTAACAGGTAATTGTTGTTTACCAACTGTAACTACAATGTCGGTTGATATTGAACTGCTAACATAATTGCCAATTCCCAAAGCTGCAAAAGACAAAATTACCCCAAATAAAACTAATAAGGTAAAAGGTTTTTGTTTTCGAGCACGCTTTAAATTGTGAATAATAAATGCTTTGATAGAACTTTCTTTTTTATCAACAACATTTTGAGTAGGTTTTTTCGGACTTTGATTGGTATTCATCAAGAGTAAATATAAAGTAGTGTGAAAATAGTTAAAATTAAATTTTAAATAAATGGCGGAGTGGACGGGACTCGAACCCGCGACCCCCGGCGTGACAGGCCGGTATTCTAACCAACTGAACTACCACTCCTTNTAGGTATCAATAATTTAATTAAACCGATAAAAAACAAGAGCCGTCAACTTGACGGCTCTATTATTATAACAAATCAAAAAGATTAAATTTATTAGATTAAATTTAATCTTAACAAGTTGTTACGAGAAATATTTTTTCTTGGTGGGTGCTAAGAGACTCGAACTCCTGACATCCGCCGTGTAAAGGCGACGCTCTACCAACTGAGCTAAGCACCCTTATCACCCGTAGATTACGCTAGGATGTAAATTATTACTTGTTCTTACGGACAGCGTCACGAAGTCCTTTTCCTGGACGAAACTTGGGAACACGAGCAGCTTTAATGGTTATTGAAGCGCCGGTTCGAGGATTACGACCTTTGCGGGCAGCACGATTAGCAACTGCAAAAGTACCAAATCCTACTAGAGTTACATTTGGTTTTCCACCTTTGGATAATTCTTTTTGAATTGCTTCGGTAGTAGCATCTAAAGCCTTGCCAGCAGCTACTTTCGACAGACCTGCTTTTTTAGCAATGACGTCGATTAATTCGGATTTATTCATACAATCTCCTATTAAAAATTTAAAAAAACAACGACAACCGCATTTATAGTGGGTTTTTAGATTATTGTCAAGCAAAATAGCTGATATTCATTGCTTGTAAATAATTCTTAGTAGTATATTTGTGGTATTTGGTTTAGAAAAACCAATCAGAATTTTTTTATACTTTATTTTTCAAACTAGCATTTATAAAAGGATCAAGCCAACCGTCTAAAACTTTTGTTGTATTACCGATTTCTACGCCGGTTCGCTCATCCTTAATCCGTGATTGATCTAAAACATATGAACGAATTTGATGCCCCCAACCAATATCTGATTTATTATCTTCGAGTTTTTGGTGCTGCTCAGATCTTTTTCGCATCTCTAATTCAAACAATTTTGCTCTAAGCATCGACATTGCTTCGGATTTATTCCGATGTTGAGATCGATCATTTTGACATTGAACCACAATATTAGTGGGCAGATGGGTAATTCTGACCGCAGAATCGGTACGATTAACATGCTGGCCACCCGCACCAGAAGCACGATAAGTATCTATACGTAAATCTGCAGAATTGATTTCAATTTCTAAATTATCCTCAACCAAGGGATAAACAAAAACACTGGCAAATGAAGTGTGCCTTTTATTATTAGCATCAAAAGGTGATTTTCTAACCAATCGATGTATGCCGGTTTCAGTTCTTAAGGTTCCAAAAGCATATAAACCTTGAATTTTATATGATGAACTTTTAATACCTGCAACTTCACCATCATTGCGATCTAACATTGATGCTAATAATCCTTTGGATTCACAATATCGCAGAAACATTCTTTCGATCATCTGCGCCCAATCTTGAGCTTCAGTTCCCCCACTTCCTGCCTGAAAATCAATAAAACAATCATTTTGGTCTAATGGATTATCAAACATACGATTAAATTCAATTTTCTCTAGTAATGTTTGATACTTTTCAAAATCTTTTTGTAAGTCTTTTTGAAATTCTAGATCTGGTGATTTTTCTGCTGAGGCTAGCTCTAGTAGCTGCGATAAAGATTCCAAGCCTGATGCTAGTTCATCAATTTGTTCGACCTCTTGTTCAAGCTTCTTTTTTTCTTTAGAAAAAATTAAGCTTTGTTCTGGGTTACTCCAGATATCGCTAGTTTGTAATTGTTTATTTAATTCATCAATTTTATTTTTTTTGGTTTGATAGTCAAAGTAACCCCCGAAGTTCGCCCAATCTTTTAATGAATTCAGAAGTAGAAATTTGCAGAGAATTTAATAAATTTTCCATAGTAATAAATATTGATATTTAAATTAAATTTACTTTTTCAAATAAGATAACTAGTTTTATATAATCGGCTATCGTCTAATCCTTAATTTTATTATAATTTGTAAATGACTGGAATATCTAATCAAGATTGGTTTGTAGCATTTACCAAACCGGCAAAAGAAGAAATTGCTAAATCTAATCTGGTAAATCAAAATTTTCTAGTTGAATTACCTTTATACAAATCAATGAAATATATTCGCGGCAAGTGGTGTGAAAAAATTGAACCGATGTTTCCTAGATATATTTTTTTTAAACCAATTAATCAAAATCACTCAATTAGACCGGTAAGATCCACCATCGGGATAATTAAAACCTTAATTTTTAGCGATAAACCTGCAACTATTTCCCANGAAAATTTATCTAAAATTATTGAAATTTCTAATCAACAAATTAATATTCAAGCTGAAAAATTAATCCCGATTACTTCAGGTGATCTGGTGGGAATTATTAATGGCTCTTTTAAAGGGGTTGAAGGAATTGTCTCTAATGTCGCTCAAAGAAGAATATCAGTTTTAATTCAAATTTTAGGTCGTGAAAAAGAAGTAGAATTTGATTTACAAGCTATAAAGAAATTGAATAAATGAAATTAGTAGTCGGTTTAGGTAATCCCGGAAAGAAATATCAAAACACCCGTCATAATATTGGTTTTTGGACTTTAGACGCATGGGCTGCTTATGAGAGAATTGATTTTCAATTGGAAAATAAATTCAAAGCCGAAGTCGCGCTAATCAACAATCAGATTCGATTAGTAAAACCAATAACTTTTATGAATTGCTCAGGTGAATCGGTATTTGCAATTTGTAATTATTTTCAAATTNCCTTATCAGAAATATTAATAATTCATGACGAAATAGATCTGCCAATTGGTAGCGCTCGGATAAAATTTGGCGGGGGAAATGCCGGACATAAAGGTTTAAATAGCATTTCAACTTTTTTTGATAGTAATGATTATTGGCGGCTTAGAATTGGTATTGGACGTCCAATAAATATTGAATATCAAGTTTCAGACTATGTGCTAAGTAAACCAACGCAANATGAAGAAACTAAATTAATTGAAATTATCGATAATGTTTTAGAATTTTCGGAAAAAATTATTAATAATCAGATTGAAGAAGTAAAACAATTTTTTCATCAGCAAAATAAATTAAAATTAAATTAAATTATTCAAATTTAAATAACCAAACCGATCAATGAGATTAAATCATAATTAAAGTTTTATTTATTTTGATTTATTTAGAAAATATAAAATTATTTTACTTTCATACCAATTTCAGCTGGGCTTAGAGCTCCACCTTCGGGCTCGATTATAAAAATCCCATTGGCATTATCATCGTTCGAAGCAGCTAATATCATACCTTGTGAGACACCAAAACGCATTTTTCTCGGAGCTAAATTAGCAACTACGATAATTTTTTTATTAATTAATTGCTCAGCTCGATAATATGGTTTAATTCCTGCTAAGATTTCTCGTCGATCAATTTTACCATCGGCTTTTGAGCCTAAATTTACAACTAATTTAATTATCTTTTCACTATCTTCAATTTCAGTTGCGTTTTCGACAACAGCAACCCGTAAGTCAATTTTTAACAAGTCTTCAATTGAAATTAAATTTTCCGCCAGATCGTTTTTATCTTTTTTAATTTTTAATTGGTTTTCAGGAGAAATTAAATTATCGATAACTTTTTTATCAATTCTAGTTAATAAATGCGTATAAGGATTGATATAATGATTTGGTGGTAACAGCTTAGCCTCATCTTCCCATTTTAGATAATTAATATTTAAAAACCTTTGAGAATTATCGACAAATATGGGCATTACCGGCTTTAGGCACAAAATAATAAATTTGAATGCATTAATTAAAATTGAACAAATCAAATGTAGTTTTTCTTGTTGTTCTGAATTTTTAACTAATTCCCAAGGTCGGTTTTGATCGAAATATTGATTAGCACTATCGGCTGCTTGCATTATTATTCTAATTGCCTTTGAATATTCACGATTTAAATAACATTCACGAACTCTAAGTGATAAATCTTTAAATACCGGAAGACTGCTATAAAACTCTTTGGCAATATCTTTATCAATTATTTTACCTTCAAATTTTTTATGGATAAATGAAACTGCTCTAGAGGCAATATTTACAGTTTTACCCACTAAATCACTATTAATTTTTTGTAAAAACTCTTCTAAATTTAGATCAAGATCTTCGATATTGGGATTTAATCTTGAAGCAAAATAATAGCGAAGATATTCAGGATTAATGCCACAATTTAGATACTCTCTGGCGGTGATAAATGTTCCCCGAGATTTGCTCATCTTTTGTCCATTAATCGTTAAAAATCCATGAACAAAAAGG
>Ga0049116_10000117_pt1 | contig 17120 bp, 10 predicted proteins | sample WorMetvacBELIZE2_FD_55049 | JGI IMG/M metagenome (GOLD analysis project Ga0049116, IMG submission 55049) | Marine gutless worms symbiont microbial communities from Max Planck institute for Marine Microbiology, Germany - Olavius vacuus BELIZE.2 | ecosystem: Host-associated > Annelida > Digestive...
GGGGGATACAACAGCGCATGTAACGGGGGATACAACAGCGCATGTAACGGGGGATACAACAGCGCATGTAACGGATATGACGGTGGGTACAGCGGCGGCGAATGTAGAGGATCTGATAAAAAACACAGCAGATTTTAATAAAGGCTCTGACGCAGGTCTGGACCGCCTAGCACAGGAGATGCAGCAGCGTTTGCACGATCAACTTGAGGACAAAACGGAGCTATCCAGACAACACATGGAGACACAGATGGTTAGCAAGAAGTGGTGGTCCTCCCATTGGCTGGATTTCCTGGGCGTTGGTATGATGATTGTTGGTGCGTTTATGGTTGCCCATAAGTTTGCTCAACGCGCGGGACGGTCAGAGGCATCAGATGAGGCCGAAGAGAATGATGCCGCAGAGGCAGCGGGACGGTCAGAGGCATCAGATGAGGCCGAAGAGAATGATGCCGCAGTCGATGAAAATAAGACAACAGGTGAGGCTAGCAAAGGGGAGGTCATCCCTGGATCCCTGATGGGTCTATCGGGATTACTAATTGTCGTGGGTAGGAGATTGGGATTCTTCTTAACTTTTGGACAAATAGTCGATTTTCTAACTAAGGGTGGTTTGTTTGTAGGCGGTTTTGGGGTACTGTGCAGTGGTGGTGCACGTTGCTATGCAATGAGGAGTAACTCCTCCTCCTGGGGAGGGCCCGTTAGCTCAGCGGAAAAAATGACGGCGGCCTTGTTTGTGACGTCACTCTGGATGCAGAAGACTTTTGTGGTCCCCATGGTAGTTGCGGTCGTCAGGGGCTTCTGTCACTGGATAGCAGAGGGAGAAAGATCCGATATGCTGGCTAAACTTGGCCTGTTAGTCGGCGTACCGCCGTTGTTGTACAGTGGTGGTATGCGTTGCCTCAAGGGTTGTAGAAAGCAGGCGTGGAATCAATCTATGAACAAATTGGAGACAACGGCACTTTATGTGTTTGCGGTGTCATTTCTCTGGATGAAGGGGGGGGCTATGCTCTCTCATCTTGGCGCAATTAAAGAGTGGGCAGTTGCGGCCGGTTTGTCCCTCCTCGGCTTGGTGACAGGGGAAGGAAGAGCCGATCTGTTAGCCAAGCTTGGTGTGATTTTAGGCGGCGTGATGTTGCTGTATAGGATTGGTGAGCGTTGCTGTGCAAAGGGGGATGGCTCCAGGTGGAACCTGAACCCGTCGGAGATAACGTCAGTGATCTTGTTGGCGCTATCATCTCTCTGGGTGGAAAGGGAGTGGGTTTTATCCCATCCTGTTGAAATGAGCATGATTGTAGGGGCAGTGTCTGTGTTGTGTGAAACCATCTTTCGCTGCAAAAACACAGGGGCAGTAACGACGGGAGAACGGAATAGGAGATTCATAGGGGCCTTAATTCTTATAGGAGGGAGCTTAGTCGTGGTTGGAAGATATATGTTGCACTTTATTGAGGACTCTGCCCTTGCTAGGTTTTTGGAGACACACCTGGCTTCCGGAGACAGGGTCGACTTGTTAGCTAAGTTTGGCTTGACTATAGGAGGTATAATGGGAATGTGTGCGATTGCCTGGCGTTTTGACTCCCTCATGTTGAGTGAGGTTGCTGCTGATGCTGTGGTGGGAGAAGAACCTACATGGAAGGCACCCTTGCGACCATGGGAGATAAACGTGCTGCGGTTGACACTGGTGTCATTTGGTTTGTTGGTAAGGGACCGTTGGTTCCCTCATCTCGTCAACTTCGTCGCTGATTTTTCGCGTAAGATAGCAAATCTAAACACTCAACAACTTGATGTATTACGTACAACCTCCATTTTAGGGATATTTCTTATGAAGTTCACAGAGCTGTCACTTCGATTACTCTAAACGGTCTCAAGTGTAGGAACTTGTACGCGTTCACGAGTGTGTTGTACGCGTTTGTAAGCCTCCTATTTATAAGTAGAATCTGTTCCCAGAGTGGTGATGAGCATTTAAATTTGCAAGGAATTTTTACAAGGCGTGCTAAAAAAATGTTAAAAGCTCGTGAGCGAGCGCCCGTCAAAGCTGGCGAACGAACGAGCTTGATGAAAATAACAAAATTGCAACCCTTTCATTTACAAATGTTTTCATTCTAATGATTCATGAGGCCTGTTTTCGTTGTAGGATTTTAACCATTCGTGAGTTATCTCCTGCACTTCACACAAACTAAAAAACAAATTCATATCCAATACATCTTCGCGATACGTTCTATTGAACCTTAAGACCGTTGCATAACCTCTGATTGATCAACTTAATGTGAAAAACCATGGGAATTCAAGCGAAGGACCCAAAATTTACAGCATAAGTAAGTTTTTCATTATAAATTGCTTGTACATATTTTTCCTCTTTTCTATTTTCGTTGTGCCACATGGTTCGGTGATCAACGACAAGCTCTAAGGGAAGTTATGCAACGGTCTTACCTTTCAATAAAAGCGTTTTGAGAAGGCTTGCCAGGCTGTATGTAATGAACAAGCACTTGATGTTGTTCAGCCCACCCCTTAAATTCTACTGAAATAAATTCTGGTCCATTGTCTACTCTGACTATATCTGGATAACTTCCTCGTTCCAGAGCAACCCGTACGCGTTCACTGGGGTAGTGGAAAAATTGATACCCCTCCTTCTTTGTAGCCAGCAAACCACCATCAAACCTTCCACACATCACCTTTCTTGAATGGACCCGCACAGCTCATATTGCATCGAAATGAAAGGGCTGAATATTCTTATCGTTTGCAATCCGCCAAATCAAAAACACATCGCGCACACTTGTCGTATGAAAGGGATTATATATTGCGTTAAGAATCCTAGCCAATCTTAACCCCGCTAGAGAGATTTGACGATAAATTTTCACATCATTATTTCGATGAAAATTTCTATGATCTTTTTCAAATCTCACTAAAAGTTGGTCCTCCCTAAAACCTGGAACATAGGAAAAATTTTGCTCGAGAACAAGGATTTCCCCCCCCACTAAAAGCGTCTGCAAAGCCCAATCTTCAATGGAGGCATAACCAGAATCATGCTCCTGTCCAATCTCTTTAGCTTGATGTGTCAGATATTGTGTGAATGGATCACGATATTTCTCCCACAGCTGAATGCCTTGAGGATAGTACACTGAGTTTTCCGGATAAGGAAATTGGGGAGAACAACCGAGCATCGCATCAAAGTAGAGATGCAATCCTTGAACTGCTTGCGCTGTGGACTCTCTGGAAGGATCGGGCCCCACTACAATCTGTAGAGAAGGAATGTGGTCCTCTGCGAAATGGGCTTGAATTCCTCCCCGGGTATCAATGCGTAATCGCTGTTCCATCCATACGGGACAAAACAGATGTAGAGGCTGATGCATATCTCCTAAACAATGGAGCAATATCCGCAGCGCAATTGCCTGTTCTTCCTTTGTTGCCTGCACTGAGACGAGAGTTTTCACAGCCCTCTTTATGAAAGTGACAACATTGTGTGGCTGGTGCTTGATGCCCTCATCTAAAAGGTAGCGCAATTTATCCCTATCATGACATAAAGGCGCATCGAGCAGGTTGATTCTCACACTCAAAAAATGCCCTTGTTGCATCATGTGGTGCATATCCTCATCTTCCCATTCGTAGCGGTTTATCCCACCAAACCATGTTGAGGCGAGGAGGAGAGTACTACACATTGTTGAAAATTCTGTCGGATTAAGACCTGGACCTTGATTAGACCCCGCCTTTACTTTTGGAAACGCGACGGAGCACTTTAGTAAATCATCGACGCCCTTTCTCGTCCTCTGATCCATATGGTTTTCTGCTATTGACGCAATCAAGGCATGGCCAGATGCAAGCCAACAATGAGTGGGCCGACATAGTAGAAGCACCACCAACAACGTTCCGGTAAGAAATCTTATCATCATACTTTCCCTATTTGATATCTATCTTGGGTAAATCCGCACTTTATTCGTCACAAAATATTTTTTCAACGATTGGTCATTAACCTGGAAGAATCGAAAACTGAACGACCATGAAGGAAGAGCATAGGCAGATTGAACAGTCTAACAACATATGAGGCTCTCTGCGCACGCAACAGATTTCTGCCGTCTGGAGTGGTTGAGTCCGACACCGGGAGATTCCAACAAGGGTGTAATCCCCTAGGGTAAAGGTATGAATCAGTTGACACAGAGAGGGAGAAGCAGCTATACTCGCCGAGGTTTATCCTTGAGGAAAGGAGCCTCTTTGGCTTTTTGAAATAGGCGATACATGTCAACGAAGGAAGATCTTTTTTCAACTCAAAAAGAATATCGGTATGGCTTCCGGACCAATGTGGAGTCTGATCTTTTGCCAAAGGGACTTTCTGAAGAAAGAGTGCGGGAGATTTCTGCCAAAAAGGGAGAACCACACTTCTTGCTCGAGTTTCGGTTGAAGGCATTTGCTTGGTGGAAGAAGATGTCCGAACCCCATTGGGCAAACTTAAAAATGGGTCCGCTCGACTTCCAAGAGATGCACTATTACTCCGCTCCCAAAGTTCCTCAACAGCTAAGCCGTTTGGAGGAGGTAGATCCTGAACTTTTGAGAACATTTGATAAATTGGGAATTCCCCTTGAAGAACAGAAGCAGTTGGCCAATGTCGCCGTCGACGTCGTTTTTGACTCTGTCTCCCTCGGAGTCACCCTCAAAGAAAAATTGGCAAAGGCCGGAGTGATCTTTTGCTCGCTTTCAGAGGCAGCAGATCTTTATCCTGAATTGGTTCAAAAATATTTAGGTTCTGTCGTCCCCATTGGAGATAATTTCTACGCGACATTGAATTCCGCAGTATTTTCGGATGGATCCTTTGTCTACCTACCCAAAGGGGTCCGATGTCCCCTAGAAATTTCTACCTATTTTCGCATCAACGAGAGAAAAATCGGGCAGTTCGAACGCACCTTGATCATCGCGGAAGAGGATTCCTACGTGAGTTACCTGGAGGGGTGTACCGCTCCCGCTTATGACACTAATCAACTGCATGCAGCCGTTGTGGAACTTGTGGCCAACAAAAGGGCGGAGATCAAATATTCCACGGTGCAGAATTGGTATGCGGGAGACCGCAAAAGCGGAGAGGGGGGGGTTTATAATTTTGTAACCAAAAGGGGCAAATGCACGGGGGAATATTCAAAAATTTCTTGGACACAGGTCGAAGCGGGAGCAGCGATCACCTGGAAGTATCCTAGTTGCATTTTGGAGGGAAAGGGGTCGATTGGGGAATTCTATTCTGTTGCATTGACTAATGGAAAAATGCAGGCTGACACAGGAACAAAGATGATTCATCTTGGGGAAAGAAGCCGTTCTACCATCATCTCTAAAGGGATCTCAGCTGATCAATCACACAACAGTTTTCGTAGCCTAGTGCATGTAACGAACCGGGCAAAGGGGGCTCGAAATTTTACGCAATGCGATTCAATGTTGATCGGAAATGCATGTTCAGCCAATACCTTCCCCTGCATAGAGGTGCGCCAGCCATCAGCGGAGGTAGAACATGAAGCTTCTACCTCCAAAATGAACGAAGAACAATTATTCTACCTTCAAACAAGGGGGTTGAATAGGGAAGATGGAATCTATCTGGTCGTTTGCGGCTTCTGTAAGGATGTGTTTACTGAGCTTCCCTTGGAGTTTTCTACGGAATCACAAAAGTTGTTAACATTCAAGTTGGAGGGATCGATCGGTTAAGATAAAGGATGGTGATGCTCGATGTGAATAACCTACATGTCTCTGTCGAAGGAAAACAGATCCTCAAAGGGTTTTCCCTACGAGTGCGTCCAGGGGAGATTCATGCAATCATGGGACCTAATGGCTCTGGCAAATCGACTCTGGCAAAGGTGTTAGCTGGACATCCCCACTATCAGGTGAATCAGGGGGATATTCATTTCCTCGGGGAGGATCTACTAGCCCTTAAGCCAGAAGCACGGGCGAATCGAGGTCTGTTTGTGGGATTCCAATATCCTATCGAAGTGCCTGGGGTAACAAATCTTAAATTTCTCCATGCCATCCATACCGCTTCCTGCCAATACCAGAAGAAACAACCAAAAGGGGAAGAAGAACTGTTAGCCTTCTTAAGACCAAAAATGGAAAAGATAAAGATACCCGCGTCCTTCATCAAGAGAGAGTTGAATAGCGGGTTGTCTGGGGGAGAAAAAAAACGCAATGAGCTGTTACAGATGCTGACGCTTGACCCAGCGCTTCCCGTGCTAGACGAGACCGATTCGGGTCTGGATATTGACACCCTGCGCCTGGTGGCCGAAAGTATTGAGGAACAGATGAGCCCTCAGAAAGGACTGATTGTGATCACCCACTACCAAAGGCTGCTCAACCACCTTCCTCCTCATTTCGTCCATTTGGTGATCGATGGTAGAGTGGTGCAAACGGGAGATGCGGATTTGGCCATAAAGTTGGAGGAGAAAGGGTATCGCTGGGCCCTATGATGCAAGCAGATAGATTTGAACCTCTCCTCCAGGAAGCGAGGTTGACCCAAGATCCCCTAAGGGATAAGGCGTGGAGCCTCCTCGTGGAACGGGGGTTCCCTACCAAGAAATGGGAAGATTTCCGCCATACTCCCCTGCCCGATTTATATCGTATGGCATGGAAGCTGCCCTCACCGTCGACGGAGGGGGGGGGATGTCTGCCCCCCCCCTATCCGGCAGTGGTGTTCGTCAACGGTCATTTTTCTCCCTCTTTGTCGACCATCCCCTCTGCCTTGGTCGCTTTACCCCTTCGAGAAGCTTACCTTTCCTACGGCCCTCTCCTACGCAAAAGCTTTGCGGAAAGCCCATCTCACGACCCCTTTTTCCTGTTAAATCATGCCCTCTACCAGAATGGGCTCTTTCTCTATATGGCCCCACGTTGTTCGACAGCCGAGCCCTTGTCTTTTCTCTTTGTGCAGACAGAACCCCTCACCATTCTCTCCCCTAAGGTAGAGCTCTTTATTGGCAAGGAATCTTCTATCTCACTTATTTTTAATCACTTACAGAAAAAACCTTTCAATAATTGGCACAACGGAACATTGCAGATAACCTTAGAAGAAGGGGCGGAATGTTTCTGTTTTGAAAATAGCTCCGATCTTCAACAAGGGTTTGCTTTTCACTCGACCCGAGCGATGGTTAAAGGAGGAGGGCTTTTTCACCATTTCTCTCTTGCCTCAGCTCCTTCTTGCGTTGTGCGTCATCAATTGTGTGCGCAATTGGTGGGAGAAGGAGCCCGGGCGGAGTCGAGGGGGCTTGCTCTTCTGTCTCATCAGGGGCATACTCTCTTCTCCACAGAAATAAAACATATCGCGCCTCACACGAGATCCTGTCAGGGTCATAAGTCTGTGTTGGCTGGCAGAGCTCATTCCCATATTTTTGGAACAATCTATGTCGATGCAAAAGCTCAGAAAACAGAAGCTTATCAAACCAGCCAGCAACTGCTGTTGAGTGCGCAGGCCAAAGCAACAGGACAGCCCAACCTAAAAATCTTTGCGGATGATGTGAAAGCCTCTCACGGTTTTACTTGTACACAACCCAATGAAGAGGAACTCTTCTACTTGAGGGCTCGAGGGTTGGGAGAACTAGAGGCAAAAAAAGAGTGGGTTTCTGGGTTTTGCCGAGAACAGGTGGAGATGCTCCCTCCCTTTGCGCAGATCGTAGCGAAGGAGAGAGTGTGTTCTTGTTTGCTCAATGACCAGGCCATATAAGGAATCTCATTGTGTTGGATATACGAGCTATACGAAGAGAATTCCCTATCTTTGACGAAAAGATCAATGGTCATTCCCTGAACTATCTTGACACTGCAGCAACTGCGCAAAAACCTCGTACGGTGATTGAAGCTATCGTCGACTACTACCAAAGAGGGTGTGGGACGATCAACCGAGCTCTCTATCCTCTCTCCTTATCGGCGACAAAAAAGGTGGATGAGGTGAGAAAAAAGGTTCAACATTTCATCGGAGCATGCGACGAAAGAGAGATCATCTTCACCAAATCAACCACGGAATCAATCAACCTTCTCGCTATTTCTTGGGGTAAGCGGTTTGTGAAGCAAGGGGATGAGATTATCATCTCAGAAATGGAACATCATGCAAATATTCTCCCCTGGCAAGTCCTATGTCGGGAAAGGGGAGCCGTTTTAAGGGTGATCCCTCTCAATTCTCGGGGAGAACTGGATATAGCTGCTTATGATGCCCTGCTCTCTCCAAAGACGAAAATGGTCAGCGTGACGCATGTCTCCAACGTAACAGGGGTAGAAAACCCCGTGTCCGACTTGGCCGAACGTGCGCATCGTTGCGGAGCCCTCATCATGGTTGATGGAGCTCAGGCAGTCCCCCACCTCCCTGTCATCGACGTGCAAAGGTTAGGCGTTGACTTCTATGCTTTTTCTGGACACAAAATGTATGGCCCGACAGGAGTGGGGGTATTGTATGGCAAACGTTCTCTTCTAGAGGAAATTCCTCCATTTTTGCTAGGAGGCGACATGGTAGATCGGGTCTCCTTTGACAGAAGCACATTTCAGCCCGCCCCCTCAAAATTTGAAGCGGGAACCCCCCATTTGGCGGGGATTTGGGGCTTAGGGGCTGCGATCGATTACCTCTCCTCTGCGGACAGGAGGGCACTGGCCATGCGAGAAAAAGTGCTGTTAGCCAGAGCGTTGGGGAGATTAGAGAAGATTCCCGGTCTTTCCCTTTTTGTCTCTCCCGCCCGAAAAATCGGAGTCGCGAGCTTTTGCATCAAGGGAGTTCATGCCTCTGATCTAGGGACAATGCTCGGATGCAAGGGAATTGCGGTACGTACGGGGAATTTATGCGCACAGCCCTTTCTTCACCGATTGTCTATCAGTTCGTTAGTGCGCTTCTCTTTCGGCCTGTACACGACAAAAGAAGAGGTCGATGGCTTCATCTCTTCTTTGCTGGAGATAATCCCCTGTTTGAAGAGAGAGGAGAAAGCCACCACTTTCACGGGTTCCCCCAACATTCTATGATGGTACCCTCTACCTGTGTCATTTTCTGCGTATATCTTCCGATCAGAGGGAGCACGATGATTTTTCATCTCCAGTAGGAGACTGTTATGTCGACTTAGTGTGAAAAACTATAGGAACCTAAGTGAGGAATCCAAAATCTGTCATCGTCAAATGAAAGACCGTTGCATAATTTTCCTTAGAACTTGTCGTCGATCACCAAACCATGTGGTACAACGAAAATAGAAAAGAGGAGAATATGTATAAATAATTTATAATGAAGAGTTTACTTAGATTGTAAATTTTGAACCCTTCGCTTGAATTCTCATGGTTTTTTACATTAAGTGAGTCAATCAGAGGTTATGCAATGGTCTTAATGATGCAATGATTTCTGCATGCGCACAAGGAAGATGAGATCATCCTTCAAAAATCCCAGGAAAAACCAACGCTTGGTCCGGGTCTAACGTCACCATCTCTCCTTCTTTAAGCACAGCAAATGCCGCATCTGCCCGAAGAATCACAGGGATCTGATAGAGGACAAAGAGCTTGCATGCCTGTTGTTCGGAAAGAAGATCATCAGGATGATTCTGTAAAATGAGACCAGAGATGTTCTTCAAGGTCTCTGTAAAGTGAGGAAAACATTTTGAAGCAACAACAATACGATGATCAAATCGGCTTACATCTACGTTCGATTCTGCGTCGAACATAAAGGAGATCTTTCCATGCACCTTCTCCCCCATTCCCCCTTTTCCCTTGACCAGAACCCGTCCGATATGTTCCATCAACATCATGTTAGTCATTCCTCGAACACTCAATAATTGCCCCGAGGTGATCACCACCAACTCCCCATACCGAACTAGGTTGCGCCCCAAGAGACAGCGCGTGGCTACCTCCACCCCCTCTCGAACGCTTCTGACCTTTTCACGGATGGGAATCACCCCCCAAATGAAGGAGAGTTGATGATAGATGTTGCAGGATGGCGTGATCGCAATAATGGGCATTTCCGGACGAAAACAGGCCATCATGCGCGCGGTAAAGCCACTTGTTGTTAAAGCAATGATTGCCCTCCCATTCCCACTATAGGCCGTGCTAATCGCAGCCAAAGCCACAGAAGCCGCCATATGGTAAAACCTCTGTTTCCACATCTCTTGATGCAAGAAAGAAAAATAGGAAAAACCTTTTTCCGTCTCTAAAATTGTGTCTCGCATCAACTTTACCGTCTCTACGGGAAAACGACCGACAGCGGTCTCCCCTGATAACATCACTGCGGAGGTCCCATCATAGATTGCATTTGCTACATCGGAGACTTCTGCTCTAGTCGGCCTGGGGTTGGAGATCATTGATTCCAACATCTGCGTGGCTGTCACCACTGGTTTGCAAGCATAAAGGCACTTGTGAATCATCTCCTTTTGAAGCTTAGGGATTTGAGTAATGGAAAGTTCCGTCCCCAGGTCCCCTCGAGCCACCATAATCCCGTCAGCCGCTCGCAGGATGGTGTCAAAATTCTTTACTCCCAATGCATTTTCGATCTTGGCGAGGACGAGCATATCCTCTGATCCGTGCTGAGACAATAATTCTTTAATGATCAAGATTTGCTCTGCCGATTGAATGAAGGAAGCTGCAATGATACTGACCCCCTCTTGACACCCTAATGATAGGATGTCTTCCTTATCCTCCTGGGTCAAAAGGGGAATTTTTAAATAAACATGAGGAATATTGACCCCTTTCCCTCCCTGCAACAGACCTTCGTTTTCGACCTGCAGAAAGAGGCCCTCTTCATCTTTTTCCACCACTTCGCAGGAGATGCGCCCATCGTCGAAGAGCACCCTTGTTCCAACCTCCAATTCCTCCACGATGTGAGAAGGGTGTAGACTGATTCCCTCCTCGGTCCCGGCCACATGTTCCTTCGTCACCCTCAACCGCATCCCCCTGGTCAAGGAAAGGGGAACCTGTAGCGGAGCCACCCTGACCTCTGCCCCTTTGGTGTCTAACATGATCGCGACAGGACGATCCCTTTCCCGGCGAGCCTGCTTGACCTGTGCAATCATCTCGCTATGTTCTTCCCTGGTCCCATGACTCATATTCAACCTGGCTACATCCATCCCTGCATCGATCAACTTCAATAGGGTAGGATATTGGCAGGTAGCCATACTCAAAGTGCAAATAATCTTTGTACGCCGATGCATCATGAAGACACGAACGATTGTTAGACCTTCACAGGCATATCAGAGACAGAACAATAAATCTACACAGAACGAAAGTATGTGGTGAAAAAATGGGTGAAACGATCTCGAAATTCCTCTATCTCCCCACTGTCCAGAAAGGGCAAAGGGATCATTCGATGATGAAAAAAAAAGATTACCATCAAACCTGATCAGGTTGAAGAATAACATATTGATCTTGAACAGAGCCAGAAACACGCAAACCAAAAGTCCCCTGAGGTTAACCATGGGCAAGTGCGGCGACGCATATCTCGAAATCAGGGAAATCTCTCAGCTTGACCGCCCACCTGAAGTAGATAAAACTCTCGTGCAAGGACAGAACTAGGCAAACTGAGAACGGAGTTTGGGAACCAACATTAAGCCCTCAGCCTGCGCCCTCAAAAAACCGGGCAACCGCAAATCCACCTCCAAGTAAAGACCGTTGCATAACTTCCCTTAGAGCTTGTCGTTGATCACCAAGCCATGTGGTACAACAAAAATAGAAAAGAGGAAAATATGTATAATGAGTAATTTATTAATGAAAAAACTTACTTAGACCGTAAATTTTGGGCCCTTCGCTTGAATTCCCATGGTTTTTCACATTAAGTTGATTCAATCAGAGGTTACGCAACAGTCTTAAGGTAGGGGATACTCAGGCCCACTTTCGACCCTCTCAAATGACCACCTGCCCCCTGCGCGTCTCCCCTTCAGCCTATCCTCTATACGCGGCCAAGGTCCATAATTGACAAGGGCGAAAGACGGGATTCGAACCCGCGACTCCTGGAACCACAATCCAGTACTCTAACCACTGAGTTACTATCGCCATCCGACACAACACGCGTCAATGGAACTACAAATCTGCATTTTGGTCAACTCTTCTTTCCGCTTTTTTCCGTTTCCTTCCCTTCGTCTCCTAGCAACAAGGTATGTGTTTCCACCGTTCGGGTAATCCTCATCCTCACCAAGGTGATGTTGAATAATACCCATCAACGCTTTCAATGACCATCTGCCCTCTATAAAGCCACCGCATCATTTCCCCTAGGGACCCATCTGCAAAATTATTTGTATGTAAAAACAATACAACTAGTAGGCCCTCGCATTCACCAGGGATCTGTTGGGAAATAGGAACGTGCTAATGGTGATAAAAACCTTCAGAGTCAGCACACAAACAAAATGGCTGACATATTTATAACTCATTAAACATAAAAAAAGAATGCGGTGTACGCGTTCACAGGGATAGCAAATAGACTCGAAATATTCGGCCAAGCCACCATTTTTTTGATTACGACTGGTAAACAGCACTAACCTGAGTCTTAACTCTATGATACGCGTTCACGGGAGAACAACGAAATAAATCAATATCCCTCTTTCATAACCAGCAAACCACCACCAGACCTTCTATCTTTCACTTTCTTGCAACGCATTCCTCCAAAAAAATGCTGAAAAAAAGGAGACACTGTAGAGCGCGATCCACGCTGCCCCCCCCAGAGGCATACTAACATTACAGAACTAAAAAGGAAGGGAGAGACTTTATCTCGTAGAAAGATTCAAAGAGCTCGATTAGGAAGAGAAACAGATTTTTCGACCTTTGTTGCAAAGTGACGGCTACGATCATCAACCTTTCAATCAATCTAGTTCCCCAAGTCGATTGACTTCCTAAAGAAATTTTTTTGAGTATCACATTAGTTAAGTATCATACAGGAACGAAGAGCCCCTTCGGCCAGGTTATTCGTAGATTCGACTCCCTCTTCATAAAGAAAACCATTGCATAACCTCCCTTAGGGTGTGTCGTTGATCACCAAACCATGTGGCACAACGAAAATAGAAAAGAAGAAAATGTGTATAAGCAATTTATAATGAAAAGGTTAAGTTTATTAAAGTTTTGAGTTCCCCTCCTGTATTCCTTGCAAGCTTTCACACCAAGTCGACCAATCAGAGGGTATTCAATGGTCTTTAGGAGGGCTCGGGGGAAGGCCATGTTTTGGTATGCATGGCAAATATTCAAATGAAAAGACAAGAAATAGTGCAGAGTTGCATGATCCGTTTGCACGAATCATCTGTCCTATGGGCGTATATTCAGTGTTCAAACTTTCTTTGCTAAGATTCTTGTTGTGATTTTATAAAAGATGTTTTAAAGTCTCGAGGAGCGGATGGTCGTTTATCCTCCGTTTGTGTCGTTAGTCAGAAGGAGGTGTGCAGTGAATGTCACCACAGGTGAAGGTGGAAAGATATCGTGAGAAAAGTGTGGGGTCTATTGTCAAAAGTGGTGTCCATGTGGGCGTTTTTTCAGGGAACGATGCTTTTCCCTCAGGAAATGGCAAAGGGGGAGGGTCCTCTCCGGTTGGAGGTTATCCTTCCCCTTATCGTTCGTTCTCAGGGGGGTAAAGGTGCTGTGGTATGGGAGTTAGATGAGCAACAGTCTTCTATCGATTGGCTAAGAGAGGCATGTCGATGGATCAAAGAAAATGGAGGATCTCCGGGGGATCTTATTCTCGCCTTCCTATATCCTTCTCCCCCCATGGACTCCCTAGCCTCTTGTCAGCCTGGAGATGTCTCGGGGACATATTATCCTGAGACGCCCTCTTTTCACAAAGTCCAGAAACAACTGCAGCGTCTCAAAGAAGAACATCACCTTCGCATAGGGATGGGTGTTGGGTTTCGGGGGTTCCCTTTTACAAAGAAATCACTAGAGGATTACGGTATCGCGTTCCGTAAAGGAACCCAAGGGAGTTTCCTGGAGTGGAGTGAGCCCCTAAAAAATAGAGTAATAGACAATCTCGATGGTCCTCGAGGATCGAAAGAAGGGGAAGAGTTGGTTCAAGGGATAAGTGTTTTGTCTCCCCTCTTGACGAGGCCGGATTCGTTCAAAGAGAATAAAAATCTAGAATGGGGAAAGTTATTCGATCAGCCGCAGACGATAGCGTCCAAATTCATACCCATTCTGACCAGCTCGGTCTTCGTGATTGGGGAATTAGCGGCAAAGCGTCAGGGTTTAACGCATTGTCTCACTTCTGGGCAGTTTGTTCGTCACATTCCTGATAAAAGTCAAGAGAAGATGTGGAAAGAAGAAGTTAAAGTCGTACAGGCACATTCCTCTTTCGTGTATATGCCTGAATCCCCTTCAGAGGGTAAAGGATTGACACAATCCGGTCATGCCTCTGTCTGTCTTCTCTTTGACGGAAGAGTCAGGGTCAACCTCATTCCCACATATCGAGGAGGGAAAAAAGAACTAGAAGAGGAATTGACTCGGTTAGAGAACCTAAGAACCGCGGTAGAGGGAAGGAGAGAAAGCATGAAGAAGGCGAAGATGCCCAGGGCTACGAACGAGTGGGTCTCCATCGAGGAGGCATTCCCGCAGGTCGGGAAACCCAGTTGGGGATTAACTTGTCTGTTTTACGATCCCGATGTGAAGGATTCGATGTTGCAAAATGGTCCAATGCGGCTACTGCCTCCTAGCCCCACGTTAGAATTGTTGGATATGTTCTTTGAGAAAAGTAAGAGAGGGTGGGGAGTGACAATGTTGTTTGTGCATCCGCCCCGCCTCGTTGGTTCCACCTTCCGGGTCGATCAGAAGGAGGAAACGAATACCCTAGGTTATATTCTTAATAAACAGTTAGTAAGATACTCTCCTCCTCTACTGGGAACAGAGATTCTTACCTCCCCTCTTTCTCCTCCTCCTCTTTCTCCTCCTCCTCTCTCTCCTCAAGAAAAGGGCAAACCCAAGTTCTACCGCTCCCGTCCTTCCTCTACTAAGGCTGATGGACTTCAACGTACGGAAGAGGGGAGTAACATCCGTGGCGAACCTTTTTGTAGAGAGCAACACGTTATACATCAGCATAGTAATTAGGAGAGTCTTCCTGTCTTTGTAGTGCTGTTACCACCCCCGTACATGTGAAACCAGGGCTGAGGAGGGTCCCAGGGACCTTCCCCTTCCAGGAGGCAGGGGTTTTCGCGATAGCGTTATCTCTTTCAGACATTCGTTCTTCTTTAACATTTGATAGAATGTTTTGTTACCCTTTTAAAGCTTCATCTTGTACACTCGCGTTATCGAAGGTGGAGTGGGGGGGGCGCAGTTGCCCGTTTTGTGCGATTGGCTGTTTGTGTGGACAACAGGAAAGTAGTAGAAAAAGTAAGCGTGATGTGGATGACGCGGAGGAGGTTTGGATGAAAGTGGTGGGTAGTTTCCTCTCAAAGCTGATGGTGGTGTGTTGTTTTTTGCAAGTGATGGTGGTTTTTGCTGGAGAAGGCAGATCTGCCCGCTTGGGGGTGGTGGTGCCCCTTCACCTACCCCTTGAAAAGAATCAGGTGTTGAAACAGTGTCACCCTTTTCGTTTAATCGAAAAGGTGATGAAAGAAGCAGAGCGCCGTGGAAAAGATACGAGTTTTCTCAAGTCGATTACGCTCCTTCCTTTGCCCCGTAAAGGAAGTCTGTCTCGTGAAGAGGTGTGCCTCAGTGAAGTCGACGCGAAAGACCCTTATCTCGAGCAATGTCTTTCGGAGGCGGGCAGTCTGTCGCAGAAATATGGGGTTCGGTTGCTGTGGGGGGTGAATGGGGATTTGATTGACAAAGCATCTCGCTTATATAGAAAATCCTGTCAAACGGAAAATCGGGAAGAATGTCTGAGAAATCAACAAGCGTGGAAGCATCTCTGTACACAGACAGCGGAGAATTGTTCTCAAATGTCGCAACAGGCGATGGGACAGAGTCCGGAGGATTCGGGGCGACCGGTCTGTGGGTTTCACTTATTCCTGCCTGTGAGTGGGGGTGGGGGTACGTTTCCCCAGACTCATGCAGCCACGTTCTCTTATTTGCTCCACAAAGCCTCGGAGAGGGCAGAATTAGGGTCCTCTGGTGAGGAGGATGGTGGGCTTTCTGTATCTCCTGCGTTCAACGATCAGGAAAAGGAGAAGAAGATAAGAAAAAGGAGGAAGAAGATGCAGAGCTGTTCTTCCGTCGTTTGCAACGATGTCGGTGTCCTGAAAGAAGGATGTACAGAGATCTTTCCTTACATGGGGATGGGCCATGTCTGCGTAATCATATCTCCCCTTCCAGGAGAAGACCTTCAGAATCGGATTGAAGAGGTGGAACGACGGGTGAAGGGGATACGTGCGAGTGGTGAGACCTCCTCTGTTTTTAGCGACTTGTCCCCTGAATGTTGTTCTGATGAAACGGGGAATTTTTCCTTACAACCTCTCAGACTTGAAGAAGGAGGGCATCTGAGCTTGGGCATTTTCCTGGACAGCTCTTCTGGAATACCTTGCCCCTTCCTGGGGATAGACGGAGAGAGAAAAGAATATTTCCTTGAACAGATTAAGGAGATTTTGAAATACTGTTTCGAAAAGGGGAGGGATTGCGAAATCATGGGGTCTGATGTGGAGCTTCTCACACAATATTCCTTGCGCTGTGGAAAGGTTATAGATCCCTTGTACATGCTATTGACCTGTTTTGCGGGCTTGCTTGATGAGAAGGCACTTCTTTGGTAATGGTTCGATGGACGGGAAGGGAAGACAGGCGAATTGTCACCGCAGGGAATAGTACCCCATTGCCCCTCTTTAGAGACAGTGAAAAGGGGTGACGGGCAGGCTCTAGAGATTCTTTGTTATATCCTTTCCTTATAGAGGACCACCGAGCTGTAGTGAAGTGGCCGCCGCCGCCTCGGCTATTCGTAAAACAGGCCCATTTGGTTCGTCTGAATCCGCTGGTCTAAAATCAAAAAGTTAGCGAATTAAGTTAGAACTCGTCGTTGATCACCAGGCCATGTGGCACAAAGACAATAGCACTTTTCGATACAAGTAGTCTATATGCACTAAATCGTCAACAGGAGGATTTAAATTGCATTATTAAGACCGTTGCATAACCTCTAACCGTCTGGTTTCATTCAGAACAATCTAAGTATTTTTAAAAAATGAGCTCACAGTTTAAGAATTTTTGGTCATTTTCGTGTACAAGACTCAAAGATCCGTCCATCGTTTCAGCAATTTGTTGTGCTTATCCGGGTTGGG
>Ga0049116_10000122_pt1 | contig 16734 bp, 17 predicted proteins | sample WorMetvacBELIZE2_FD_55049 | JGI IMG/M metagenome (GOLD analysis project Ga0049116, IMG submission 55049) | Marine gutless worms symbiont microbial communities from Max Planck institute for Marine Microbiology, Germany - Olavius vacuus BELIZE.2 | ecosystem: Host-associated > Annelida > Digestive...
ATTACCCAATTCATTTAATCGCAGCAGTCGCTAAGAATGGAGTTATAGGTAAAAACAATAAAATGCCTTGGCATTTAGCTGAAGACCTAAAGCATTTTAAGAAGCTTACAATTGGTAACCCAATAATTATGGGACGTAAAACCTTTCAATCGCTTTCAAAACATCTAGACCAACGTTATCATATTGTTCTTACCAGACAAAAAAGAATATCAATCAATGGTTATACAACAAACGGTAATAAAAATATTATATCCCCTAATAAAAAAGAAATCGGTTGTATTGTAAATAGTACAAAAGAGGCTCTAAAAATCAATTCTCAACCTTCACTGTTTGATAAATCTGGATTTCTAAAAGTATATGTAATTGGCGGAGCACAAATATATCAACTTTTTCTATCAATTGTAGATAAACTATATATTACTGAGATTGATCAAGAATATATTGGTGATACTTACTTTCCTTTTTGGAATAATTTATCAGAAAAATTTACCAAAATTTCATCAACAAAACACATAAGTGTAAACGAGTTAAAATACTCTTTTACCGAATATCAAAAAAATACTAAATCGATTAAATAATAAATTTATTCCATAACCGACAATAACTATAATCAATTAGNANAAACACCATGACAATTTATAACTATAAAGCTGTTAATTACGCAGGTCGAAAGATTTCCGGTGAAATGGAAGCCTCTAATCCAATAGATTTAGAGGCTCGACTAAAATCCCTGGATTTGGTTCTTTTACGATGTAAAGAAAAGTCCCCTGATATTACCGGCATCTTTAGTAAAAAAAGTTTAACNATGAAGCGTCGGGAATTAATTATTTTTACTTTCCAATTAGAACGAATGGTTAAAGGTGGAATTTCGGTATTAGATGGTCTAAGAGATATTAGAGATAGCGCGGAATCTCCTGCCCAACAATATGCNGCTAGCTTATTGGTTGAAAGTATTCAAGCCGGTTCAAATCTTTCTAAAGCAATGGAAGAACAACCAAACAATTTTCCTGAAGTTTACATAAGTGTGGTTCGCAGTGGTGAAAATTCCGGCAATCTAGATTATGTCCTTCGTGAGATCGGTGAAAATTTAAAATGGCAGGACGAATTTGCTGAAAACATTGGCCGATTATTTGTATATCCATCAATTGTATTATTAGTAGTAATCGCAGCTATTTCATTTTCATTAATTTACTTCTTACCTAAAGTAAAAGATTTTATTTCTGATACTTTGCAACAAGAATTACCATGGTATACCGCAATCCTGATTTCGACCTCAGACTTTATGGTTAAATATTGGATTGTGGTTTTTTTGGTCCCAATTGTTTTATTTTTAGTGGGATTTAGTTCATATAAGACTATGCCGCCGGTTAAACTTTTATTTGACCAAATAATATTAGATTTACCAAAAATTGGAATTTTAATTCGCAAAATCGCTCTCGCCAGATTTGCATCAATGTTTGCATTGTTATATAGCTCTGGAGTATCGGTATTGGATAGCTTAAAGTATTGTGAAAAAGTATTAGGTAATTCCTATCTTGAAAAAGCAGTTGATCGCATAAGATTTTTAATATCCCAAGGTTCAGGGGTATCGGAGGCATTTTCGAAAACTGCTTTATTTCCGGCGCTGGTTATTAGAATGATCAATGTTGGGGAAACCACCGGTAACATTGATGATGCATTAAGAACTGTTGCATATTTTTATCAACGAGATGTCCGAGATTTTGTCGAAAAACTTTTGAAACTAATTGAACCGATCCTTACCTTATTTCTAGGCACTCTTTTGGGTTACATCCTTTTAGCGGTATTACTACCGATTTACAATGCAATTAGTTCTATCAATCTTTTGTAAATATTAAAACATATTACAATAAAGAAAATTCCAATTTGAGTTTGCCAAATGAAATTAACTAATCCTAAAAAGTATCTAATTTTTTATCTTTGTCGAAATTATTTTGATAAAAGCAAGGGAGAAAGCTTAGCTCGAGTTTTTCAAATCCGATCAGGCATTATCTCATTGATAAATATATTTTATTTTGAACAGTTATCACAATTTAGCGACTATCTAAAGTCATATTCGAAAAAGCAAGCTCTTATTGTAATTGAAAGTGAAGATGCAATTATTACCGAAGAAAAAATTCCTTATTTAATCGGTTTTGATCGAATTGCGATAATTAAAAGGAAAGCCGGACAAATACTTGGTGAAGATACNCTTATTCATTACTTTTCTAAAGGTAGAAGTAAAGATAAAGACCGTCAAGAAACCATCGTCTTTTTAGGAATTGGCGATAGCAATAAATGGAATCCTTGGATTTTGGCTATCCGTGATCGTAAATTATTTATTAAAGCGGTAACAATTCCAACTTTTATCTGCTCATCATATCATCAGAATTGGCGAACATCGAAAACCAAAGATGAAATTTTAATTCAAGTTGCATGGAATTATGGTGGACTTTCTCAGTCAGTTATTGCTAATGGTCTGCCGATTTTTTCGCGTTTTTTTCCATGGCTCGATATTCCTTATTCTGATAACTCCAATGAATTAAATAATGGTTGGGATATTGATAAAGCTAAACTAGAAAGTGCAAATCAAACCAAAAAATTATTAACTTTTTTACAAGGTCAAGGTTTATGGAATCCCGGTCAACCTACCAACCTTTCAGTTGTATTACCGGCAAACTTAACTAATGCAAATATTCAATTTGATGAAATTTTTGGTTTTGCGCCGAATGTAGTATTTGCTCCTACATTAAGTGATATTCGTTATCAATTAAAAGATAACGCTTCAATTAATTATGGAGCTGAGACTTTGTATATTGATTATTAGTTAAATCTAAAAAAATTCTCCAATGTGCACCTGATGATATTCGATATCGATATTTAAATTGGCTGGCTATGCGTTTTAGCTCCAACTTGTTCTTTGCGATATTATTAATTTGTTTGGTAATTGTAGGTTATTTAGGAATCGAAGTTGGTTATCACATCTATAAAAGTAACCAGCAACAAAAACAAATAAATACAATTACGGCTAGATATAATAAACTTCGCGAGCAGTTTCCCAATATTGGAATCAGTAATGATCAATTGCGACAAATTATTTATTTAACTGATGGTTTAGAAAATTGTCATCATGGCTTACCAGATTTTTTTAAACAACTAGCAATAATTAATAAAAATTATCCCCAGATCGAATTTAGTGAAATTGAGTGGGATCAAAATCAAACTTATAAATCCGAATTTAAAACTAAAGATTTGATCAACACAACTGAAATATTGTGTAGTGGAAAATATATTCTCAAAGGTTATATTGCAACTTATGCCAATAATTCTCAAAGGGATTTGGAAAATATTTATAATTCATGGTTGGCTGACGCTGAGAATTTAGGGGTAACTATTAAAAATATAACTTCTCCGGTAAATATCCAGACTGGTAAATTCTCAGAAAATCAAGCTCCTCCTGAACGAGCCGAATTTGAAATAATGGTTACGATAAAATAACAATGAAAAGATTTTTTTTTCGAAAATCGCAAAAAAAAGTAGATGATGTTCGCATTAGCGAAATCAAAACTTTAGCATCTCCAATTCAAATCATCAAAAAAACTCAAACCAAAGATGAGATTTTCGAAAATGTTTATTCACACCGACAAGATGTTAAAAAAATTCTAAATTTTGCTGATGATCGATTAATTGTAGTAATTGGACCTTGCTCAATACATGATCCAATCGCAGCCAAAGAATACGCAGCCAAGCTTTATCAGCAAAGCATAAATCATGAGCGAAATTTAAAGATTGTAATGCGGGTATATTTTGAAAAACCCCGAACCAATATCGGCTGGAAAGGGTTAATTAACGATCCGAATTTAGATGGAAGCAATGATATTAATAAAGGGTTAATAATCGCTCGCAAGCTAATAACTGAAATTAATAAAATCGGTTTACCGGTGGGTTGTGAATTTCTCGATATGATTACTCCTCAATATATTGCTGATCTTGTAACTTGGGGTGCGATCGGTGCGCGAACTACCGAATCACAAGTTCATCGGGAATTAGCTTCTGGGCTTTCATGCTCTATTGGTTTTAAAAATGGCACCGATGGTAATTTAGCAATAGCAGTTGATGCAATCTTAACGGCTATGCACCCACATTGTTTTTTATCAGTGACCAAAAAAGGGCAATCGGCAATTGTTCGAACTTCTGGTAATGAAGCAACTCATATAATTTTACGAGGAAGCAAAAAAGATGTTAATTATCAAAAGGAAAATGTTAATTCAGCTTGTCAAGAATTAGCCAAAGCCGGGATTATGCAAAGATTAATGATTGATTTTAGCCATGCAAATAGTCAAAAAAAATATAAAAAACAGCTTGAGGTATGCTCAAATGTGAGTGAACAAATAGCTATTGGGGAAAAACGAATTATTGGAGTAATGATTGAATCGAATTTGGAAGAAGACCGACAAGATCTGCAATTTGGAAAAAAATTAAAATATGGACAAAGCATAACTGATGCTTGTATTGGCTGGGAAGATACTATAAAAGTTCTCAACAAACTGGCAAAAGCGGTTGAAAAAAGAAGAGTGATTTGTTCGCGAAATTAGATGATTGCTTATAAAATATAAAATTATTGTTTTTTAAATTCAGCAAGTTTGTGATCTAATGATTTGGTATTGGTTTTATATCGGGTATTATCTGCAATAGCTATAAATACTTTAAATAAATCCCCAAAACCGGCAACGACTATACCTCCAATAAAAATAGTTACCCCATAACAGAAAAATTGAAAATTGTTTTTTTGGGCTTGTTGATATAAATATAGTTCATCAAAATCCTTGACAAATTGATAGATATTTTCCGGAATATAAGGCAGAATAATTGTGAGAATTCCAACTAATGCTGCCAGCCAACCTAGAGTCCGTAAAATTATCGAAACTAATCGTAGCGCATAAAATTTATACATGTATTTTCCTTTATTATTTCAATTTTTTATAATTGTATTAGAGATTTAATTATAAAATACCAATAATAACAAAAAATTCAACCAATTTATTAATAATCACCTATCATATTTATACCTGTTAAATTATGACTACTGACTATAAGAAATATATTCGAGATCTTCCGGATTTTCCCAAACCGGGAATCATCTTTCGCGATATTACTCCTTTACTGCGCGAAGGTATTGTGTTTGCTCATGCAATTGCTGATCTTGCAAGCGTATTTAGAGGTAAGGCTGATGCGATAGTGGGAATTGAAGCTCGGGGATTTGTTTTTGGTTCAGCCATTGCCCACCATCTATCATTGGGTTTTATTCCCATTAGAAAAGCCGGTAAACTACCTCCCGAGATTGAGTCAATCACTTATGAACTAGAATATGGAAGTGATTGTTTGGAAATTCGCAATGATGCATTTGTAAACGCAAAAAATGTTTTACTGGTAGACGATTTAATTGCCACTGGTGGAACTGCCATTGCTTCAATAGATTTATTAAGCAAACTTAAAGTTAAAGTTTGTGGAATCGCTGCAATTATTGAATTGCAGGAATTAGGTGGTGTAAAAAAAATTGAAGAGAANGGGATAAAGGTTCATACCTTAGTTAAATATTGATAATTTTAGTATTGTTTAAAATACGATTCNACAGGAAATAGAAAATTATANTTTTACTTTTCTTAGAACTGTTTCGCTTATAAAAATATCCCTAATACAATTATTCCTAACAAGATCCGATACCAAGCAAAAATATTAAAAGTATGAGTTTGAATGTATGATAATAACCAGCGAATAGTAATTAATGCCACTACAAAAGAAACTACTAATCCAAATAATAATAAAATCCAATCATTTTGATTGGTAAATAAATGATAGCTTTGAAAAAGCTCAAAGCAAAATGCTCCTCCAAGTGTAGGTAATGCTAATAAAAAAGAGAATTCGGTTGCTGCTTTTCTGGATAAACCCGCAAATAACCCGCCAATGATAGTAGCCGCTGAGCGTGAAGTTCCAGGTATCATTGCCAATGTTTGAAAGATTCCAATAGCAAGTGCAGTCGATGGTTTAATCTGTAATAGTTCATCTTGAGTTTGTATATTAGTTTTCTCATTATTATTTTTATTAACATAATATTCACTAATAAAAATTAAAAATCCACCAACCATAAGAGCTATCGCCACAGTTATTGGATTAAATAACAAAACATGAATTTTCTCGTGTAACAAAGGTCCAAGAATAAGTACCGGTAAAAAAGCTATCAATAANCTGATAAATAATTTACGATTATTGCTATCAATAACCATATTAANTAAACGAATACGATAATGCCAGACAACAGCAAGAATTGCCCCTAGCTGAATAATAATATTAATTGAATTGTATTTAGGATCATCAATATCCATGAAAGCNGAAGTAATTATTAAATGACCCGTACTAGAGATTGGCAAAAATTCAGTTAATCCTTCAACAAATCCCAAAACTAACATTACTAAAAAATCATTCATTTCGGTAGATCATGATATGAAAGTAATAAAATTGATTCTTGGTTGGAATCATTATTGATAAAAATCGGTTTAAGTTTAGGAAATTTTGCTAATAAATTATTAATATTTCCACCAATTTCTAACAATAAATATCCATTATGACTTAGCCATTTTTTTGCTTGATCAATAATTTTAATAATATACTTGAGACCATTATTTCCGCCATCCAGAGCAAGTTTAGGTTCGAAAGTATATTCTCGAGGTAGATTTTTTAATGTTTTCGAATCAACATAAGGTGGATTTGAAATAATTAAATTAAACTTTTTATTTGTTACATTTTCAAAAAGATCACTATGAATTATTTCAACTCGATTTGTTAGATTATATTTAGCAACATTTTTTTTAGCTAAGCTAATGGCATTTTTATCGATATCAACACCAATTACCTGAGATTCTCCAAAAGCATGGGCGGCAATAATCGAAAGAGATCCTCCTCCGCAGCCTAAATCAAGAATATTTTTGCATTGATAATCTTCACTAAGCCAAGGGGTAAGACGATCAAAAATTGGCTTCGCCAATAAGGAACGGGGAATTATTGTTTTGTTATCTACGATAAAATGAAAATCCTCCAACCATATTTCATTGGTTAAATAGGCTATCGGGATTCTTTGATTAATTCTGCTAGCGGCTAAATGATTTATTTTGTTAACTTCTTTTTTGGTAAGTTTGCTAGCTAAAAAAATTTCTCGTTCGAAAATTGGAATATCTATTGCGTAACAAATCAATGCCCAAGCTTCACTAAGTGCGTTGGGATAACCATGACCAAAACATATTTGACTTTGATTAAATCTGCTAGTCAGAATTCTAAGAAGATCTCGAATGGTTAGATTTGAAATGGTATTTTTTCCAATATCATCTCTATTCATCTTGTGGATGAAAAATTGATGAGATTAATAATCTAGATTTTTGATTCTTGCCCTTTCGATGCCAGGAGTGACATTATTGAGCGAATTTCATTTTTAANAAATGAAAAATCAAAATTGTAAATTGCATTACCTGATGAAGAATCTGTTGGGAAAAAAAATAAATCTCCGTTTTCGATATTTTCACTGGTTATNGGCTTNATNCCTGAAGCATTAGTTTGACCANTTCTTTGCATTGGACTTTCAACTAAAGATGCTTTATTTGTAGAAGTTTTATTTGTAGCTTCATCTTCCAATACCGCCCGAGCACCNTTGATGGTAAAAAGTTGTCCATANAGAAGATCGCGAATNTTACGAACTAATAAAACTTCTTCATATTGATAATAACGACGATTGCCACGTTTATTTGGTCGTAGTTTNTTAAATTCTTGTTCCCAATATCGTAAAACATGAGGTTTAACTTGACACAATTCCGATACTTCGCTGATNGTAAAGTAGCGCTTAGTGGGAATTGGTTTACTCAGTTTACTTAGATCAATGTTTTTATCATCTAGCATTTTTATTTATTATTTATGTTGTAGTTATTTTGAGCTTTGGTATGAAGTTTTGCTTCAACTTTTTGTTTTAAACTTTGAGATGCATGAAAAGTTACAACNCGACGAGGNGAGACAACAACGACTTCATTTGTTCGGGGATTTCTCCCTGGACGTTCCTTTTTATCCAGCAGTTCAAAGTTACCGAAATTAACTAATTGAACATCATCACCACGCTCTAATGCCCTAATAATTTCTTCAAAAAAAATTTCTACTATCTTTTTTGATTCTCTTTTGTTTAAACCTACTTTTTCAAACAAAGCTTCAATTAATCCATTTTTGGTAATACTCGACATAAATCAATCAATATAAAAAAACAAAATGTTAGCAATAGATTTCAAGATTTAATTATTGAGCTACATTAAATTGTGATACTAAACTTATATTAACTCAATTTATTTTTTAATTTCTCCAATTCACAACTCGATATATTTTATAACAATATTTTAATTTGACAAATACTATCTATCTTCCTAGTTAATCTAATAATTATTATTTTTTTGTATAAGATCATGCGGTTACTGAAATATCTGACAATTTATTGCTTAATTACTTGATCAATTTTAGTTGAAATTTTTTTTAAATATATATGAATTATTGATAAAGCCGAAGGAGTAACTCCAGATATTGCTTTAGCTTGGGCAAGATTTTGCGGTCGGTATTTGGCAAGATTAAAACGCATTTCATTAGAAAGGTTGGGAATTTGTTGATAATTTATTGATTCAGGAATTGCAACTTTTTCTAAATCAGCCAGGTGTTTTACTTCTTCAATTTGACGATTAATATAACCCTGATACTTAATATCGTTTTCTAAAGTTTGTTCATAGGGGCTTTCATCAATTGATTTAATTTTTAGTTTTTCGGCAATTTCTCTTAGTAGTTTAATATTTACATTGGGTCTTTTTAACAATTGCCAAAAATTTTGATCGTTGGTAATTTCGATTTTTAGTTTTTCATTTAGATATTTTTTAAAATCCTGATCGGTAACTTTATTTTCATTAAGCCATTTTTTGGTTTTATCAAGATACTTTTGTTTTTGATTATATAACCGCCATTGCCGATCTGAAATTAAACCTAATTGGTGAGCAAAATGGCTAAGGCGGATATCGGCATTATCAGATCGTAAATACAATCGGTATTCCGCTCGGCTAGTAAACATGCGATATGGTTCGATAATTCCCGTATGTATTAGATCATCTATCATTACCCCGATATAAGAATTCAGCCTGCTGACAATAAATGGTTCTTGATCTTTAACTCTTAATGATGCATTAATCCCTGCAATAATTCCCTGAGCAGCTGCCTCTTCATATCCTGTAGTACCGTTTATTTGACCGGCAAAAAATAAACCGTTGATTGAATTATTTTCCAAAGTTGGTTTTAGATTTCGTGGATCAAAAAAATCATATTCAATTGCGTAACCAGGTCTAATAATACGAGCATTTTCAAGTCCCGGAATACTTGCAACAACCGATAATTGAACATCAATAGGCAGACTAGTAGAAATACCATTAGGATAGATTTCGGATGTATTTAAACCTTCAGGTTCTAAAAATATTTGATGTTGATCGCGATTGGCAAATTTAACTACTTTGTCCTCTATCGATGGACAATATCGTGGTCCAATAGAATCAATTACTCCAGCATATAAAGGGGAGCGATGCAAATTTTTGTTAATAATTTCATTGGTCTTTTTAGTAGTATTAGTAATAAAACAAGCAACTTGACGAGGGTGCATTTCAATATTTCCTAATACTGAAAAAACCGGTTGTGGTTCATCGTGATTTTGTTTTTTTAACTTTTGATAATTAATGGTTCGACCATCTAATCTTGGCGGCGTTCCAGTTTTTAGACGTTGGTTCGGGATTCTTTCTATTAGGCGATCTGAGAGTTTAATTGAGGGAGAATCTCCCATTCGTCCACCCGCAAAATTAGTCATCCCAATATGAATTTTGCCATTTAAAAAGGTTCCAGTTGTTAGCACTATTGCCGGTGCAAAAAAATCTAAACCAATTTGAGTTTTAACTCCAATTATTTGTTCGTTTTCGATTATTAGATCTTCTACTGTTTGTTGAAAAATTTGCAGATTATCTTGACTTTCAAGCATTGAACGGATATGGGTTTTATAAAGTATCCTATCTGTCTGTGCCCTAATTGCTCGCACCGCAGCACCCTTACTTTTATTTAAAATCCTAAATTGAATGCCACTTTTATCAGTATTCAAACCCATTAGTCCGCCTAAAGCGTCAATCTCATGAACTAAATGACTTTTACCAATTCCGCCAATAGAAGGATTGCATGACATTTGGCCAATGGTATCAATATTTTGAGTGATTAATAATGTTGATGAACCCATCCGCGCTGAAGCCGCTGCAGCTTCGCATCCTGCATGTCCTCCACCAATTACAATTACTTCAAATTTATTAAAGCTAGACATAGCTTAAAGTAAATCGCCAGGTTGTAAACGCATCCCATTTATCACATCTACTGCTCTCAGGGTTTTTTTACCGACTCTTTGAATCATGTTTAATTTTATCGCTCCTTGATTACAAGATATCGTTACCCCATCATTTTCAATTGCAATAATTTGCCCCGGCTTAAATTTCTGATCTTTTTTTAAATTTTCAACTACTTGGCTTTTTCGAATAATAATTTTTTGTTGGTGATGAGAATGATAAAAAGCTCCAAATAGGTGGCTTAAAGCTCGAGTTTTATTGTAAATGTTAATTGGTGTATCGGTAAATAATATTTCACCGTCTTTGGTAGATACTTTTTCAGCATAAGTAATCGGGGTAGTTTTAGCTAACTCTTGTTGTGATCTTGGTTGATATTTTCTTATTCCAGGTTCAAGGTTTAAGTCAGATAATACTTCAATTAAAGTATCTCCTCCGATCTTAGCAAGCTTTTGGCTCAATTCTTTTGCATTTTCGGAAATTTCTATTTCAGTTGATTTTGTTAAATAAACATCTCCTTGGTCTAGTCCTTCGGAAATTTTCATAATTGAAATCCCGGTTTTTTTATCACCTGCCATAATCGCCCGTTCAATTGGCGCAGCTCCCCGCCATCTGGGTAAAATTGAAGCATGAACATTAATTGACGGATGAGAAAAGTTTAATAATTCAGGAGGAATGATTTTGCCATAAGCACANACAACCAAGATATCGGCAAAATTAAATAATTGATTTTGAAAATCCTGATCAGATAATTTATTTGGTTGAAATATTTTAATATTATGATCTATTGCAAATTGTTTTACCGGTGAATAAATTATTTTAAGCCCCCGAGAACTGGGACGATCAGGATTTGTTAAAACTGCCGTTATCTTAAAATTACTCTGAAATTGATAGAGAATTTGCAAAACTATTCGGGCGAATTCGGGATTACCGGCAAACAAAATTCTCATGGGTTTAGACATTTGATAATTATCGATTTATGAGGATACAACTTAATTAGAGCGATAACTTCACTTATATTGAAATGTTAAATTTAAAAATATCAACTATCGTAGATTGATATTGAAAGATTGTTTTAATAAGCTGATAATTTCTTGAATTTGAGAATTAACTTCTTCATCAGTAAGAGTAGTTGAAGGAGATTGTAAGACTAAGCGCAACCCAATGATTTTTTGCTCATTTGCTAATTTATCTCCACTAAATACATCAAAAACCGTAATATTTTTTAATAGTGAATATCTTTTACTATCAATTAAATTTACAATCTCCGCGCTTGCAAGATCTTTGGGAATTATTAAAGATAAATCACGCTCGATTTTCGGTTGTCGATTAATTGGCTGAAATCCAATATTTTCTTTTAGTGATAAAGGATAATAGGCACATTCAAGTATTATCGGTGGATTCGGTAATTCGAATTGTTGAGATATTTGTGGATGAAGTTCACCAATAAAGCCAATTTCTTGGGAATTTAAAATTATTTTTGCTGAGCGAGCGGGATGCAAAAATTTTGGATTTTGATTTTTTAGATATTGACAAAATTCAAAATTATGATTACTAAAAATGGTTTCAAACTCACCTTTAAGATCGTAGAAATCAACAAATCTTTTAGGTTCAGCCCATTGACTAGGTTTAAATTCGCCCCAAATTAGCATTGCCAAATTATATGGTTGGTAATAATTACCTTGCTCTCCTTGAATACTTTCATGTAAATTATGGGAAAATTGATCAAATTTAAATACTCTGGATATTTCAAAAAGACGAACCGATTTTTGTTGATTTCGATTTTGCGACGCACAGGTCTCAACTAATGAACCGCTAAGTTGTGATCGCATAACCGTTAAATTGTCAGTTAGTGGATTAGCCAGCTCAATTGGTTGGGAGTTCTCGGTTGAAAATATTTTCTCAATTTTTTCCGAAACAAATCCATAATGAATGGTCTCGGTAAAACCTACTCTAGCTAGTATCTTACATAAATCAAGCCAATAAAGTTGATTTAAATTAGATGATTGTTTGGGATTAATAACGCCAATTTCTGTGGGCATCGATTCTTCAACTAAATCATAACCAACAATTCTAGCAATCTCCTCAATTAAATCTTCTTCGATTTCAATATCAAAACGCCAAGAAGGAGCTATAACCTCATATTGATCGGAATCAATTTTTTTAATTTCAAATCCAAGTTTGGTTAAGGTATTTTCAACTTGTTCATGGCTATATTTATACCCAATTAATTTATTAGCTTTAGAAATATGAAAAACAATTGGAAGAGATTTTGTTTTTTCTAAATTTTTAGCACTAGATAAATTACCTATCCTGCCACCACAAATTTTGCTTGCTAATTCGCAGGCTCGGTCTAAAGCTATTTGAGAGATATTTTGATCAACGCCTCTTTCAAATCGATAAGCCGCTTCTGAACTAATCATTAACTCTTTAGTTACTCCTTGAATTGCAGAGGGGGCAAAATGGGCAGATTCAAAAAAAACTTTTGTTGAAGAATTATCATCAATTGAAATTGCGCTATCTAATCCCCCCATAACCCCGCCAAGCGCAGTGGGTTTATCATTATCGGTAATCAATAATACATTTTCCGATAAATTACGTTCATCACCAGTTAAAAGTTTAAATTTGCTTTGATCCTTTTTATGATTAAAAAATCTAACGCTAATATTTGAAATCTTATCACGATCAAATGCATGGGTTGGTTGACCGGTTTCTAACATTACATAATTGGTAATATCTACTAACGGATGAATTGGGCGTTCACCACATTGAATTAATCGAATTTGAATATTTAAAGGGGTTTTAGCATTTGTTTTAATATCCGAAACCACTCGGCCAAAGTATTGTGGACAAGCGCTACCGGCATTTAAACTAACAGGATACTGTATCATCATTTTCTGAATTATTAAATAATTTTGGATTTGGTTTAATCTTATCAAAATTTATTGGGCAATCAACAACTGCGGAAATTTCCCGAGCTAAGCCAATCATGCTTAAACAATCCCCACGATTTGGAGTAGGAGTAATATTAAAAATTTTATCAGCCGTAGGTAAATACTGGTGAAGATGTTGACCAATCGGTGCGTCATCAGGTAATTCCAAAATTCCTGGATAATATCTTCTAAACCAACTAATTCAAGTTCTTTAGCTGAACATAACATTCCTTCAGATTCTATTCCTCGTAAATTGGTTTTTTTTATTGTCTGCCCTAGTATTTGAGCATTAATTTTGGCTAATGGTGACCTAAGTCCAATGCGAACATTGTTAGCGCCGCATACTATTTTTAGGTGATTGCCTTCACCAATACTTACTTCACATAAAGATAATTTATCTGCATTAGGATGAGGAGAGATATTTTCAATCTTAGCAATAACAATGTTTTCATCACTATTGCCAAAATTTTCAATCGCATCAACTTCAACCCCAGCCATAGTTAGTTTTTGAGCTAGCTCATCATCCGTAATTGACCAGGTAACAAATTCCCTAAGCCATGAAAGGGGGAATTTCATAAAGGATTAAATTGCTCTAAAAAACGATGATCATTTTCATAAAAAAGTCGCAGATCATTTACACCAAACTTTAACATTGAAAGTCGATCAATGCCGATGCCAAATGCCCATCCTTGATATTCATTTGCATCAACCCCGCCGGATACTAAAACATTAGGATGCACCATTCCACTACCGGCAATTTCCAACCAGCCAGTATATGAGCATACCCGACATCCCTTAGTATTTCCTTGTTGATCTAAACAAAAAACACAGCTCATATCAAATTCTGCAGATGGTTCGGTAAACGGAAAAAAAGAAGCTCGACATCTTAGTTTTATTAATGGTGCCTGAAAATAAATTCTTAATAATCCTGCGATCACCGACTTCAAGCTGGCAAAGTTTACTTCACGATCAATCCATAAACCTTCAACTTGTTGAAACATCGGTGAATGAGTTGCGTCGGAATCTACCCGATAAACCCTCCCGGGGGCAATTATTTTAATTGGTGGTTTTGAATTTTTAATATGTTCACGCATATAACGAATTTGCACCGGTGAAGTATGTGTACGAAGTAGAACCGATTTTTCATCCTTAATAAAAAAAGTATCTTGCATCGATCGGGCAGGATGTTTTTCGGGAATATTGAGAGCGGAAAAATTTAACTCATCTAATTCAATTTCCGGTCCATCAGCAACTGCAAAGCCCATTTTGCTAAAAATTTCTTCAATTTGAATTCTGGTAATAGTATTTGGGTGAAGACTGCCGCGATGACTTTTACGACCGCTTAAAGTTACATCAATTTTTTGGGCATTTAATTTACGATTAATTTCTTCATCGGTAATTCTTTGTCGATTTTTTATTAATAAATCTTCTAATATCTTTTTAGCATTATTAATATCCGCACCTTTGGTCTTTTTTTGCTCCAATGGTAGCTTAGCTAAATCTTTCAGTTCAGATGTTAGCAAACCATCTTTTCCTAAATACTTTGCTTTTTCAGATTCCAACTGCGCTGATTGATGAATATTGGCAAAAGCTAATTTTGCCTTTTCAATCAGTTGTTCCAAATTTAAATTTTTATTTTTTTCAGGATTCGACATTTAAAATTCTAATTGACGATTAAATATTTTTAGTAGTGATATTAATCTGAGGCAGTAACTTTTTCAACAATTGCTTTAAAACCATCTGGATCGCTTACTGCTAGCTGAGCCAATACTTTTCGATCAATTTCGATTTCTGCCTTATGTAAACAATCAATTAATCGACTATATGAAATTCCGCATTTGCGAGCTGCTGCATTTATTCTTACAATCCAAAGTGCGCGAAATTGACGCTTTTTTTGACGACGATCGCGATAAGCATATTGACCGGCCTTAATAACTGCTTGCTTAGCAACCCGATAGACATTTTTACGACGTCCGAAAAAACCTTTGGCTTGGGCTAATACTTTTTTATGACGAGCTTTGGCGGTAACTCCTCTTTTTACTCTCGGCATTTTAAACTCCTTTTATAGATTAACTATGAGGTAACATTCTTGAAATTGATTTAACATCGGCTTTATCGATTAAACCAATTTTGCGGGAATGTCTTTTTACTTTAGTTGATTTGGCTAAAAGCAAATGCCTTCGATTTGATTTGTTAAATTTGATAGTGCCGCCGGGGCGTTTAGTAAAGCGTTTTGCCGCCCCACTTTTAGTTTTAAGCTTAGGCATTATTATCCTTCCACTAATTATTTTATGAACAATGGAGGCAGGAAAAGCTAATTATTCCCGCACTTGATATTCCAATTTCACTAATTTATAAAAAATTTTACGGATAGAAATCCGAAAAAAGAATTTTAACATATAAATAAATATTTTGAGTATGAGCATAACTCTTGAAATAAGTTTGAAATAATTTTATTCGCGAATTTTATGGGGTTTACACTTTAGGATAAATATTAATATCGGTATGGCTGCAAGCGATGATATTAGATGCTTTAGACTATGCCCAGAAATTATATTATTGGTTATTTCAAAGAAAAAGTTATCACTAAATTCGCATATCTTTGCAATTAAATATAAGGTAATAATCAACCAGTAATTGATAGTTGGAAATTTAAGATCAATATTTGATTTAAAACCTAAAACAAACACAATTACAATCCCCAATACTTGAGCGATAGACCAGGGAGCTAGATCATTTGTAAGATACCAATAATAATTTGATACCATAAGTATCAACAAAAATATAATTGAATAGATTACTGATAGTTTTTGATTTAGTTTTTGATAAATAACTAAACCCAGAATTCCACTAATTACAATAGCAATTCCAACCCTATCGATAAAAAGACTTAATTTATCGAGAACAAGGTGAAAATAGCTAGATCCTATTGAAGTTATTACCAAGCCAATAAATATTACCAATAAATGACAAAATAAAATCTTTGAAAGATATTTTTTTCTAAAATAAACTAGCGCTAAACCAATTAACCCAAAAATCAAATAGGGCAAATTGGTAATTAAATCCATAAAGTTGGGGAATGATTTTCCAATCAATTTGAAAGTTCGAGTATCAGCAAATTCAGTATATTCAGCCGGTTGATATATCGGAGATAGTAAAACTGATAACCCAATAAATCCAACTAAAAGCAAAGTTAATCTAATGAAATGTTTTTGCGTGTTCTGAAAGAACATATAAATTTAATATTTTTTAAAGTAGTAATATTAATTATTTTGATAATATATTTTTTGGTGAATATGGCAATTAGATACTAATTGATCGTTGCTTGCAGCCTTACATAATCTGTTTTGCCATTGCCTAATAATGGAATT
>Ga0049116_10000128_pt1 | contig 16602 bp, 15 predicted proteins | sample WorMetvacBELIZE2_FD_55049 | JGI IMG/M metagenome (GOLD analysis project Ga0049116, IMG submission 55049) | Marine gutless worms symbiont microbial communities from Max Planck institute for Marine Microbiology, Germany - Olavius vacuus BELIZE.2 | ecosystem: Host-associated > Annelida > Digestive...
ATAAGTTGTGAGGATTAATTTTTGATCCTGATTTTTTCGAACATAACATAATCCTCGCTGGTTATTATTTAATTTACATTTACGAGGGCATAGCTCACAAACTATTCTACCATTTGGCTCAAAATTCCACCATCGTGCCGGATAATTTGATTCGTTAGCTGTCATTTTTATTTTACTTATTCAACAAATATTTATAATAAAAAAGCCACTTGAAAGTGGCTTTTTAAAAACATAACATCAGTATTCTTATCTATAAATTACTCGCATTTTCTTTTAGATAGTTGGCAACTCCTTCGGGATTTGCTTTCATACCTTTACTGCCTTTTTTCCAACCGGCAGGGCAGACTTCGCCATGTTCTTCGGTAAATTGTAAGGCTTCGACCATCCGAATCATCTCATCAATATTTCTACCCAATGGCAAGTCATTTATAACTTGATGACGAACTAGCCCTTCTTTATCAATTAAAAATGAACCTCTAAATGCAACGCCAGCGGATTCAACATCATAAGCTTTAGATATTGCATGATTGATATCAGCAATCATCGGGAAACCAACTTGACCGATACCGCCATTTTCAATAGCGGTATTTTTCCAGGCTAAATGAGTAAAATGCGAATCGATTGAGACTCCTAAAACTTCGACTCCTAAATTTTTAAATTCTGATAACCGATGATCAAAAGCAATAATTTCTGAAGGGCATACAAAAGTAAAATCAAGTGGCCAGAAAAATACAACTACGTATTTACCTTTGTAAGATGATAAAGTTAAATCCTTAATTGAATTATCTCCGTAAACTGCTGTAGCAGTAAAATTTGGTGCAGGCTTTCCAACTAAAACTGACATAAAATAACTCCTTATTTATAATACCAAGCGGTGAAACTAAAAATAAATGACTTTAAAAATTATAACATTATTAGAATTTAGCAAAATCAAAATATTTAGTTCACCTCTAGTGTTATAAATATTACATTTTAGATGGCAGAAGCCCCATTCTCGCCAGTTCGGATGCGAATTGCCTGTTCAACCGGTAAAACGAATACTTTACCATCGCCGATCTTACCGGTATGCGCTGATTTGGTAATTGAATCGATAACCGCTTCAACTTGTCCATCATCAACAACCATTTCAATTTTAATTTTCGGTAGGAAATCTACGACATATTCAGCACCGCGATACAGTTCCGTATGACCTTTTTGACGACCGAATCCTTTAATTTCAGTTACGCTCATACCAGTAACACCTGCTTCGGATAGAGATTCTCGAACCTCATCTAATTTGAAAGGTTTGATAATTGCTTCAATCTTTTTCATAATATTCTCCAATTAATATGTTAAATATACACTGTTTCTTTATAACCTGATTAATTAATAATGGTATGCAGTTTCGCCGTGGCTGGAAATATCCAAACCTTCTCTTTCTGCATCTTCTTCAACTCTTAATCCAACTGTAAGGTCGGTAATTTTAAATGCGATGAAAGCTACAATGGCAGACCAAACAATTGTTATTATTACACCTTCTGCCTGGATAAATACTTGGGATAATATCGAAAAATCTTCTCCACCGATACCGCCAAGTGCAGGGGCAGTAAATACCCCGGTTAAAATTGCTCCTAAAATTCCACCTAAACCGTGGACTCCGAATACATCAAGCGAATCATCAGCTTTAAGAAATCTTTTTAATGAATTAACTCCCCAATAACACAGCCCCCCGGCTAATAAGCCAATAACAATTGCCCCAATCGGACCAACTGAGCCACATGCGGGAGTAATTGCCACTAATCCTGCAACTGCACCAGAGGCTGCACCTAACATTGATGGTTTACTTTTGAGGATAGCTTCTAACAATGACCAAGATAGAATTGCTGCAGCTGTGGCAAATAATGTATTAATAAATGCCAATGCAGCTCCACTATTTGCTTCTAAATTGGATCCGGCATTAAAGCCAAACCATCCAACCCATAACATGCATGCTCCAACCATGGTTAAAGTAATGCTGTGTGGTGTTAGAGCCTCTTTCCCATAGCCAATTCTTTTACCAATTAAATATGCTCCGACCAATGCGGCGATACCGGCATTAATATGAACTACTGTCCCGCCGGCAAAATCTAAAGCACCTTTTTCAAATAAATAACCTTCAGCACCCCATACCATATGGGCAATTGGTAAATAGCATAAAGTGAACCATAATACTGAAAAAATTAATACTGCTTTAAATTTAATTCTTTCTGCAAAAGCCCCAACAATTAAAGCACAAGTAATGCCGGCAAAAGTTGCTTGAAAGGCTACAAAAAGCAATTCTGGTAATTTTACATTGTCGGTAAAAGTATCTGTAAGACTATCAATAGTAATTCCTGATAGAAATAGACGATCAAAACCTGCAATAAATTTACCTTCACCGCCAAATGCCAAACTATAACCATAGATTGCCCATAAGATGCATATTAGCGAAAAAACTACGGTAACTTGCATAAGCACCGAAAGAGCATTTTTAGTTCTAACTAAACCCCCATAAAAAAGGGCTAAACCCGGCAAAGCCATAAAAAGCACCAGCAAGGTTGCAGTAAGCAGCCANGCTACATCACCTTTATTGACAATTACCGAAGTTTCTTGCGATATTGCGGGTGACATTAAAACCGAAAACATTAAAGCAATGATATAAGCTTTAATGCCACTAATTNTTTTATTTATAGAAATTAAAATTCTAAATAAATCTAAGTAATGTTTCATATTTTTCTCCATAAAAAATGATCTGCAAATTATTTAGATCATTCGTTTTTAATAAATCAAAATACCAATTTTTTTACATATTAAAAAATATTCATTTATTATACATAAAATGAATAAGAGATATGCAAAAAATGCAACAATATAATTCTAAACTTTAAAATATATTTATCAAAGTAATATATTCAATATTGTAAAAAAGGCATAAGAGATATGTAAAAAATGCAACAATTAATTAACATTATGATTTAATAGGAAAAAAATAAATATAAACTTATTAAATCAATTTCATAATCAGTCGTTAATCAACATTTATTTTGATATTAACTGAAAATTTAACAGGAATTTATGAGAGCAATTAGATAAATTCTTATACTTTTAAAAAGATNTGGATAAATCAATAACTCTATCTAGATATTTAGAAGACTTTAGTATTAAAACTCCAATTAATTTTAATTATTTTGTTTTAGGGCTTTGGCTAAACCCATAAATGCAGGATATTTGCAGGTTATTAGATAGATTGGAATTTTTTGCATATATTTTTTAAATCTTCCTTTAGCTTCAAATCGTTGGCGAAATAGTTTTTTATTAAATGCTTTTTTCATCTTAATTAAAACCCCACCGCCAAGATACAATCCCCCATTGCAACCTAAAGTTATTGCAAGGTTTCCCGCAAAAGAGCCTAAGATTTCACTATAAATTTCAGTAGTTTTTATAGCTAAAGGTGATAGTTTGTTTTGAGATAATTCAACGATCTCTGGAGTAGATAGCAGAGGAAAAGCTTTTTTATTATAGTTTTGGATTTGGCGAATTGAGTTATATATAAGTTCAATTCCGGGTCCTGATACCAGTCGTTCGAAAGAGAGATGAGGAAATTTTGCTAATAACAGATTTAAAATTTTAATTTCCAAATTATTTGCCGGAGAAAACATTGTGTGCCCGCCTTCGCTATTAATTGGTATCCAATGATTATTGGATTTGATAAGTCCGCCAACCCCAAGCCCAGTTCCGGGACCAATTACCCCAATTACCCCATTAGCTTGTGCTGTTCCACCACCGATTTTACTAAGATCCTTTTTAGTAAGTTCCGGCACTGATAAGGCAATTGCCACAAAATCATTAATAACCTTTAGCATTGGAACTTTAAGTGTTTTTTTAAGCTGGTTAATTGAAAACTGCCAATGATGATTGGTCATCGACATCCAGTCCCCTTCAACCGGATTAGCTATTGCAATCGCAATCGCTTTAATGCTAGATAAATTAATTGATTTTCGCTTTAAATAGTCAAAAATTGAAGCTTCAATATTGGGGTAGTTGTTGGTTGGTAAAATTAATACCGAGTTATGATCTTGACCTTCAAGACAGAATCTGGCATTGGTTCCGCCAATGTCAATTAATAAATTATAAGGTTTGGACTTTTGGTTAGCCTGCATTTTTTATGACCATTATTTAATGCTAAACAACAATCAATTATTTATTATTATTGAGTTTTGATATTAAGTTTAATTAATTTTCCTTTTTTGCTATCAGTTAATATATAAATATCTCCGTTTCTGATATTTACTTCTCTAACTCGACCCCAGCTATCACCATATAGTTTTTCGGATTTAACAACCTTATTATTTCTTAGCTTTAATCTTTCAAGATAACCGAATTTTAGAGATCCTACAAAAAAATCATTATGCCAGGGATGATCTTTTTTAATTAAAATGTCAAAACCTGATGGAGCAATAGAAGGTGTCCAATAATGTAGGGGTTGTTCCATCCCTTCTTTTGCAACTCCTTCACCAACTTGACGATTACTAAGATATTCCTTACCATAAGAAATTACCGCCCAGCCGTAATTTGATCCTTTCTCGATTATATTTACTTCATCACCCCCTCGGGGACCATGTTCATGTTCATACAAAATACCGTTATGAAATAATAATCCTTGGGAATTTCGATGACCATAAGAGAAAACTGCCGGATTTTGCTTAAATGGGGGATCAACAAAATTTCCATCATCTTGCAGATAAATAATTTTTCCAAGATCTGAAGTTAAATCTTGGGCTAATTTTCGATTTCCCCGATCTCCAACTGAAAAATATATAAGGTTATTTTGATCAAAAACTATTCTAGAGCCAAAGTGACGGTTTGAATTCTGCCAAGGCTTTGCAGTGTATAAGATTTCGAAATTCTCAATTTTGTTTTTATTAATATTAAAACGAGCTAAAGCTGTTGTTGCAAGGTTTTGATATTTTGATTTTTTTATTGAAAAGGTTATATAAATATAAGAATTCTGATGATAATTGGGATGTTTTTTGAGATCCAAAACTCCACCTTGACCCCGACGATACACTAAAGCTGGAATTTCTAGTTTAGTCCTGCTATTATCATCAGGGTTGAATAAAACCAGATTCCCATTTCTTTCAGAAATTAATATTTGATTTTCAGTTAACCATTCTACTGCCCAGGGATGGTTTAGTTTATCTACAATAACTTGTTGATTAAGCTGAGATTTGTTTTGATCCTGAGCATTAGCAAATCCAGCAAATAATAATAAACAAAATCCAAATAATGCTCTTAATAATTTCATAATAGTATTCGATTATATGACACTCAAAAGATTTATATGAGATAAGATTCTAGGTGAAATAATGAATTGCCGAAGAATAAAATATTTACATATCTTGTGAAATGCATTTAATCGAATAAATAAATTACTCAATAAAAATTTCTAATAAATATCAATAGAAATATTTTTATTGTGCAGTCCAGCCTCCATCAATTGGTAAAGAAATACCGGTAATATTATGTGATGATTTTGCAGATAAAAATAAGGCAATATGTCCCAGTTCACTGGGATCACTCGTTCTCATTGAAGGTTGCTTTTCTTTTAATAAATCTTTAATTCCAAGTTCTCGTTCACCGCCAAACATTTCGGCTCGTGCCAAAATTTGCGGTTCAATTAGGGTGGTCTCTGTCCAACCTGGACAGATCGCATTTACGGTAATTCCACCTTGTTCAGCATTAGAAAACTGAGCATATTCTAAAGCTGCAACTCGGGTCAGTCCAATTAATCCAAATTTAGAACTTACATAAGGAGCCTTATCTTTAGAGGCAACCAATCCATGAACTGATGCAATGTTTATAACGCGGCCGTAACCTTTATCTTTCATTATCGGTAATGCTCTTTGCATAATATAAAATGCTGCTGANAGATTTACTGCAATTACATCCGCCCAAAAATCAGAACTAACTTCTGTTATCGACATAGTTTTTTGCATACCGGCGTTATTTACCACAATATCTGCACCGCTGTGATTTTGTTCGATATCATCCATCAACTTGGTTATTGCTTGGGGACTTCGAAGATCAGTATCGAAAAAAACTGCATCTTTTGCTCCCAATTCTCTTAATTGTTCGCATACTTTTTGACTTTCATCTTTTGATACCAAACCATTTACAAATATTGTTGAACCATTTTTAGCAAAAGCAGATGCAATTGCATAGCCGATACCTGAGGTAGAACCTGTAATTAATATTTTTTTATTGTTAAATTCATTCATAAACTATCCTTATTTATAAGTATTTTGAAAACTCTAATCAGAATTTCTTCCAATTATTTAATTGAATTATTAAACCCAAATAATTTTACTATTAATATTAAGTTAAATTTTGCAAATTTATATAGCAAGGATAAAGCTGTAAAGTAGGTTAAAATCACCAAAAATTAAAATCTTCATTTTGCCTTTTTAATTTTCAACAGAATTAAAATTTAGAAATTTTATGTTAGATACCCAATTACTACGAAAAGAATTGAACTTTGTAGTGGAAAAACTTAAAAAAAGAAATTTCGATTTTAATGTTGATAATTTTTTAAAACTTGAGCAAGCTCGTAAGGAACTCCAATCAACTACTCAACAACTTCAATCTGAACGAAACCAAATTGCTAAACAAATTGGTATTGCTAAATCTAAAGCGGTTGATGTAAGAGATCTAATGCAAAAAAGTCATCAGATAAATCAAGAATTATCATCTATAGAAGCGAAATTACAAAATAATAACGAAGAACTAAATATGTTTTTACAAATAATTCCTAACCTGCCTGATGATTCAGTTCCCCAAGGTAAGGATAGTAAAGAAAATAAAATTATAAAAACTTGGGGAAACATTAGAAATTTTGATTTTCCAATTCGTGATCATGTAGAGCTGGGTGAATACTTCACAAAAACTTCTAACGGTTTGGATTTTACCAATGCCGCAAAAATTGCCGGAGCTAGATTTGTAATCATCCAGGGTTCTTTGGCTAAGCTGCATCGAGCACTTACGCAATTTATGTTAGAAATTCATACAACTGAACATAGATATCTAGAAGTTAACACTCCCTATATGGTCAATCCTGATAGCGCATTCGGTACCGGTCAACTACCGAAATTTGAAGAAGATTTATTTAAAATTGAATTAAATGATTCCGATGAGAATAAAAATAAAAAATATTATTTAATTCCAACTGCAGAAGTTTCAGTTACTAATATTGTTCGAAATGAAATTATTGAAGGTAGTGATTTACCACTTAAATTCGTATGTCATTCTCCATGTTTTCGATCAGAAGCCGGTAGTTATGGAAAAGATACTAGGGGGATGATTCGTCAACACCAATTTGATAAAGTTGAATTAGTGCAAATTGTAAACCCGGAAAAATCTTGGGATGCCCTAGAAGAACTAACCCGACATGCCGAAGTGATTTTGGAAAAATTAGAACTAGCATATCAAAAAGTAGTATTATCAACTGGTGATATGGGTTTTGCCGCAGCAAAAACTTATGATTTAGAAGTTTGGTTACCCTCTCAATCAACTTATCGTGAAATTTCATCTTGTTCAAATTATTTGGACTTTCAAGCACGGAGAATGAAAAGCCGCTTTCGTAATCAATATGGTAAAACTGATATGGTTCATACATTAAACGGCTCTGGGCTTGCGGTAGGNAGAACTTTAGTGGCAATATTGGAAAATTATCAACAACAAGATGGTAGTATAATCATTCCCAATGCACTTAAAAACTATTTAGGAGGTGCAATAAAAATTGATAGTTCAGGTCATTTATCATATTAAGGAGGTATTATGGAAGAAATTAAGCATAATCCAGTTGGATGGTTTGAAATTTATGTGCAGGATATGGAGAGAGCCAAAGATTTTTATCAGCAAGTTTTTCAGTTTAAATTAACTCAAATTCAACCGTCNCACCATGATTCAGAAATGGAAATGTGGGGATTCCCAATGCTTGATAAACAATACGGTACTAGTGGTGCCTTATTTAAAATGAAAGATGTGGAATCAGGAAGTGGTGGAACTATGGTTTATTTTAGTTCTGAAGATTGTGCAGTTGAAGAATCAAGAGTTGAAGCAGCTGGCGGTAAAGTTGTTAAAAATAAATCTTCAATTGGTGAATATGGTTTTATTTCACTGATTTGTGATACCGAAGGTAATATGATTGGAATTCATTCACTTAAATAAATTGAATTATAAATTGCTCAATTAATTCATTTTATTATCATCTAACTAATGAGCAATCATTGGTTTAACTTTTATTATTCCAAGGGGACAATATGAAATCATATCGTGAAGAGATACTTCTAAATGTTCCAGCAAGACGAGGTTATGTAAATATAACTCCTCAGGTTCAAATTGCTATTAAAAATAGTGGTGTCAATGAGGGTATGGTATTAGTAAATGCAATGCACATTACCGCTTCAGTTTTTATTAATGATGATGAACGTGGATTGCATAATGATTTTGAGAAATGGCTTGAAAAAATTGCTCCCCATGAGCCTACAAGCTACTATCGTCACAATGATACCGGCGAAGATAATGCCGATGCGCATTTAAAGCGACAAGTTATGGGCAGGGAGGTTGTGGTGGCGATTACCAATGGCAAGCTTGATTTTGGCACCTGGGAGCAGATATTTTATGGTGAGTATGATGGGCGAAGAAAAAAAAGGGTATTAATTAAAATCATTGGTGAATAATTCCCCATCAATTATCCGATGACTTACAATGTTGTAATAACCGGCGGGGCAGCATCCGGTAAAAGTGTGGTTGCAAATACTTTGTCTAATTTAGGTGTAAAAATAATTGATACCGATTTGATATCTAAAGAATTGACAACCGAAAATGGTGCAGCAATTTCGAAAATAAAAAAAAAATTTGGAACTGAAGTAATTGAAAAAAATGCTTTAAATCGTTCAAAAATGAGAGAGATAGTTTTTAATAATAAAAATCGAAAAAAAGAACTTGAAGCAATTCTTCATCCATTGATTAACGATCAAATAAAATCTAAAGTAAATCAAATAAACAAAAATAATCCCAACGACATTATTGCCATTCAAATTCCCCTTTTTTTTGAAACCGGAGCTGAACATGACTTTGTTGATTTGGTAATTACCATTGAATCTGAAAAAAAATTACAAATTGCAAGAATGATTAAATATCGAGGGTTAACTGAAGATATCGCCAACAAAATTATTAATTCCCAGGCCAAACCTTACCAACGAAAAAAAGTTGCTGACATCGTAATCAATAATAATTCAACGATAAAAGATTTACAAATTGCCACCAGATATTATTTTTACAAAAATATTAAATTTCATTAAACTTGCAAATGCTAATTTACGAGTATCCATTAAATGAAAAGATTAGGACTTGGCTTAGGTTTGAACGGATATTTAAACGAATAAATTGTGCACTGGCAAACCGAAAAAATAAATTATGGGAATGGATTGCAATAAAGAATTTAATTGATTTAGTAGAAATATCTGATCGATCAGATCTTAAAACTGAAATATTAAAAGAATTAATAAGATTACAAAGTTTATATGAAGATTTAACTAATCGTGATGANGTCGACCATAAAAAAGCTCAATCAATGAANGAAAGGATTACCAATAATCAAGAAAAAATTAGAAATATGCCAAGTAAACCNGGGATGTATTTAAATAGTAATCCATGGTTTAGTATTGTAAGTAGCAGGATGTCAATTCCCGGGGGGTGTAATGAATTTGATGTTCCTTCATACAAATGGTGGGAAAATCAAAAGATGAATGATAAATATGAGGATTTTGTGGGATTTTATAAGTTATTTAGTGATCTTAGTGAAGCCATAGAAATTATTTTATTAAATATTCGTGAATCATCNATCGATCAAAAAGTAATTATCGAAAATGGGGCGATCTCAATCGAGGCAAAACCCGATAATGTTTTAATTCAAATCAAACTTGATGAAAATCTCAAAGCATTCCCTGAAGTTACCGCTCATCGNGTTTTGGTAAATGTNAGGCTTTTGGAGATTTCCAAAGAAACTTGGGAGATTAAAAAAATTGACTTTTCACCTACAATTACAATTCGACAGTGTTTTGCTTTATTGGACAATACTAAACAAAATATTTAATTCAATTTCAAATCTGAAAATTCAATGAAAGATTTAATTTCAGCTAAATGTCCAAAATGTAAAAAGGCAATTATTTGGGATTTAAATCATCCCGAGCAAAACCAATTTCGTCCATTTTGCTCTGCTGCCTGCAAAAATAATGACTTTTTAGATTGGGCAAATGATCAGTATAAAATCTCNCGGGATTTAATCCAAGATGATGATGAAATGTTAAATCCTGATTTAAATCAGTGAGTAACGATTTGATTACCATCAATTCCTAGCCAGTTTATTTAGATGTTCTCCCAAAGTAAATTCTCCTTTAATTTCAAAGCCAAAGGGATTATCTTATTGCTTTTGCTGATTATCNGCTTTTCTGCGGTTATGTTAGTTTTTTCACTCAGTCTTCATAANCAAGTTACAGTTAAACATCGGAATATTGAGNGAGAAAGTATCAATGGTAGTAACGCCATAAATCGGGTAAATCAAGATCTAAATAATATTCGACAATTGTTGTTAAATGATCTATTTTTTGGATATAAAGAATCTACTAAACTAGAAATCGAAAATTTATACAATAATGTTAACTTACAGCTTAATTTGCTAAGCAAAAATGGAATTACTACTGAGGATGTAAATAACTTTCAAAATAAACTAATTGAAATTATTGATCAGAATCAAGAACAAATCAAAAAACTGCAAGGTATTCAGGAAAAAAGCAATTTTCAATTGGATCTATTGAAAACAGATTTAAATAATGACTTAAATGAATTAAAGCAAAAGGTAAATCATTGGCAAGATATGCTAATTAGGGGCTATCAGCAAGTTAGCGGTAAAAATGATGAACTATTTACTTATTATATTTGGCTTTTCATAGCTTTATTATCATTGTCAGTAATTGCAACAGTATTGTTGGTGATATTTATCGCAGGTCACCGAAAATCCTTTAATAATATTAATGAAGAACTATACACCCACCAACCTACCGGTTTACCCAATCTAAAACAGCTTCGTGAAGATTTTGAAAATAATATCGAAAATGCTGAAAAAATCCCGCTTTACTTATTGCTGATAGATGTAAAAGCTAACGATATTATGGTTCAAACCGAAGGTGAAACCGAATTTAATATGGTGATGTTGATTATTCGTGATCGAATTTACCAGACAGCTAAAGAAAATAATTTACAAACNGGTTTGTATCGTTATCACGAAGGAATATTTGCCTTAATTAGCGCAGAATCAACTCTTGAGCTAGTCAAGGCAACTTCACAAAAAATCTTACAAAATCTTCAGAAATCAGTTGAAGTTAAAGGCAAAATTATTAGAGTTTTCCCAGGAATTGGGATTGTCGCATATCCTGACAATGCCAAAAGTTTTAATGAGCTCATTCATCACGGATTAATTGCGCTTTCTTACTGTAAAGCTGAAGAATTACAAAATTATTATGTTTTTGAAAATACCAATGAGGCTAACCGTCGCCAGAAATTATCGGTTATTGTAAAATTAAGAAATTCATTAGCAAACAATGAATTCAAAATTTATTATCAACCCCGCAAAGATTGCAAAAGAAATTTAATAACCTGTTTGGAAGCCTTTATAATTTGGCAAATTGATGATAGATCCGTTTCCGCTAAAGAGTTTTTACCCTTAGCGCGCGATTGTGGTTTAGAACCAAAAATCGATTTGTGGGTATTGGAACAAGTTGGCAAAGATATTACACAATGGCGAAATCAAAATCTTGCAGAAGTAAGCATTGCTATAAATATTTCAGCTACTTCCTTACAACAACAAGATTTTATTAAATTATTAACTGATTGGCAAAATACCTATAAGATTAATCCAAATCATTTAATTATTGAAGTAAGCCAACTAAGCCTACCAACTTATGGTTCGATTACAACTTTAGCAATTTTAAATGCTTTAGAACAACTTCGGGAATTGGGAATTAGGATTGCATTAGATGATTTTGGCACGACGCAATATGCTTTTGTTGATTTAATTAAGTTCCCAATAAATATTATTAAAATCGATTCCCAATTCGTTCAAAATATTTCTAAACAATATATACCTGAACAAGAAAAAATTGTTCCTCAATCAGTCTGGACTAAGGCTCTAATTGCCATGTCCCATCAATTAAATTTAATTGTCGTCGGTGAAGGAGTTGAAACACTAACTCAAAATAGTTTGCTTACATTGTGGGGTTGCGATCAAATTCAGGGTAAGTTTTATTGCCCAATATTAAATTATCAAAGAATCAGCGAATTAATTAAAACCAGTCCGCAATTAATAAAAGANTTAACAACCGAACAACCTCATAAGTTTACTTATAATAGTAATAACCTGGATTTGGTTTTNTAGATTCTTTTGAGTTTCAATTTTTTAGATAATCTAAACCATAATATTAAATATTAATNATATTTGTTTTCAAAAATTAAAANATTATTAATAGATTTGGAATAAATNTTGTCAAATATAAAAATCGTTGAGCGCAAATATAATCCGCAAATAGCCCGAAGACTTCAAAATCAAGGGATATCAAGATTAATGGCTAAATTATATTCCGCAAGAGGAGTAGTAAATTTATCAGATCTAGATCATAAGCTAGATAAAATGTTACCACCGGATTCCTTATTGGGATTAACTAAGGCATCGGAAATCCTATTTGAAGCAGTTCAAAATCAAGCGAAAATAGTAATTGTCGGAGATTATGATTGTGATGGGGCAACTGCAACTGCACTTTCAATGCGCTTTTTTCGAAGTTTATCAGTGCCGGTTAGTTATGTAGTTCCCAATCGAAAAACTATGGGGTATGGATTATCTTTAAAATTAGTTGAAATAATCTTACCAATTAACCCAGATATTGTAATTACTGTAGATAACGGAATTGCAAGTATTGAGGCGATTGAGCAACTACAAAAAAATAAAATTAAAGTAATTGTGACTGATCATCATTTACCGGGTAAAACTATTCCTAAGGCTGATGCAATTGTAAATCCCAATCAACCTAAATGTAAATTTCCTAGTAAAAATTTATCCGGGGTAGGAGTAGTTTTTTATTTATTAATTGCCTTGAGACAAATATTAGTTAAAAATGGCTATTCTTCCTTCCCACTAGCGCATTATTTAGATTTGGTGGCAGTTGGAACAATTGCAGATCTAGTATCATTAGATAGCAATAATCGGATTTTAATTGCTAATGGAATTAAATTAATTCAACAAAATAAGGCCAATGCCGGGATTAGAGCATTAATTAATATCGCTAAATTAAATTCTCATAAAATTTCAACATCAGACATTGGGTTTTATCTAGCGCCTAGAATTAATGCTGCCGGTAGACTTGCAGATATGACAATTGGTATTGAAACTTTGTTAGCTGATGATGATCAAAAAGCAAGTGAGTATGCGATGTTACTAAATAATATTAATATTGAGCGCCGACAAATTGAACAAAAAATGAAACAAGAGGCAAATGAAATATTAAAACAAACTGATCAATTATCTTTAGATCAAAAATCTCCGGTTAATTGCATCTATGATCCCAGTTGGCATCTAGGGGTTATTGGGATCGTGGCATCGAAAATCAAGGAGCAAACTCAAAAACCAACATTTATTTTTACAGCTTCCGATAATGATAATCAAAAAAGGATAATTAGCGGTTCAGGGAGATCTATAAGGGGATTACACTTGAGAGATTGTTTAGATTTAATGGCAAAACAATATCCTAATTTATTTATAACATTTGGCGGTCATGCTATGGCAGCGGGTGCAACAATTGAAGAAGAAAATCTGGATATATTTAAACAAAGTTTTGCCAAATGCGCTCGATTTATTTGCAATGAAACATTAGAGCCGGTAATTGAAACTGATGGGGCACTGGAGCCTGAAGATCTAAATATTAATAATGCCTGTTCAATTAAAGAAAATATTTGGGGGCAAGGATTCCCTCAACCATTATTTTTTGATAATTTTATAGTTGAAAAATGGCATAATTTTAAAAATAATCATTGGAAATTATTTGTTCATAATCAAAAACTTAAAAGCTAAAGCTTTGTATTTCAATGCTCCAGAAGATTTTACCGCTCCTTTAAAAAATAACCGTGTTAGCTTTACTTTTCGACTTGCAATTAATGATTATTTAGGTCAATTTGAATTGAACTTTATCATTGATAATTTGTTTGTAAATAATGAATAAAAATACTGCCAATTCAACTTTTGATCTTTGGCTAGTCAGATATTTACCATTAACTATATGGTATTTTATTGGTTTAATAATTTTGCTTATTTCAATCTGGGTTTTTGTTGCCAGAGTTGTAGATATTTATGGCTTTACTCTTGATGATTCCTTTATTACTTATCGCTATGGTAAACATTTAGCTGATGGTGACGGTCTGGTATGGAATCTTGGAGAGATTCCTCCAATCGAAGGTTATACAACTTTTTTATGGGTTTTGGTTGCAGCTTTTTTTGAATTAATCAATGTCAATACCGAACAATTCTGCAAATATTTATCTTTGCTTGCAACTTTTTTCATTCTCCCATTATTGCTTTTTACTCCATTTAGTCTTGCTAATCGATTAACAAATAATCAAGACATAAAAAAGGCTGATACATTAACCAATAAAAAAATATTTTTAGTTGCTTGCTTTTTAAGCGGATATTTTTTAGTCTCCCCCGATTTGCCGGCTCATGCAGTATCGGGTATGGAAACATTATTTGCAGCGTTGATATTATTATTGATAGCGTTGGCATTTACTTTTTTTGATATATGGAGCCGCAAAAAAAGAATAATTATTCCGGCAATATTATCTTTGGCTGGCGGACTCATTCGCCCAGAATTTAATGTGGGAATATTTCTTGGATATCTAGTTTTATATGGTATTTGGCGAATATGGTATCGAGATCAAAAAGTTGCTAAAGATGTATTGTATTCATTAGCAATCTATTTTATTTGCGGATTAATCTTTTTTCTTTGGCGTTATCAGTATTTTGGTTTAACATTTCCTCTACCTTTTTATATTAAACAATTAGAACCCAATCAATTGTTGTTTAAAGGTTTACAGGCGATGAGTAAATTTAATTCCAGTCATTGGCCCTTTATCGTAATCGCAATTGTTGGGGTTGTCAGTCATCCCAAAAGATTACTGGCTCCGGCGATTATGGCTTTTACAATTTATGGCTATTTTTATTTTCCCTCACATGTAATGGGAATTTATAATCGTTTTGCAATTCCAATATTGCCGGTTTTTTTATGGTTAAGTGCCAGTGCATTTCACCGAGCGTTAACTTCAAATTTTATTCCTGCAGTTGTTTGGATTATTGGTTTTTGCGCATTAACGTTTGGTTTTATTAATGGGGAAAATATTAAGGCGCATGGCACTAAGCCCCAAGCAATTAGCCAGTTTCCATACTTTAACGGTATATGGAGATTTAATTATGCCTGGCTAAACGACTATAACCAATCTGAACATCGCTCACTAATTCCTTTAGGTAAAGCTTTAGCTAAAGATCTTGCTACTAATCCCCAAAGATTAAAAATTGCTATGGTAGACCTTGGCGCAGTTGCTTATTATGGAGATTGGCAAATGATCGATTTATTTGGACTAACTCATCCAAAATTAGCTCTGGCACGCTCGCGTGGAGAATACAATGCCGATATGCTTTTACAAGAGCAACCTGACATTATTTTACTTGGTGAGTTTTTTCGTGAAAAAAGCTATCGGGGGCAATTTCCATTTGAACTCGAACTATTTAATAAAATGAAATCATATAATTATCGGGCGATTGCCAGATTTAAATGGAATCACATTTTCGGGTTTTTAGTTTTTACTAAAGATCGAAATGTCAGCGCAAGATTTATTAATATACTGCAAGGATCACCAAAAATTTTATCTTCATTAGAAATAGTAAACTATTAGTCTAATGATTGTTTTAAAATTTACCTTAAGGTTTTTAATTTTGCTGGCTTTTTTTTCATATTCTGCAAATGCTTTAAGTTCAAGTAAACCAAGCAGCAATAAAAANAATCAATCAATAACGATTGCTGCGGCTTCGGATCTGAAATTTGCTATGNATGAAATTGTTGAAAGTTTTTTACTAAAAAATCAAAATATTAATATAAAAAAAATTTATGGTTCTTCAGGTAAGTTTTATCATCAAATAATAAATCAAGCTCCATTTGATATATTTTTTTCCGCAGATAACAAATATCCAAAACTACTAATTCAACAAGGTGCTGTCGAAGGCGAAGCTTCAACTTATGCTTATGGTAGATTGGTATTATTTAGCAATAGCTTAACTAAAGATCAAATAACTTTCAAATATTTACAAAATTCTCAAATAAAAAAAATTGCGATTGCCAATCCCCGCCATGCTCCATACGGAATGAGGGCAGTTGAATCATTGAAATATGCTCAAGTTTTTCCAGATATTAAAGATAAGCTAGTATATGGTGATAATATTGCTCATACTGC
>Ga0049116_10000130_pt1 | contig 16506 bp, 11 predicted proteins | sample WorMetvacBELIZE2_FD_55049 | JGI IMG/M metagenome (GOLD analysis project Ga0049116, IMG submission 55049) | Marine gutless worms symbiont microbial communities from Max Planck institute for Marine Microbiology, Germany - Olavius vacuus BELIZE.2 | ecosystem: Host-associated > Annelida > Digestive...
GTCGGGATGATGTTGGTTTTGGTTTTTATTCCTGATATAACAAGTAGTTGGTTTAAACTATTACTAGCATTTTTATTTTTTCGTTTTTTTGATATTTTTAAAATACCACCGGCAAAGCAGATTGATAATTTTTGGCATAACGGATTTGGGGTAATGTTAGATGATGTGGTCGCAGCAATTTATACAATCATCTCGATGATTATTATTTTACATATTTTTAAATTTTCTTAGATGAAATTTGTAATTACTAGTGGCGAGCCTGCCGGTATTGGTCCGGACATTTGTATTAAAGCAATAAGTAATCCAAAGTTAAAAAATATATTAAATCAAAATCAAATAACAGTTGTCGGAAACAATGAGGTTTTTTTTGAGCGAGCAAAAGTTTTAGAAGTTAATTTTGAGCAATTTTGCGAAAAAATAAAATTTATTGATTTACCAATTTCCGAAAAAGTTGTCGCAGGTGAACTATCAATTCTTAACCAACAATATGTTTTATCACAAATTGATCTGGCAATAGATAAATGCCTAAACCAAAATTATGCGGCAATGATAACCGCACCAATTCAAAAATCAGCAATTATCTCTGCAGGGTATACTAATTTTTCAGGTCATACTGAATATCTCGCAAAAAAGACAGATAGTGATTTAACAGTTATGATGCTTGCTTCGGAAAAATTAAAAGTAGTTCCCCTAACTACCCATATTCCAATTTCTAAGCTATTAGATAATATTAATCAAGAAAAAATTATTCATACTTTACAAATAATTGAAAACGAATTAATAAATAGATATGGTATAGATCAGCCGATAATTGCTGTTTTAGGTATAAATCCTCATACCGGTGAGAATGGAAAAATTGGCGATGAGGAAATAAAAATAATATCTCCAGCAATCGAAAAATTTGCTGCAATCGCCAAAGCTAAAGTTATAGGTCCATTATCCGCAGATACCGCCTTTTTGGAGCAAACACGTAAAAATGTCGATGTATATTTAGGAATGTATCATGATCAGGTATTACCGGTTTTTAAAACATTAACTTTTGGTCATGGGGTAAATACAACTTTAGGTTTACCTTTTATTCGCACTTCAGTTGATCATGGTACTGCTCTAAATTTAGCCGCAACTAATTTGGCTGAGGAGCAGGGGTTAATTAGTGCTATCAAACACGCAAATTATCTAGCTAACACTCAAAAAGAAAATGCAAAAAAATTATCCACTAGCTCCAATAGAAATTAATATTGATCAGCAAGAGCTAAATTTTTATCCAAAATTTCCTAATCCGGATCAAAAAAAATCATATCAAGTTTCAACTTCAAAATATGGAGTTGGCGAAAAAATTAATTCACAACAAACTCCAAGAGGATTAATGCAAATTCGGGCAAAAATTGGTAACAATCTCAATCCCCAAACCGTATTTTCTTCAAGAAGACCTTTACCAGAACTTTTCAATACTCATAAATTAACTATTGCTTCAAAAAAACAAGATTGGATTATGGGCAGAATATTGTGGTTATCGGGCTTGGAGCCGTATTTTAATCGTTATAAATCTGTGGATACTCAAAAAAGATTTATCTACATCCACGGAATTCCGGAAATTATAGATATCAATAAACCCGATTCAATTGGTTGTATTCGAATGAGAACTGAAAACCTAATCGATATATTCCAAAAGATTCAACTTCCAATTAAAGTATATATTCGGGAAAAAAGTAATGCCGATTTTGATATTATTAGCTTGAGCTCAAAAGAATACCAAAGTATTATTGAAACTACTCATAATCAAGTTATCGATGAGGGAAGTAAGATTATTTTAGAGCAAGAATTTTCAAATATTAAAGTCATTGATAATCCGATATATATTTTAACTTTCAATCGAATAACTGAAATTGTCAGTATCGCAAAATTATTAGTAGACAATCAAAAAATTTATCTTAGTAAAATCGTATTTAGTAAAGAACTTTGGACTCATGGAGTCGGTTATGAAATTATTAAAAAAATAATTACTATCAGCAAAAATCAAAATTGTCATGAAATAATTTTAAATTGCAAGGAAAATGCTATTGATTATTTTCAAAAAATTGGTTTTAAAACAGACGGTTTAAGATTTCAAAAAATGGAAAAAAAAATAATTAAAATGAAATTAAAAATTTAACTATCTTATTTTTTAAATTGCTAGAGTTTCAACTTTTTCTTTTTTGGGATTTTCAAAAGTAGCGGATCGTAATTCTCTTTCTGATTCCACCAATTCTTGTATTTGATCATAAGTAATTCCATGTTCTCGCATTACTGCATGAGCTAATTGAAGTGAGGCTTCAAAAGTCTCCAAAATTACTGATTTAACACCGGTTGTCAAAAGCTTTTGAGCATGAGCTTTATCATGAGCTCGGGCAAATATTGGTAAATCAGGATTTTCCCCAAGTAATACTTTCACCGCAGTAATCGCAGATTCTTTATTATTCATTGTTAGCACTGCACATCTTGCTTTACTTAGATTAAAAGTCCGCAATAATTCAGGGTTTTGTTCGTTACCAAAATATACCGGCATTCCAAAATTGTAAAAAAACGAACAGTGGCGGGCGTTATTATCAATTGCGATATATTTAATTTTTTGTTCATCTAAAATCCGACCGACAATTTGACCTACCCGACCATAGCCAAGCAAAACTACATGATCTTCTAATGCCGAAGTAGGTAATATTTGAGTTGGGATTTCAGTTGTCGAACGGCGGTTAATTTGTTTTTGAATAATCTTATTAACAAAAGGTGCTCCGATTGTTGTAATAAAAATGGTTAGAGCTAATACCGCACTAATTTGGCTGGCGAATTTAGTATCAACTACACCATTAGAAACTGCGATTCCTACTGCGATAAAGGCAAATTCTGAACCCTGCCCAAGTAAGAAACCACCTTCCAAAGCTTCATAATTTGTTAATTTAGAAATTCGTAATATGATGCCTACAATGATAAATTTTGTTAAATATAAAACTATTGCTAAACCTAAAAATATAAAGAAATTGCTAAATAGATCAGCTAAATTAATATTCATTCCCATAGAAAAAAACAATAAGGCAATTAGTAATCCGCCAAAGGGTTTGAGCACGACTTCAATTTCGTGGCGAAATTGAGTTTCTGCTAATAATAACCCGGCTAGCATTGCACCTAAAGCCATTGATAATCCGGCTAACCAAGTAATTCCGGCAATACCTAGAGTAGATAATAATACTAATGCTAAAAATGATTCCGGTTCTTTGGCATCAGCAAAATAGTTAAATACCGGGCGGATTATTCTTTTGCCAAAAAAGTAGATAGCAGTTATCGAAATTAGGGCTTTAACAAATGCCAGGGTTATGGCAATAATTAAGCTACTTTGTTGGGCATTTTGGGAGTCAACCAAAATTAATAATGGGACTACTGCTAAATCTTGTAATAATAAAATCGCAATAACTGCTCTTCCTAAATTGGAATTTGTTTGCTTTTGATCTTGGAGAAGTTGAATAACCACCGCGGTTGATGAAAATGCCATCATCGAGCCAACCAAAAATAATTTCCAATTATCAATTTCCGAAAAGCCGAATGCGGCAATTAATGCGGCAATTAATATTGCCGTAATTACCATTTGGGTAATCCCTGCACCTAAAACCAACCTTCGCATATCCATTAATTTTTCAAACGATAGATGCATGCCAATTGAAAAGAGCAGATAAATAATTCCAACTTCGGCAAAAACCTCAACTACTTCTAATCTAGGGAAAGAAATTGCGTTTAATATTGCATTATCAAAAAAACCTAATGCATAAGGACCAATTATCATCCCAATTAACATAAAAGCTAAAACATGATTGATTCGGTATCTTTTTAGCAAGGGAATTAATATCCCCGCCAATACTAAAAATAATATGATTTCCCGAATGTGGGGTATGGTTCCGTGAAGCTCAGTTGTTTCCATTAGATTTTAAATTTCTACTTTGCGATTAATTATCGCATTATTTTTCTAGATCTAGAAATTGATGAATTTATTATTTTATTTTTGACTTCAATCAATTTAAAAAGAAGTTACGAATACATTTTCTTTGGAGTTCAATTTCAACTATTTGATTTAATTGTGAGCGAAATGTAGTAGCATTAGGTATTCCCTTAGCATACCAACCAATATGTTTTCTGGCAATTTTAACTCCATCGNNTATGCCATAAAAACTATAAAGTTCTTCAAGATGCTCGCTTAACCAATCAAATATTTGCNGTTTTGATGGNGGGGGAGGAAGTTTCCCTGTTTTTAAATATTCAACAATTTCAGCAAAAATCCAGGGTTGACCTTGAGCCCAACGACCTATCATGATCCCATCAGCTTTAGTTTTCTCCAAAACTTGTTTAGCTTTTATAGCTGAATTAATATCTCCATTGGCAATAATTGGAATTCGAACATTTTTTTTTACCTCAGAAATAGTGTGATACTCAGCATTTCCATTATATAGATCACTTCTGGTGCGACCATGGATGGTTAAGGCATTTATCCCGATTTTTTCAGCTAAGAATGCAATTTGCAATGCGTTTTTGTTATTATAATCCCAACCGGTTCGCATTTTTAGGGTGACCGGTACTTTCACTGCATGGCGAATTGCGGTTAATATCTTTTCAACTAAAGCAATATCTTTCATTAACGCTGAACCCGCTGATACATTACAGATCTTTTTTACCGGGCAACCCATATTAAAATCAATTATCTCAGCCCCCATCTCAACATTATGTTTAGCAGCTTGGGCTAACAATTCTGCATCTGCTCCTACTAACTGAACAATTTTTGGAGAAATCTCACCAGTATGATCAATTCTTTTTCTAGTTTTTTTGGAACCATAAAGTAAGGAATTTGCATGCACCATTTCTGAAACCGCAATTCCTGCACCTAATTTTTTACAAAGCTTACGAAAAGGGCGATCAGTTACCCCTGCCATTGGTGCTAGAAATAAATTGTTTTGAACCGGGAAACCTAAATAATTTACCATCAACTAATATCAATAGATAAAAATAGTGGACAGTGATCTGAACCGTAAATATTTGTTAAATAATCAATAGATTCAACTTTTTTTAGCAATTTTTGATCACAAAAAGCATAATCTATCCGCCAGCCAATATTACGTTCCCTTGCTCGGGTAACTAAATGCCACCAGGAGTAAATAATTTTTTTTGGATACAAACTTCGAAAAATATCACACCAACCTTGCATANTCCAATTGGAAAGCCATTGCCTTTCTTGAGGATGAAAACCAATTTGTCCTTCGTTTTCTTTNGGCAAAGCTAAATCAATTTCATGGTGAGCGCAATTAACATCACCTCCCCAAATTACTAAAAAACTTTCAGACCTTAGTTTATTTACATAATTTAATACTTCACAATAGAACTCTAATTTACCATACCAAGCTGCCTCCGATTTTCCCCCATTGGGAAAATAAATATTCAAAATTGCTAATTTTGTATTACTATTAGATAAAAACAATGTTTGACAGCGGCCCTCAGTATCATCAATAAAAGCTTGTGAACTATTAATTCCTTTTTCAATTTTTATAATGCTGAAATCATTGTTTTCTAAAAAGTTTTTTTTAATTAATAATCCGGTACCCGAATAACCGGGTTGAATCGCACTATGCCAATTTACCAGATATTCTGGATAGTTTATTTCAAGATGATTTAATTGTTCGGGTTTTGCTTTAATTTCTTGAATCCCAACAATGTCGGGAGATAATTCTGATATAAGTGGTTGTAGACAGTTTTTTCTTTCAACTGCTCTCAAACCATTAACGTTCCAATATAGAATTTTCATCTAAAATTTTAAATATTTTCTTTAAATATTTATAGCATAAAAAAAGCCCTCTTAGAGGACTTTTTTTGAAGGCAAAAATAATTAATTTATAGCGACGGTTAGACTTGAAGCAGTTTTATCAGCATAAGCATTATCACTTGCATCAAATTCCGCGTTTATAGTTGCACTACCTACTCCTGTACCTGTAATGTTACAATCCCATTCGCTATAAAATGTACCTGCTGCTCCAGTTCTAGTTCTAGCAACTGCAGCAGTTTGACACAAACTTACCGAACCTGTTCCACCTGTGGTAGTAAATGTTACAGTTCCATTGGGAAAGTCAGTACTACCCGTAACTCTTAAAGTTAAGGTATTTGAACCTCCATTTGTAACACTAAAGTTGCTAGTTGCAGTTGCACCATCATACCAAGCTAAAGTAGAAGTTAATAGATGTGATATCTCAGTAAAGCTGTGAGTTTGGGTCGCACTATCATAGCGATCATCTCCATTATAAGTTGCTGTTAAAACAATATTTTGAGCTGTAGATGCTATTGTTGATCCAACATTAATTGAGCATCCAGTTGCTTGTCCAGCACTTATTGCTATATTGGTACAACTGGTAAGTGTAACTCCTGTCACCGTTGGGGCAATAGATATTGTAACATTACCAGTTGGATCTGAACCATTTGTAACTTTAGTAACATTAACAGTAATATTTTGGGTATCATTTTTTGCAAGTGTAGTTGGCAATGTGCCACTAAAGCTCACTGTTGGAGTAGCTTTACTAATAGTTAAGTTTGTTGAAATATTTGAACCACTATTGTAATTAGTATCCCCATTAAAAGTAGCGATGATATTTACCGAGCCTGCCTTATGATAAGTTATTAATCCAGCTGAACTTATGCTGGCAATACTTGAATCTGAAGTTGAATAATCAATATTACCAGTTTGAGGAGTTGGACCACCACCAGTTGCAGATGCTGAAGCTGCAACTGTTTGGGTGCCGGGATAAGTTCCGGCAGCAGGTGGAGTTGTCCAAGACATTACCACGTTAGATGATGCAGCTCGATCAATCGTAATAGCGTAATTCTCGGTTTTAGAATTGTAATTGTCATCACCTGGATAAGTTACATTTTGGGTAATTGTTCCTGCTTGAGTAGGATGAATAAGACCGGTAGAACTTATCGTTGCTTGACCTGTGCCGTTAGTAATTGAATACTGAATACTTCCTGTAGGTGCTGGGGTAGTTTGTCCATTTGCCGCACTTAAAGTTATTGCATTATTAGTATCAGTCCCAATTGTTAATGTTTGGGTTGGTGATGAAAAATTTACATCGTCTTTATTAACAATTAAATTATATGTTGCTGATCCCTCAGCATATCCTGAATCAGTTGCACTGGCTTTTATGGTAACAGTGCCGGCATTTGATATTGTAACTATTCCACTGCTAGAATCTACCGTTGCCACTCCAGTTGGCGTAGAAGAATCAACCGAATAAGTGATAGTTGCGCTAGTAGGTGTAGCAGTAGCCGTTCTACTATAGGTTGTTGCAGCACCAAGTGTGACTGTATGGTCAGTGCTTATCATCGAAACTGAAACAACCGGTAGTGCAGTAACTGTAATCGTAAGTTCTAATTCACCTGCTCTACAAGATCCGGATATAGCAGTTGAACTTGCAGTTACTGTTGCGGTTCCTGCGGTATCGCCGGTTGTAACTGTAAATTGGTTGTTACTATCGACTGAAATTGTCGCAACTCCCGAAGTTGGATTAGTTTCTAAATTGTAGGAGACCGATGCACTACTACAACTTGAAGGTTGGGTAACTGTTGCTCTGCGAATAACTGTCCGACCTCCCACTCTTTCAGTAACTGAACTTGCAGTATTGGTTCCTTCCCAACTTAAGGTTGCAACCGGCAGTGTGGAAAGTGTAACAGCCTTAGTTAGCGCATTTCCAGATGAAGGCAGATTTGAACCGCTAGCTACTAAATCAGCTGAGGTTCCACTACTTGGTGCATTAATTGATGAACAATCTAGACCTGTAATTTCGGTTCCATTATCATTTGCGGTTCCATTGGTTGTGCAAGATGTTCCATTAAAAGTAAATGTTAATCCGGTGTAAAGTCCGCTTCCCATAACTTTCCAGTTACTTGGAGCTGCTTGACTTTGAGATATAGATGCCGGATCGGTGCTGCTAATTACTACCGTTGGAGTTGAATAAGTTACAGTTCTTTCCAGTGGATATTCTTCATTTGGTAGTGATAACTCAATATCTTCTTGGGTTGTCGTTCTTGTATTGGTTGCTTGGCATGAAAATGATAAGCTAGTGGAAGATGCAGTTCCTGTTGATGAACAACTTCTGCCGCCTAATGTTGCGGTTGCCCCTGAGGTGGGTAAATGATTTCCAGCAAAAGTAAAAGTATTGGTAGAAGCATAGTTAACAGTTGTTGGCGCCACTGAAGTTAATTGAGCTGCAGCATTTGAATCTGAAGAATAATTTGTTAGGGTATAGGTTTTTGCCGAACCTTCAACTTCGGCACTGTTCTTAGTTAAAGTGAATTTGGTCGTTGTTCCAGAAGTTGGGGTAATGCAGTCAACTGTAAAATCAGTATTATTATCGGTTACAGTTACTGTTCCACAACTACCACCATTAGAAAGAGCTGCAGTTACTTGATCCAAATTACTACCTTCTCCGCTAATAGTAACATTTGTTCCGAGAACTACCGGGCTGCTGGGAGAAATATTTGTTCTTGTTGGTAAAACATATGCGGTATTTTGCGTTGTCGAAATTAAATTTTCGTATTGCTCATCATTAATTGAACCCATCAAATTATTTCTAACATTAGCTTCATTATTCATGTTTATTATTGCTTCGCGCATGTAACCATTATATTGAGAGCTCAGTCCGCTCGAACCAATTTCAGATTCCATGCTGTTTAACATACTGGTAAAGGTTGAGCCACTAAACTGATCATCTTTTAACTGAGAAATAGAAGCTAAAGCTGTACCATATTTACCTGCATTGTCATCAGCAACTTGATTAGTATTAACATCAGTAGGTCGAATATCATTAATATCTACATTACCAATTCCCATAGATTCGGCAATTACATCAGATTGTTGAAAATAATCAGATAAATCCGAAGTGCTGTCTTCACTTTTGCGAAAAGCTAATTCAGTTAATGGGGTATTAACAAGAGTTACAGAAGTTGTGGAGTCAGTTCTTTTTGCAGCACGAAGAGTCGGGGCAGTTTTAGTATTGCCGGTAGATTCGTCGGTATAGGTTCCGCCAGTGCATTCTGCAAAAACAATATTGTTTGAATCAGGTAATTGAAAGTTGCTAAATGTAGCAACTCCATTAGTTGAGGAAACAGGACCCGCAAGTTTATTATTCTCAGCATTAAATAAGTTGCAAACAGCTCCGGTGATCGGACCTTTATTTACATAAACAGTTGCAGAACCGGTTCGGCTACTAGAGCTTGAACTGCTATCACTACTGCTATCTCCGGTAGAACTAAAACCACCATCACCACCGCTACAAGCCGTAAAAAATATTGTAAAAATAAATAAAAATAAAATATTTAAATTATCAAATTGGGTTTTCCAGGAATGATTTAATTTATCAAGTAAAATCATAAGAATATCCTTATCAATTAAAGAAATAAATAAGTAACAATATATTGTATGTTATATAAAAGTTAAATCAATATATAGCTCAATAAACATTTACTTTCAAATACAATTTTAAATACAGGATATATATTTACTAATGAATTTATATATTTAGGCTCAAAAACGATTAAAAATGTTGTAAAGTTGTTCCAATTAGCTGATTTAATTACCATTTATCATTTAAAAACTACCGTATAACAAAATGGTTAGTAAATGATTACTTATTAAATTTGGCTAGAGAATTAAAAAAGGGATTAAACAACTAATTACCTTATTTTTTTTATTTGTTTTATAAATTATTGAAAAATAAGTTTAGTGATCTTCTACTGAGCAATATTTTTTATTTGAGAATTGTATTAGTCTGCAAAGACGATTAAATTTAGATTAAGTTGTCTGTGATAACAACTAACAAAATTGAGAATAATTCAGAGGCTTTGAATATTCAAGAAATATTTAAATAGTTTTTAATTATCCTTTATTCCTAATAACTCGTAGATAATTATTGGTTCTGCTCGTCCTTTAACATTTATTTGGTCTTTTCTGCCGATTATTACTTGTTCTTTGGTTTGCGATATTGTTGAATCACTAGCAACAATTTTCCAACCGGTAGTTTTGGTAGCAGATTCTAAGCGGGATGCAACATTTACAGTATCTCCAAGAGCCGTATAATCAGTTTTAGTTGCCGAACCAATATTTCCCATAATTGCATTTCCGCTATTAATACCAACACCAATATTAAATTCAAAATCTTTTACCCAAGGTAATTTTTCTTTAAATCTAACTTTGAATTTTTCAGCAACTTTAATTAAATTTACTGCAGCTTTACATGCTCTAAGCGCATGGTCAGGGTGTTTTGCCGGCATTCCAAATTCAGCCATGATTGCATCACCAATAAATTTATCTAAATGACCATCTTCATTAATAATACAAGGAGTCGCAATCTGAAAATATTCGTTGATAACTTCAACTAATTCCTGAGGTTTAATTATTTCCGATAAGCTGGTAAAATTTCGAATATCTGAAAAAATCACACTTACATTAGATGATTCGCCCCCTAGAGATGGCATTTCTCCTGATTCAATATATTGCTCAACAATTGTGCGTGATACATAGCGACCAAAAAGTCTTTCTACATGTTGTCTTTTCCTTGTTTCACCAGAAAAACTTAATAAATTTACAAATACAAAAGAAATAGCTAAACCTGTTTGCAAAGATGCAATTGGAAACATAATAAAATCTATAAACAAAAAGTATCCCAAGAATATGGTGAATATAATTAACAAAAATAAAACCAAAGTACCCCAAGTTGTTGATAAATATCTAAATGCGAATGCGGCAATAATTAAAAAACTAGCTTGGATTAACCAACGAGTTATCGGATCTAAGAATTCGTAATTTTTATTCGTTAATATTGCCTCAGTAATATTAGCCTGTATTTCNGGTCCGCTCATATAATTGGTAAAACCATCAAATAATTGAGTACCATANGGAGTAATATGATTATCATTCAGACCTACATAATCTGAGCCGATAATTACAACTTTACCTTTGATTAAATCTCGGTAATCATTCAAAGTTTGATGATATGTTTGGGGATCTCTAATCGCATTTAAATAGTCAATAAATCGAATTGAGGGGATAGTTTTTGGGGGTCCTACAAATACAATCGGTTGATTAGTACCACCAGTTTTATAAACTTGCTTTACCATGCCTTCAGAATAGTTGTAAAAGTGAAGTGCCAAAAGACTTGCAAATGAAAAAACTGGGGGATTAGAATCTCTAACTTCCGGACGAAAATTAAAAATCGGGGCATCGGCATAACTTCTAATTACACCGTCACTATCGGGATTAAGATTTGAATAGGATATGTATTTAATAAAATCCAAATTTGGGATCGAAAAAAGCATATCCAATGCCGGCAATATTTGTTCGGTATAAGGATTGTTATCTTGATCGACTTGTACACTTTCAGCAGTAGTAGAAACTAATATAACTTTTCCATCAGCAATTTCCTTTCGCAGCCTTTGATCATAGTTATAATCCTCTGCTTTTAATTCAAGACCTGAATTTCGAAGCCACTGCTCAGCGGTAGAAGAGAACAAAAAGTCAAGTCCGATTATTTTTGCTTGATGTTCCTTTAAACTTCGAATAACTTCAGCAAAAAATGGTGTCCAAAATACTAAAGGAGTATCCTCCATAGCCTGCAGAGATTTATCATCAATATTAATAATTAAAGTGTGCTTAGGTTCATATCGTTTTCCGGCAATTTGATGCCAAGTATCAGAATAAATTTTCTCTATTCGATGAATTAATGTTTGATTGTTGATTGAGATTTCTACTACAGTAAATGAGATAATAAAAGTAATTATTGCTAATATCCAAGAAGGTCTGTAAATAGAAAAGTTTTGTAACATGGAAATTATTTAGTTTGTTATCTTGAAAAGATTATAAGAGTTTATTTAAATATTTTTTCTAAGATATATTTATTTGATCTAAGTAGTTCTATAGATAATTGAAATTTTTTGTAATAATAATTCGTCATNTAATAAAAAGGGCACACATGTGCCCCCTAGGATTTTTGTTAATTTGTTTAATTAATGGTTAATTCAACTCTTCGGGCTTCTGCGTTACTTCCACTGCCTAAGGTGTTTTCCGGTTTTTTGGTTTCAATCGATAATTTATTTACTCCTGCATTAATTAAAGCATCTTGTAAAACTATTGCACGATCCCTAGCTAATTTTGCGTTATAAACTGGATCACCGATAGAATCATGAAAACCTGATAATACTATAGTTGAATTTGGATTATTTTGACTGAATTCTACATACATTTTTAAACACGATTGGGCATCATTTGATAAATCACTTTTTCCCGAAGCAAAATAAAATTTTGCTGTTTCATTAGGATTACTACCGCAGCTAGTTCTTGCACTATTCGATTCTTCCTCAAGTTTTCCACCACCTAAGCTCCAAATATAAGCAGCTAATAAATGACTTCTTTCTTTTCCTAGAATCGGTAATTGTGCCGGCATCGAATTTGAAATTCCATTACTGATTACTTCTTTAATCTTGGTAATTGAGCTACCCCAATTAAAATTACCTGCGGTTAAATCTTTACCGCCTAATAATTTATTACCCTTTCCAGATTGTAAATGACAGGCAACACAATAAGTATTAAAAGTGTCTCTACCGGCATTAGCTTTTGAAGAATCAAAATCTCTACCGGCTAGCAGTAGAACATAATTAGCCACTTCATCAATTTGTTCTTCACTTAGAAAATCTTTATGGGCGTTCATAACCCCGGTTCGGCCGTTTTCAATTGAAAATGTAATTTCTTTTGGTGAACCTCCCCATAACCAATCTTGATCTCGAAGATTGGGATAACCAAAATCATTAAATCCTCCTGCATCCGCACTATGGCAACGGGCACATTTATCTAAATATAGCAATTTAGCTGAACGCATTGCATTTTTATCTTGGCTAAGTTCATCTACTGATAATGCTGACCATTTACTCAGATTAGCTTGAGCCTTATTTTCATGAATTTCAGCCTCATTAACCAACTGAGTCCATTGAGTCCAGTTTTTTATTCCTCCCCAAACGGCGATTCCGGGATATAAAATAATATAGATAAATGAGAAAATTAAAGTTAGATAAAACAAATTTCGCCACCAAGCAGGTAGTGGATTGTTATATTCCTCTAAGGTTTCATCCCATTTGTTTCCCTTGGTGTTAGCTGAGCCGTCAATATTTTCATCGACTTTAATTTTCGATTGAGTATATAAAAAAACCACACAACCGATTANACTTACAATAAAAATTACACATGCCCAAATTGCCCAACCTTTTGATATGGCAATGTTAAAAATATCATTACCCATAATTTACTCCTAAAATATTATAAACCGACTGGGGGATCTTCATTTAGAACACTTCTACCAATCGATTCAAATTTCTCTTTCGAAGAAGGCCAAAAAGCCCATACAACAATCGCTAAATANATTATTAAAAAAGAAATAATTAAAATCGCAGCCAACATTATTTAACTCCCCCGGTAAAGTTCACTTGGTTAGCTCCAATAGCAGTTCCTAATGTTTGTAAATAGGCAACAATAGCTTCCATTTCGGATTTACCGGTTAATATTTCTTTAGCCTTTTTAATTTCTGCATCTTTATAAGGAACTCCCAGTATTTTCAAAGCAGACATTTTGGCTTCAATATCACTAACATCTATTTTGGTAGTATCTAAAAAAGCATAAGCAGGCATATTAGATGTTGGAACAAACTTACGTGGATTAATTAAATGATCTCTTTGCCATTGATCAGAATTAATTCCACCTTCTCTCGCTAAATCTGGTCCCGCTCGTCGAGAACCAAATTGAAATGGGTAGTCATATATAAATTCCCCGGCAACTGAGGGAGGACCATAACGCATAACCTCATCGACAAAAGGACGAACTTGCTGGGAATGACAACCATAACAACCCTCACGAATATAGATATCACGACCGGTAAGTTCTAACGCAGTTAATGGTTTCAGTCCTGGAACCGGATTTATTTTTACGGCATTAACTATCATCGGTAATAGCTGAACTAAACCGGCAATTGATACTAATATGAAAATTAATAATCCCATTATTAATACATTTTTTTCAACTTTATCGTGTGTTAGCATTACTTTCTCCTACAATTAATGGGCGGGGGTTAAAACCGGTGCCGCAAAAGGTTTTGATGCAGCAATGGTTTTAACAGTATTCCATAATAAAATTATCAATCCGGCAAAATATAAGGTTCCCCCGAGTAATCTGATTACATAGAAGGTCCATTTATATTCTAATGATTGGATAAAAGTATATGTAAGTGTTAGTCCATCAGGATTTATAGTTCTCCACATTAATCCTTCCATAACTCCTGCAATCCACATTGATGCGACATAAAGGACTATACCGATAGTAGCAACCCAAAAATGCCATTCAATTGCTTTAGTAGAGTACATTTGCTCCTTGCCCCAAAGTCTGGGAATTAAATAATATAAGGCACCAAAAGTAATCATTCCTACCCAACCTAACCCTCCTGAATGAACATGTCCAATTGTCCATTCGGTGTAGTGAGAAAGCGCATTTACAGTTTTGATTGACATCATTGGTCCTTCAAAAGTGGACATTCCATAAAATGATAAGGCGACAATTAGGAATTTTAATATCGGATCAGAACGAAGTCGATGCCAAGCACCCGATAATGTCATTATTCCATTTATCATCCCACCCCATGATGGTGCTAATAATATTAATGAAAAAAGCATTCCGGTGGTTTGTAACCAATCAGGAAGAGATGAATAAAGTAAATGATGTGGACCTGCCCACATATAGGTAAAAATTAATGCCCAAAAATGTACAACAGATAGTCGATAAGAATAAATCGGTCTATTTGCTTGTTTGGGGACAAAGTAATACATCATTCCTAAATATCCGGCAGTTAAATAAAATCCAACTGCATTATGAGCATACCACCATTGAACCATAGCATCTACAACTCCGGCAAAAGCTGAATACCCTCCAAGTAAACTATATGGAATCGCAGCACTATTTACAACATGTAAAAGAGCAACAGTAATAATCATCGCACCATAAAACCAGTTGGCAACATAGATGTGTTTTACTTTACGCTTAGCGATGGTTCCAAAAAAAACTACTCCAAAAGAAACCCAAACTACCGCAATTAATATATCTATTGGCCATATTAATTCAGCATATTCTTTTGCGGCGGTTAAGCCTAATGGCAATGAAACTGCCGCTAAAACAATGATTAATTGCCATCCCCAAAAAGTAAATTCAGCTAATTTCGGTAAGAATAATGTAGTATGACAAGTTCGTTGAACAATAAAATAAGCAGTGCCAATTAATGCACAACCTCCAAAAGCAAAAATAACCGCATTAGTATGTAGTGGACGAAGCCTTCCAAAAGTAAACCATGGTGCGATATTTAAATCTGGCCACATTAATTGTGCCGCGAGAACCAACCCAACCAGCATCCCTACGATCGCCCAAATCACGGTCATAATTGCAAATTTTCGTGGGACAATATAGTTATAAGTTGCTGTAGTCATAACTAATCCTTTTATTTAATCTTGTAAACTATAAATATAATTTTGAATATAGTATTTTATTGATTCAACCTTTTTTATTTTAGTCTTTTGAAATAAGATATACTTGAGTAATCTAATAAAGATTACCAAATATTAAATTTATTTTAATTTGGTAATATCTTTAATTTTTAAAAAAAACAAAATATTTCAACAAGTTATAAATAGCAAAATATATAATGCAAAATTTTAATCTTGCAATAGTAGGTGGGGGAAATATGGCAAGCGCTATGGTTCGAGGACTGATAGTTAAAGGTTTTGTAGCTTCCAGTATTCTTGTGGTTGAAAAAGAACTACTTAAAGCTGAAGAATTAAAAAAAAAGCATGATATTAAAATTAGAAATAAAATCGATAATTCAATAAATGAATATGATCTGGTTTTATTAGCAACTAAACCCCAAGATCTAAATTTAGTTTGTAAAAATTTATCTGAGGTTCTTGATTTTCAAAATCCGCCGGGTTTTATTTCAATTGCCGCTGGTGTATTGATTCAAGATATTAATATTGGGCTAACTGATAATCAGGAGCAAAATTTATCAATTGTTAGAGTAATGCCCAATACCCCTGCTGCCATTGGCAAAGGAATTAGTGCAGGTTTTGCAAATCAATATTGTAAGCAAATTATTCGGGATTTTACCCAGATTATCTTTCAGGCTGTTGGTGAATTTTTATGGATAGATAACGAGGATGATTTAAATGCGATTACGGCTATTTCCGGTAGCGGCCCGGCATATTTTTATTATTTTTGTGAATGTCTTGCCCATGCAGGTATCGAATTAGGGTTAACAAAAGAAATTGCCTATAAACTAGCAATAAATACCATGATCGGAACTAGTAAATTAATTGAATTAAGTGATGAATCAATTACTGATCTAAGACAAAAAGTAACTTCAAAAGGCGGAA
>Ga0049116_10000131_pt1 | contig 16480 bp, 16 predicted proteins | sample WorMetvacBELIZE2_FD_55049 | JGI IMG/M metagenome (GOLD analysis project Ga0049116, IMG submission 55049) | Marine gutless worms symbiont microbial communities from Max Planck institute for Marine Microbiology, Germany - Olavius vacuus BELIZE.2 | ecosystem: Host-associated > Annelida > Digestive...
GTCTTTGTACTCTGCTTATGAACGAATTTACTTCTCAAGTCTTTTTATTTTAAGTTGGTTTTGAAAAATTTTGTCGACATTTCCCATTTCTCAACAGGCCCACAATGCACCCAGGTGAATGCGCATGAGATGGAAACATCTCAGCTTCAGTTTAGAACATTTTTTACTGGAAATAATTTTTTTCTAACCAAAGCGATCCTTCTAAGGAGCACATTGTTTTTGTATTTGATCTGACCTTTTTCTCCCTAAAGACATTCGAAGATTATTTTGTTCGATCTTTCGCATATTGAAATGTTTGGTGGACATGAGATTGGCCCACATCTTGCTCCTTGAATGTGCTTGCATAATAGCTGAAAAATGCTGTTTGACTTATGGTGGGCTGAGGAGGGAAGAAGGTTGGTCATGTGCACAGCTCACAGGTAAGGTTGCGGAGGGGAGTGTTTTTGGGCAAGTCTAGTCCCTTCTCCCTCCATGTAGCGCATGGTCAGTGTGTTTGTAGTGCGAAAGGGGGTGTTCGTGAAGGGTGAGCTCTCGTCGCTTCGAGGGCGATGTTGTTCCATAACCGAGAGATTGATAAGGCCGTGTTAAAGAAGAATAATCTCTGTGATACAGAATCAGATCCATATGGCTCCGATCTTTCAACTCTTTTACTTCGCCCATATGGAGCGGGATAGGTTGATCATTTGATGATTCTTTCTGTTCTGGCCGGCTTCGTTTTTTGGTATGAATTAAATAAAAGGAAAAAAAGTGATTTTCTTTGTCGCTAGAACTTTGATCACCATGATCGTCATTTTGTTGACCGCCCATTTCATTCCTGGTCTTAGGGCGGGCAATGTCTTTGAGCTCCTATTGTTTGGCTTTCTTCTCGCTATGATTAACGCAATTGTTCGTCCCATTCTTACCATTCTTACCCTTCCCGTTACCTTGGTCACTCTGGGTGTTTTTTTGTTATTGCTCAATGGGTTTACATTTTGGTTCGCCAGCGAATTGGCCTATGGAGTCTACGTTTCCTCAATCTGGGGAGCCTTGTTAGGTGGGTTTATCATCTGGGTGACAGGGATGTTAACCAATTACTTTTTATGGAACAAGTGCCTGTCTTAGATTGTGGGAAAAGGGTAAGGGTCGATAGAGTTTGCTTGAGACAAAAGTCTTGTTGTTTTAAACTCCCTCGGGAGGGGCAAAAAGGTTGAACTGCGCGGGAGTGTGTTGGAAGAACGGTGGAGGCTGTTTGCTGAAGGTTGATTGGTGTTTTCCTTCTATGCTGGGTGGAGGGAGATAGGGGTTCGATGAAAGATAGGGATAAACATTTTTGAAGACTAATAGAGAGATTACGGCGTCACAGGTGAGATTGATTGGAAAGAATGGGGGGCAGGTTGGGGTCGTTCAGCTGAGTCAGGCGTTATTACAGGCGGAACAAGAAGGATTGGACTTGGTGGAGATTGCCCCGAAGTCTGTGCCTCCCGTGTGCAAAATTATCGACTATGGAAAATATCGCTATCAGGTAACCAAGAAACAACGTGAGAAGCGAAAGGGGCAGGGCCGGGTTAAACTGAAAGAAGTGAAGTTCAAGCCTAATATTGATCATCACGACCTTCAAGTGAAGGTCAAACATGCGCAAGAATTTCTTGAGAAGGGCAACAAGGTGCGTTTGACCTGTGCATTTCGAGGTCGAGAACTTTCTCACCCGGAGATTGGAGAGAAGATGTTAGAGGAGGTCGTCTCCGCGCTTTCTCCCATAGCTCGGACGGAGACTCCGAGAAAGCTGATAGGGAGAAGTTTAACCCTAGTGTTGGCCCCTTCGAGGAACAAATCCGCTTTGAGGAAAGAAGAATGAGTGTGAAAGTGAAGACGAGGAAGGCGGTTCGAGGTCGCTTTAAGATCACTGGCTCAGGTCGCGTTATGCATGCGCAGCCGGGTCGGCGCCATATCCTTACCAAGAAGTCCTCTAAGAGGAAACGCCATTTGAAGAAGATGTTGGGGGTGGTTCGGGCATATGCAAAGCTATATGCACGGATAGGGTGGACCAAATAAGGGAAGTCATGCCATGAGGAATACGTGTGCGGTCTCCTCCAGGAGGCGAAGGAAAAGGATATTGAAGCAGGCGAAGGGGTTTGTGGGGGATCGGAAGGGCCACATTCGCTTGACGAAAGATGCGGTGATGAAGGCCATGGCGTTTAATTCAATACACCGAAAACAAAAAAAGAGGAACTTTCGCTCCTTATGGATTGTGCGCATCGGCGCGGCTACAAGGCCACACGGTTTGTCATATCATAGGTTCATTCACGCTCTTTCTAAGGCGCATTGCTCGATCAACCGAAAGATGCTCTCCGAGATGAGCATTCATGATCCCGAAGGGTTTGCTTGTACGGTGGAAAGAGCTAAGCAGGCTTTAGCATAGGGTGATTGGTGAAAGAAGAAGTCGAGAAGATTAGGGAAGAATTTTATCGGGAACTTTCGTCCATCGACCAGGTGGGCTGTCTGCGGGAGATCCGTGTTAAATACTTAGGGCGTCGTGGGATGGTGACCTCCTTGATGGAGAAAATGCGTTCCGTCGGATCTAAGGAGGAAAAGGCGCGGATGGGCCAGTGGGTCAACGGCTTGAAGAAAGAGATCTCTCAGACACTAGAAGATCGTTCCTCTGCTCTTTCTGCACAAAGGGAAGAAGCGCGTCTTCTCGAAGAGAGCATAGATATCTCTCTCCCCGGTAGACGAAGGTTTTTGGGGAAAAGGCATCCAGTGGTGCGGGTCCTTGACCAGGCGGTTTCCGTGTTGGTTGGTATGGGGTTTTCAGTCCAATATTCCCCAGAGATTGAATCTGAATATTATAATTATACGGGGTTGAATTATCCTCCAGACCATCCTGCGCGTGAGATGCAAGACACATTTTATTTGGATGATCATACTCTGTTGCGTTCGCATACTACAGCGATTCAGCAACATATTATGGAAAATGTTACCCCGCCGATTCGCATCGTCGCTCCCGGAAAGTGTTATAGGAATGAGACAGTCACCTCTCGGTCTCATGTCCTTTTCCATCAGATCGACGCGCTATATATTGATCGGAATGTATCGTTGGGAGATCTATTGGAGATGATCGACACCTTTTTTATGAAACTATTTCAAGAGAAGACAAAGACTAAGGTGAGACCAAGCTATTTTCCATTTGTGGAACCGGGGATAGAGGTTGATGTGTCTTGCACAGCATGTGCAGGACAAGGATGTTCGCTTTGCAAGCATTCTGGATGGTTGGAGATCTGTGGAGCGGGGATGGTCCACCCCAAGGTGTTGGAGGAGGGAAACATTGATCCCGAGCATTATTCAGGGTATGCCTGGGGCTTGGGTGTAGAGCGACTGTTCATGTGTCTGCATGGTGTGGAGGATATCCGGTACTTTACCGGCAATGATTTGCGTTTTCTATCACAGTTTCCCGGGTAGGAGTTAGCCCCCTTTGTTGGCGTGGTGTTTGCCGTAGATCGCTGCGTCTCATTACACTATCCATTTGCGGCACGCCTTTCTGATTCCCCTTATCCATCGAGATAAGGTGCTATGTTCTCCCTGAGTTTGATGATCGAGATGGAGATTCTTCACCACTTCCCTAAGAGGCATGGGCAGCCATTCTTCAGAAATCTCCTTAGACAGGTAATAGGAGAAGGGATATTCTTTTTCATGGGGAGGATAGGCTCCTATCTCTTCGAGTAGCCGTTCCAGCTCACTGATATGGATCCTTATCCCTGAAAATCCCACAGGTATCCTCTTCAGAAGGCGACCTATTTTTCTCCAACTCTGAGTAAGATGTTGAAGAAAGCTGGCCCTTTCGCTTTCATCTTTCTGTGTGAGCCTTTGCAAAGCTCGATAGAAGATTCTGAGTTCAGCGGTCAACCGGTTTTCTATCTTGCCAGTCGATCTGCGATCAGAAGAAGGAGGGTGACGCAAGAGTATGAACAACTGCTTCCGCATGATCAAATAAAAGAACGCATATTTGGGTAAGTTGACCTTTTCATTTTGTAAAGGCCCTGCAAGGGAATCTTTACCCTTTCTGCTGCGCTCGATGGGATCCACACGGACATTTTTGTCCGAAGGCCCTTCCGGGAAAGAGAGGGGATTTGAAGAAAAGCCCATTTCCTCCTCGAGATCTCACGATCTTATTGCGATCGACACTCTAGGCCGCATGCTAAAGTAAATCAAATTTATTATCTACTCAGCGGATTTTACCCTCAGATAAAGAGCGATCTATTCCAATTTGTGAGCACATTGTCTGATAGTGTAGTGGGGATATTTCGGATCATTGATGCATCTTGCTCTGTGGAAAGGATTTTCATAACCACTTGATTATAAGCATAATCTGGAATATGAGAGGATGTGGTGAAGGAATTTCAGAAAGATATGCGCTGTTGGTCAACATGGGCCAAATTTTCCTTCACGCCAACGGATGGCATGGTATTGTCTCATAGGTTGACAGTTGAACTACTTGTCCGGTATACTACGCTGGCGTCGGGGGAGAGAAGGGGAAATGAGTTGATGCCTAGCCAGAGTTAGGATCAGCATGAATGGTAGTGCAGGTGGTCCCAGAAAAATCAGCAAAATGGTTAGTGAAATAACCAGAGGTCGTGGTATTTGTGTGCTATCATCAATGAACAGCAGACAGTAGGTGTAAGGTGAGTGCTCCGGAATTATCTCAGGATGTGGTTAAGGAGGTTGAGTCCAAAAAAGAGACGGTCCAGGCAGTTAAAAAATGCTATCGCTATTGGCGCATACGGATTTTTTACAGCATTTACATTGGATATGCTCTCTTTTACTTCACCCGTAAAAGTTTTACTTTTATTATGCCCGCTCTGGTTACAGAGTTACACTTTGCCAAGAGCGAATTGGGATTTTTGGGTAGCCTTCTCGCAATCTCCTACGGGGTGAGTAAGTTCGTGAGCGGGGTGCTCTCGGATCGGTGCAGTGTGCGCTATTTCATGTCGATGGGGCTGATTCTGACCGGGGTAGCTAACCTATTATGTGGTTTCTCATCGTCTATGGTGCTCTTTGCCCTGTTGTTGGTGATTAATGGGTTTTTTCAAGGGTGGGGAGCACCTCCCTGCGCGAAGCTGTTGACCTATTGGTACTCTCAAAAGGAGCGAGGAAGGTGGTGGGGGATATGGAATACCTCTCATAACATCGGTGGGGCTCTCATCCCCTTGATCTGCGCGATGATCATCCGGGCCTTCAACTGGCATTGGGCTATGTATGTTCCCGGCGTGTTAGCGATTATCGTTGGGCTGTTCATCATGAATCGATTGAGGGATAAACCACAGTCCCTTCATTTACCTCCCGTCGATCTCTTCAAAGGGACCGGCCATTCCTATACCAAAAGGGGAGAAGAAGAGAGGGAAGACTCCCAGCTCTCTCTCAGGGAGAATCTCATTAAATCTATTTTTAAAAATACGCAAATTTGGATCCTTGCTATCTCCTTCTTCTTCGTCTATGTGATCCGTACCGCAGTCAATGATTGGGTTCAGCTCTACCTCATGGAGAGGAAGGGATACTCCTTGATGGTGGCCGGGTCTTGCATTTTTTGGTTTGAAATTGGGGGGATTATCGGTAGTTTGGCTGCCGGGTGGCTATCGGATATTCTCTTTAAGGGGAAGAGAGGTCCTGTCAATGTATTATTTAGTTTGAGCATCATCGTGATGTTGCTAGCTTTATGGGTTTCTCCGCAGAGCAATCTTTTTCTCGTCTCTGGGGTCATGTTTCTGGTGGGATTTGTCATCTTTGGGCCGCAGATGTTGATTGGAATGGCTGCTGCGGAGTCGACGCACAAGACGGGAGCGGGGACAGCCACGGGTTTTGTGGGCTTTTTTGCTTACCTCGGGGCAGCGGTGGCTGGTTACCCGGTCGGCAAGATTACCCAAGATTATGGGTGGCTAGGCTTTTTTGTTCTTTTGGGGGGGTGTGCTCTGATCACAACTTCTCTCTTAATTCCTTTATGGTCAAAGAAAGGGGCTTCGCAACTGTTGCCATCCGGGTGACATGACTTGGATTCCTCTACACCTTCATTCTCAATACTCCATTCTACACTCTACGATCTCTCTCGAGGGCTTAATCGATCGTGCGCATCATTTAGCGCTTCCCGCGCTTGGTCTGACTGATTTTTGTAATATCTTTGGTGCGGTAGAGTTCTATAAGAAATGCATGGAGAAGGAGATCCGTCCGATTATCGGCTGTGAGATGATCGTCGCCCCCTTTTCTCGTCATGAAAAGCAAAGGACAAGCGACCATCCTGTTGGGTATCCTCTCATCTTGCTCGTACAAAATCGGGAAGGGTACAAAAACTTGTGTCGCATTATGTCGATTGGATATGGAGAAGGTTTTTATTATACTCCGAGGGTGGATAAGGAGACCTTAGAGAGATATAGTGATGGGCTTATCTGCCTATCTGGTCCCCTGCAAGGGAGGTTGGCCCATGCGATCATTCACCAGAATCGGAAGGCAAGGGAAGAAGAGTTGGAGTGGTTGGCCCATACCTACCCTGGTCGGTTCTATTTGGAGTTGCAAAACCATCAAATGAATGAAGAGCAGATCCGTGTGGATGGTATGGATCAAGAATCTTGGCTCTACCAAAGCTATCTGACTCAGATACAGAATGAAAAGAAGGTGATCTCGGAGCTATGCTTCCTTTCTCAGGAAAAGGGGATTCCTTGTGTGGCTACCCATGACATTCGTTACCTATACCCGGAAGATTGGAAGATGCATGAAATTGTCATGAATATCCAATCTGGGGAACCTTGTGAAATCTATGAGAGCGGTGGCAGTGGAGTTCAGCGTATGCTAAACCCCAAAAGGCGCACTCTATTTTCCCATGCGCATGATTTTCAATCCCCTCAGCAGATAGCTCAGCGGTTTAAAGACCACCCCGAAGCGTTGTCCTGTTCGTTGCAAATTGCGGAGAGATGTCACTTCGATTTTGACTTTGAAGCTAAATTTTATCCCGTGTTTATTCCTCCTCACCTGGCGAAGCAGCCGATCGATGAAGCTGTACGCCTTCGAGAGAACGGGAATTATTTACGCGATTTGTGTTATGAAGGAATAAAAAAGCGTTATCATTCTGCTCATTTAGAAAAAGTTAAGGAAAAATATCCCGATCAAGAACCCTTGGATGTGGTGTCTCAGCGTTTAGAATATGAACTTGACCTGATCATTTCCAAGGAGATGTGCGATTATCTCCTCATCGTGCACGATTTTATCTCTTGGGCAAAGGCGAACCATATTCCAGTGGGACCTGGCAGAGGTTCTGGTGCGGGATCAATCGTCCTTTATTTGATCGGTATTACAGATATTGAGCCACTGCGGTTTCACCTATTTTTTGAACGCTTTATTAATCCGGAGAGAGTCTCTTATCCAGATATCGATGTCGACATCTGTATGGAGAAGAGGGCTAAAGTGATTGAATATACGATGCAAAGATATGGGCAAGATCGGGTGGCACAGATTATTACCTTTGGTCGTATGAAGGCAAAAATGGCGATTAGAGATATTGGTCGTGTGTTGAACCTTCCCTTAGGGGAGGTAAACGCGATCGCCAAGTTGGTGCCAGAAGATCCTTCGATCACTTTGGAAAAGGCTTGTCAGCAAGATCCTGAGCTCTCTTGCCTCCTCTCTCATGATGAGAATGCGAAACGGGTAGTACAATATGCCATGAAGTTGGAGGGACTAATTCGCAATACCGGTATCCACGCAGCGGGTTTGATCATCAGTGGGGATCCTCTCACTGACCATATCCCCATATGTCGGATGAAAGATTCCGAGATGTGGGTGACTCAATATGCGATGAAATCTGTAGAAGCTGTGGGGATGTTAAAAATCGACTTTTTGGGGTTGAAGACGTTGACCTCTATTCAGAGGACAGTAGATACGATTGCACAATCCAGACAGGAGGAGATCGATTGGGTCAACCTTCCCCTGGATGATCAGTTGACCTTTGATCTGCTCAATCAGGGAAATACGTTAGGGGTTTTTCAGCTCGAGTCCTCCGGGGTCCAAGAATTAGCAAAACAGTTACATATCGATCGTTTCGAAGAAATTATTGCAGTGGAGGCTCTCTATCGGCCTGGCCCTATGGATATGATTCCTCTATTTATTCGCAGGAAGCATGGTCTTGAAGAAGTAGATATTGACCACCCTCTCATCGGTGAGATTCTTCAGGAGACCTATGGAATTATGATCTACCAGGAACAGGTGATGCAAATTGCTTCTACGCTAGCCAAATTCTCTTTGGGGGAGGGGGATATTCTCAGGAGAGCGATGGGAAAAAAAGACCAAGAGGAGATGGAAAAACAAAGAAGCAAGTTTTTACAAGGCGCATTTGAAAATGGGATTGTCGGGGAAAAGGCGGAAATGATTTTCAATAAGGTAGCCAAGTTTGCCTCCTATGGTTTTAATAAATCCCATGCAACCGCTTATAGCTATTTAACTTACGTGACTGCTTTTCTAAAAGCACACTATCCCAAAGAATGGTTTGCTGCTCTGATGAGCTGTGATTGTGATGACCTGACCAAAGTAGCTAAATATATGAGGGCGGCTGGTGAGATGCAGATTGCGATGTTGCCCCCGGATCTCAATGAGTCGGGAAGGGAATTTGTAGCCACATCCCAGGGGATTCGGTTTTCATTGACTGCGATTAAAGGAATGGGCAGGGCTGTGATAGAGTCGGTGATCTGGGAACGAGAGCGAGGGGGAACTTTTTCCTCTCTTTATCATTTTGTGAGGAGAATGGGGCCCGACAAGATAGGAAAGAAGAAGGTAGAAAATTTAATAGAAGCGGGCTGTTTGGATTTCACAGGATGGAAACGGGAGGCTTTGTTGCTAAGTTTGCCCCCTATTTTTGCGCAGGTATCTAAGGCACATCGAGAAGAATTGAGAGGGGTGATCGACTTTTCTTCCCTTTTAGGAGAAGAGGAGGATTGGTCTCACCCTCCCCCTGTCGAAAAGGAAAGAACGAAAAAAGAATGGTTGTTGCAGGAAAAAGCTTTGCTCGGCTTTTACCTGACGGGGCATCCTTTGGATGAGTATCAGGAATTGCATCAGGAGTTGCGCGCCCTCTCTTTTCGAGAGGTCAGGGAGGCGGTGCCTGGGACGATTGGCCATCTTCTTTTCGTGATCGATCATCTTCGTGTGAAGTTATCGGGAAAGACGCAAAAGAAATTTGCCCTGCTAACGATTAGCGATGGAGAGGATTACTTTGAACTTCCTATTTGGAATCCCCTTTATGAGAAACATCACTTTCTTTTGGTAGAAAACCAACCGCTATATGGTTTGATTCAGGTAGAGGATAGGGAAGAGGTTCGAACCCTTAGGTGTCATGCGCTTGATTCTTTGGAGGGGATTTGCCCAGAAAAGATCTCTGGCTGGATTCATCTATTTGAGCAGGTTCAACATCAACAGAAACAGACCTCTCGTCGTAAAAAAGGGGGGAGAGATAGCAAAGAAGAGATTGAGCGTGGAGAAGGATATTTGGAAATCACCTTGAAGATGGATGAGATGCATCTGAGTCATCTTCTTCAATTAAAGGAGATTTTTTATCAATTTCCAGGGGAGCACACGATTCTCTTAAAATTTAATGGTGTTTGTCCTGAGGCTCAAGTGGTGATGGAGATCGGGTCATCTCAAAGAATCCAATGGAACGAGCGGGTACGATCTCACCTTATGCGCTGTCCCTTCATTGAGGAAGTGCAACAACAAGATCAACTCGATGGTGTGAGGCAGGGTTCCTCTATTTGAATGGGAGGAAGGTGGATTGCCAATGATTTCCTAGTAGGCTACACTGCCTCAGGGTGGTATCCTCGAGGCTCGTTCCTAGGGTGTGAGCTGAGGTGATCGTTTGTCGTAGAGGAAGTAAGACTGTGTGGTTGCGCCTGCCGGGAAAAGGGGGACATGTAAGATGGACGAAACAGAGAGAAGGTCTAAAAGAGCGGGGATTGCTCTTAAGCATCAGGGGCGGGTGATTTTTGCGTCGATGTTTCCATATGGATAGAGGGAGGATAAAGTGGGCATAAGTAATGATCGGGGGGTGATCGAGGAAGATATCGATTCGGGGGAGGTCTACTCTAGAGAAGAGGTGAGGAGGGCTCGTCTGGGCTGTATTCCTCACCATCTTGCTCTGATTATGGACGGCAACCGTAGGTGGGCGCAACGAAGGGGCTATCCGAAAGAGAGAGGCCTCTGGAGGGGAGCATCTATTCTGCCCAGGGTGGTGCAGGCATCGATGCAACTGGGGGTCAAAGTGCTCACGCTTTATGTCTTTTCTACGGAGAATTGGCAGAGGCCGCAACAGGAGATCGATGCGGCCATGAATGTGTTACACCATTATTTAATCGATGAGCGAGCGCGGTTAATCGACCGTGGGGTGAGGCTTCATATCATTGGAAATGTGGGCAGATTGCCGCCGGAGGTCGGTCGAGAGATGGACGAAACCTTGAGGTCTACCTCTAATTGTCGGGTGTTTGACTTGATTCTCGCTATAAATTATGGAGGAAGGGATGAGATTGTGCGTGCAGTGAACTCGATTCTCATTCAAAGAGGGGGTGAGACAGAATGTGGAGAAGTGACCCAGGAGATGCTCTCGCAACACCTCGATACAGCCCGATGGCCCGACCCTGATTTGGTGGTGCGCACAGGAGGAGAGAGCAGGATGAGTAATTTTTTGACATGGCAAACGGTATATAGCGAATTGATCGTTCTCGATGTGTTATGGCCTGAATTTTCACCCAAGCATCTTTTAGAAGCGGTGACCATGTTCCAAAGAAGGTGGCGTCGGTTTGGAAGGTAGAAGGATGATGCAGAGGCAACGAATCGCAGGGGCAAAGGATATTAGCTACAGATCTGCAAATGGGGTGTTTGTCTGTGTGAAAGATGTGGGCTGTTTTCGCTGCTTCAGTTCATGCCGCACAGAGAAGAGCAGATCGTTATCGAAGGCTTGAGCGGCTGCCCATCTAAGGTATTCCTCTGGAATCTCACGGAGCCATCTCCCCTTATGTTTGCCCAACGGCATCTTTTTTAACATGATCGGTCTCTTCAGCCGATTTAAAAGGGATTCTGTAGTTTTAAACGGCTTAGACAAACGTTTAAAGACCTCAATATTGGCGAGGACATCGCTCATTGCTCGATGTGATTCACTCACTTCGATGTTGAAATGTTTGCACAACATTTCCAGAGAATTGTTGGGACTATCCCCATAAAGGCGGGCCATACGCAACGTATCGATGAAAGGTTGACGGGAGATACCTGTTGACATTTGATATCTTTCCGCCGCTGCGTGCAGCAGGGCTACATCAAACGGAATCCCATGACCGACGAGGAGACTCCCTTCGATGATTTTCAAATATTCAGGGAGAATGTCCTTCAACGGAGGTTTATCCTTGACCATCTGATCGGTAATATGGTGGATGTCTATGCTTTCTTTAGGAATCGCGATCCCCGGATTGACCAGATCTTTTCTTTTTTCTAAGACCTTATCAAAGGTAAACTTTGCGACGGCGATCTCTACGATTTGATCACTTTCTGGGTTCAGCCCTGTCGTTTCACAATCAAAGCAGACAAAGGTATCTCGATGAATTAGCCCCATATCTTACGCAATATACTCAACAATCTTTCCCTACACTTTCCGCTCCTCGTAGAGTACAAGAGGGAGGGGTATCTATTCAAGCTTCCTTTATCGACTTGAAAAAAATTCCGCTGTGCTTGTTTGGAAAGTTTGTCCGCTTTAGTGAACACCACGATAACGGGCAGTGTTCTATGGTCTGCCCATTTTAGAATGGTATCATCCTGTGGTTGCAGGAGCTGTCGACTATCTATCAGTAAGAGCAAAGCGGTCAGTCCATGGCGGGTGTTGAGATAATGTTCGATATGGGCAGACCACTCTTTCTGGACTGCTTTAGCTTTTGCGGCGAATCCATAGCCTGGCAGATCGACGAGAAACCATCGGCGGTCGACTAAAAAGAAGTGAAGCCTTTCTGTTTTTCCGGGGGTAGTAGAGGTTTTAGCGAGAGAAGGTTGGTCGCACAGGTGATTAATCAATGAGGATTTGCCTACATTGGATCGACCGACCAACACAATCTCGGGAACTCTTTTTCCTGCAGAGGTGAGCCAGTTGGGGTATTCTTCGGGTTTGAGAGCTGAGGAGATAAGCTGAACATGGCCGATCCGATTTTTTTGATTCATTGCTTAACGACGATGGTTCTATGATTCTCCTCAGGTTGATAGAGAAGGTCGATTGTCACAGGGGAAGAACCCAAAAGAGAGAAAATTTTTTCAGGCCACTCGATCAGAACTGGACAATGGGAATGCAAGTAGTCTAAGAAACCTTTGTGTACAAAGGCTCTCTTATCCTTCAAACGGTAAAGGTCAAAATGATGCACGGTTTGTTGGCCTGAATAAGTTTGAAGATAGGTAAACGTAGGGCTCACCACCTCGTGGGGATCTGTTCCAGTCAATGTAGCGACCATCCCCTTAATCAGAGTGGTCTTGCCCGTTCCCAACTCTCCTCGCAAACAGATCAGGGAGGAGTGAGAGAGGAGTGTCTGCACCAATCTTCCTCCGATATGGATCGTTTCCTGTGAAGAGCGGCTATAAAACCTTTCGAAGAATGTCATCGGAGTCATGAAGAGAGCTCTTTGCTCTCTTCTACCCAGAGTTTGATGTGCTTAGCAAATTCTGGATATTGGCTTAGAGCGTCGATAAAAAGGACAAGATGCTCCTCGTCGAGCTGATCTTCGATAAAGGTCATCAGCTGACCTTCGATATGGAATCGATTTTGACCCGGAACTTCTGAAAGGTGAACCTCTTTGATATGATTTTGCCTAAAATCCTCGATCACGGCCTCCTTGCTGTTGAAGAGCTTTCCCGTTAGCCCTGAAGAGAAAACGAGTTTGGAGATCGGTTCTTTGCTCTCTTCGATGTAATTCTTAATGATTTCTGGATCCTCCGAAACAAAAAATCTTTTGACCTTAAGTCCGTCCATATATTCTTGATTCTCTGGACACTTAGAGACCCAATCATAAATCGCATCTTGCGGATTTGCGTGGGTGTTATCCCCGAACACTTTTCCAGTGAAGGGACAAATATAGATTTTTTTTGTCTGTGAGTTGACCACGGGGGATCCCACTTGAATCTTAATCTCTCTTTCCCTGTACAGCTTACCTTTTTCTTTAAGTAGTTGCAGGAGAAGGTCGCAGCTTTGATAGATCGTTTTTTCTCGAAAAAAAAGAACAGGGTGGATCTGATATTTCTCTTCTAAAAAGAAAAAATATGAGGTTAAGAGGTCCGCTTTTCTATGTTTTTTCAACCAATCCAAAAGTTTTTGTTTGAGCGCTTCAGCGATCACGGGCACACCCATAATTTTATATCCTCTCTGTGGCTACCGACATGGGGGAAATGTTACCTAAAGAATGATATCCTTTCAATGGAGAGATGAAAAAATATGGGCTTGTAGTGGCTCAAATGTAGAAAATAACGTTTGATGAGATGTAAGCTTGAGGAGTGCGAGGTCGTCGTATCAGCTTTTATCTAGAAAAAAACGATATCGTACGCTTGAAGGAGAGAACTATTCTAATCCACTTTGTTTTACAATTTCATTCTTCACCAACATCTTGCGTTAGAACTTCCCAAGGTGAAATTGGGGCCTCCTCCTCAATCTTTTGGCTTACCATTGTGCATTGAAAAAGTGATGCTTAGACAGATGTAATGGTTTTAAAAACAAAGTATAACACATTGAAAAAAAGAGAGTTACAGACGCATAGCGGATACGGATTCGTCAAAAGAATTGACAACATAGAAAAGGGTAGGAATCTAGATAGACTTCTCTTGCGGGGATAATTCCATGTTGCGACGTGAGCTTGTTCTATCGTTTTCTTATCCCTTTTTTTCATAAGCCCCCCTTCTAAGGTCGGTCCTTCCTGATGATCATTTCCCCCTTTTGCCATACTTTTTTTTATCTCGGTGGAGTGGCCTCTTTCTTGTGGAAAGGATTCTGTGAGTTTCACTAAGGCTTTTATCCATCAATGCCTAATAAAGCGAGACGTTCTCAATATGTTATTTCTGAAAACGGAAGAAGTCTTTTCTTAGACTCCATATCACGGAAAACATATTTATGAAGCATAGCGACGCTTCTTGCTTGAAGTGACTGTGCTCCTCGCAGCAGTTTAAATATTGTCACGACGCGCGGAAGTCCGTTGAAAAACTATAAAAACCGGACGGAAGACCAGTCGCTGGCAGAGCGCAATGCAAAAAACGAAACAAACCACAGCCTATGGCCCTCCTTATAAAGTAGACCCTACGTTGGTAATGGCTGAGACAGCTATCGCTACCCTATTTCTATGATGTATTCTGCTTAGAGATCGCCACAAGCCAGGCAATATCCCTAGCCCTTCCCCTTCCTGTCCGTAGGACTTGGACAACAAATCCAATTCTTCCTGCAATGCCAACCCTTCTTCGCGAACACATAACCTATTCTGGAGCGAAGAGCTAGCCCCATTGCATGCCTGGCTAATGAGCCGTACGACCTCAGGAGAATATCGAGAACTGCATATTTTTTCTCTGAAACCTTTGCACGCACCAACCGCTGCGTCCAGAATTTTCACTTCGAACTTGATAAGCCGTTTGGATGGCAACGGCTCGTTCTCTTCGCATCCATATAACTCGTGTGCCTCTCGATCCACCTTGACCCACCTTTCTTCTAGGGAGTCAATGCATGGCGACTTCATTGTTAGAGTAATGGCAGTCAAAGCGCACCCAGACATCATCCTTAACAGAACCTGAAAGATTCTACACTCTTTAGGAAGATTCGGAGACTTACGCTTTACAACGCTCCTCTCACATTGTTGGACATAGCCGATCAATAAACTCTGAAATTCTCTAACATCTTGGTGCATCCCTAAGACCTCCATCCCCCTTGATTTTTTTGGAGGGAACAAGCGCACCATTTGTTTTTTCTTTGTTGATACAACGAACAGAAAAAGGGTCCTCGCACTTTTCTCCTCCACTTGGGCAAGAACGCAAACCACTCCCTCTTTATCGCGCAATGTCTCGCGCAGAGACCTTGCGAACTCTTTTGAGGAGAGTTCAGCTTGCCTGGCGCGCTCTCTTCGGTCTTTTATCTTGCCAACATCGGGGCTATGAATCACGATAAAAGACATCGGACAGTCCGCTATTACATTTAGGGCAGCCAAAACAGTGACTAAAACCCCCGTTGAAGAGCTCTCTCCAGATTGCGCGAATTGCGAGATGGCTTCCTTGACATCTTCGCTTGGAACAAATGCTTGATCTATTAGGGGAACCTGCCCCCAGTCAGTTTTCTTGTAAGAAACGACAGAGAACTTGGTTGGATTTCCAACAGATAACATAACTTCCTCCTTCGGGCTTATGAAAGAGCGTATACCAGAGCACACCACCGCCTCCATTGCAACCCTTTGTTAAGGCGCCGGTTACCGATGTTGACTAGCGGCTGGCAAACGAAGTTAGTGAACAATAAATGAGTAAAAATTGCAACAACAATTTTTATGCAAACAAAAATTTTTTTGTTTGCAATGTGGTCTTGTTAGTACGCGGGGGGCAGCGGGTGAACCGGTGCTCCTTCTTCCTTACAGCCAGCAAGATCCCCGCTAGACCTCCCCTCTTTCACCTTTGGATACTCAACTTGAATTGCAGGCTTGAAGTAGGAAGAAGGCCGTTGCATCATCCTCCTGATCGGTCGACTTGATATAAAAAATCATGGAGGCCCGAGAGAAATACTCAAAATTTATAATCATTACAAGCTTTTCATCAAGAATGATTTAAGGGTATGCGTTCACGGGGGGCGCGTCGTACGAATCTGTACCCAATTTAACCGTTCAGCCATATGTTTATTTTCTTGAAAATCAACGTTTTAAATTAATTTTTTTTGAGAAAATTTTATGAAATTTTTTGCGCACTTCGCTTTTTCGACCTACGCAATAAGACTGTTGCATAACCTCTTCCTTATGAAGGTAGAGAGCTGGTAAAATCTTTTCAGACATAAGGAGAACCGAAAGCAAGGAGATATGAAATGTCATTTTTTCTTTTAGGAGCGAATGAGCGAATTGGAAAGACAAACAAGCTTATTAAACTTTTCAAACTTAAGACTGTTGCATAACTTCTGATTGACCAACTGAATGTGAAAAACCATGGGAATTCAAGCGAAGGGCCCAAAATTTACAGTCTAAGTAAGTTTTTCATTATAAATTGCTTATACATATTTTCCTCTTTTTTATTTTCGTTGTGCCACATGGCTTGATGATCAACGACAAGCTCTAAGGGAAGTTATGCAACGGTCTTAACTTGTTAACTGGGACCGTGTAGACAAATGTTTGAGCAGTCTCCGCAAGAATGCGCTTTATTCCCTCGGGGGACCTAAAGGATATAATAAACTCTCTATGTTCAAAGCAATCTTATTGAGCCAGTGGTACAACTTGAGCGATATAGGGCTCGA
>Ga0049116_10000134_pt1 | contig 16411 bp, 17 predicted proteins | sample WorMetvacBELIZE2_FD_55049 | JGI IMG/M metagenome (GOLD analysis project Ga0049116, IMG submission 55049) | Marine gutless worms symbiont microbial communities from Max Planck institute for Marine Microbiology, Germany - Olavius vacuus BELIZE.2 | ecosystem: Host-associated > Annelida > Digestive...
TTATTAGCCTAATGATTGCTTTAAAAATTACCTTAAAGTTTTTATTTTTGCTGGTTTTTTTTTCAAGTGCAGCAAATGCTTTAAGTTCAAGTAAACCAAGCAGTAATAAAAAAAATCAATCAATAACGATTGCGGCGGCTTCAGATCTGAAATTTGTTATGGATGAAATTATTGAAAGCTTTTTACTAAAAAATCAAAATATTAATATCAAAAAAATTTATGGTTCTTCAGGTAAGTTTTATCATCAAATAATAAATCAAGCCCCTTTTGATATATATTTTTCCGCCGATAATAAATATCCAAAACTACTAATTCAACAAGGTGCTGTCGAAGGCGAAGCTTCAACTTATGCTTTTGGTAGATTGGTATTATTTAGCAATAGCTTATCCCAAGATCAAATAACTTTTAAAAATTTACAAAATTCGCAAATAAAAAAAATTGCGATAGCCAATCCCCGCCATGCTCCATACGGNATGAGGGCAGTTGAATCATTGAAATATGCTCAAGTTTTTCCAGATATAAAAGATAAGCTAGTATATGGTGATAATATTGCTCATACTGCCCAATTTATTCAAACTAAAAATGCTCAAATTGGTATTATTGCACTTGCGCTGGTTAAAAATCCCAGTTTACAAAAAGGTCATTTTTGGCTAATACCAAAATCTTGGCATCAACCAATTGAGCAAACTTTCATTGTTACTAATTATGGTAAAAAAAAATCAGCAGTATTTGAATTTATCGAATTTTTCCAAAACGAGCAATCTCAAAAAATTTTAAAAAAATACGGTTTCGAATTACCGAATTAATAAATGCTTACAGATTCTGATTTTGATGCACTTTGGCTATCAATTAAATTAGCATCAATCGTTACGATAATCTTATTATTAATCGGAACTCCAATAGCTTGGTGGCTGGCTCGAACTACTTCCAGATTACGGATAATAATTTCATCAATAGTCTCAATTCCCATTGTTTTACCACCAACTGTAATTGGCTTTTATTTTTTATTAGCAATGTCACCCGAAGGTGTTATTGGGGTGATTACCGAAAGTTTTGGCATTAAACCATTAGCATTTACTTTTACCGGATTGGTTGTTGCTTCCACTTTCTATTCATTACCATTCATGGTGCAACCATTGCAAAATGCATTTATCAATGTCGGAAATCGTCCGCTGGAAATAGCTGCAACACTTCGGGCATCACCAATTGATACATTTATAAATGTAATTTTACCGATTACCAAAGTTGGGTATATCAGCGCAATTATCTTAACTTTTACTCATACTATTGGGGAGTTTGGTGTAGTTTTAATGATAGGGGGCAACATCCCAGAAGTTACCAGAGTGGTTTCAGTGCAAATTTATGATTATGTTGAAACATTTGAATATGCAAATGCCCATCGTTTATCTTTAATAATGCTCGGATTTACTTTTATAACATTAATAATCTTGTTTATTTTGCAAATAAAACCATTACCAAGAAAGGGGGCAAATCTTGTCTGAGATTTATGCTCGCTTTCAAGTAAATAAAACTAATTTTAATTTTGATATCGATCTAGCATTTCCCAGTTCAGGTATCACTTCTGTTTTTGGTCCATCAGGTTCTGGCAAAACTACATTTTTAAGAGCTCTTGCGGGATTGGATAGTAAGCATTATCAAGTTGCAAAACTAGTAGTAAATGGAAATACTTGGCATGATCAAAAAATATTTTTACCAGCTTATCAACGGGCAGTTGGTTTTGTTTTTCAAGAGGTCAACTTATTTGAACATCTAAATGTAATTGGTAATATCAAGTTTGGTTTTAACCGAACTCGAAATCCTAATCAAAAGTTATTAGAACAGACAATCGAATTATTCGGACTAAAAGCGTTATTAGAACGAAAAGTCGAAAAACTCTCAGGCGGCGAAAAACAAAGAGTAGGGCTTGCTCGGGCAATTGCAGTTAATCCGGAAATACTATTAATGGATGAACCGCTAGCCTCGCTTGATTATGAGCGCAAAAATGAAATAATGCCTTATTTAGAAAAACTTCATGAAGAATTAGATATTCCCATTGTTTATGTAACTCATTCAATTGATGAAGTTATGCGGTTGGCAGATTATTTAATTTTACTAAAAGAAGGCAAAGTGAGTGCATCTGGAGAGATGGTTTCGACGATTGCAAAAATTAATCATTGGTCGAATTGGCGAAAGGAAACCGCAGTAGTTTTAGAATGCAAAGTCGCAGAAATTGATCAAAAATGGCATTTAGCAAAACTAGCTTTTGAAGGCGGGTTTATTTGGGTTAAAGATTTAGGTTGGCAGATTGGTCAAAAAAGAAGAGTGCGAATAATGGCTCAGGATGTGTCGTTGGCGCTTGAAGTTTACCCTAGTACTATTCAAAATATTATTCAAGTTGAAGTAATTGAAGTTAAAGACGATCCAGATCATCCAGCTTCGGTTTTAGTATGGCTAAAACCCTGCGACTTGGAAAAAAATCAAAATAACATCGAAATAATCTCGGCAATCACTAAAAAATCGCTGGATAATTTAAATATTAAAATTGGCACAAAAATTAATGCTCAGATTAAATCTGTTGCAGTGATTAATTAAATAAGATAAAACCAAAGTAGTTTTGATATTCTTTGGTATATATAATCAATTTGATTTTAAAAAATAATAAATAATGGAAAGCGAAAAAGGAATAACCAAATATTTTGGGGTTAATCTTGCAGAAATATTATCAAACAAAATCTTAATAGTCTATCCAAAATTTGATAAAAAATCTTATATTAAAGCTGTCAGTATTCAATGCCCTAAACTAAGTTATAGCCAAAGAATTGATCTGCATGCACAGTTATTATGCCAATATCTGCCAAATAATTATCAGGAAGCTATTAATATATTAAAGCAAATTCTCGGGGAGGAAAATCCCAGTGAAACCGGTATGTTCGCAATATATTATTGGATTATGCCAATCGCAAAATATGTTGAAATATATGGTTTGCATGACTTTTCGGTTTCAATGCAAGCAATAGCTGAAATTACTAAAAGGAATACCGGTGAATATGCTGTTCGACCATTTCTCAGGAAATATCCTGAAAAAACAATTGAAATCCTAAGTCTATGGGCGCAATCAGAAAATTTTCATTTACGAAGATTGGCTTCAGAAGGCACTCGTCCGAAACTTCCCTGGTCAACAAAGCTGGATATTTTTATAGATAATCCCGAACCGGTATTTAAAATTTTATCAATTTTAAAAGAAGACAATATTAGATTCGTGCAAAAATCAGTCGCAAATAACATAACCGATTATCTAAAGGTCAACTATGAATCAGCCAAAGAGCTCTTACAACTATGGTCAAAATCTAACAATAAAAATACTCAGTGGATCATCAAATACTCGACTAGAAAAATTTCTGTAAAATTGTAATAATCTGAATTGAATAAGTAAAGAATTGATTATGCAAAGTTATTTCAATTGAAAAAAACTATAGTAATTTCTATTTTTTCAATTGCTTCAATATATCTCTAATTAATGCTATATCAGTTTCTCGTGATAGCGAAGGGGCATGACCGCAATCGTTAAATTCTGTAATTCTAGGTTTAGGTCCGCTATTTTGCATTTTATCAATTATTTCTTTATTTAAAATATCTGATTGCATCCCCCACAAAACATGGGTAGGTAATGTGATTGAATTATAAAGCTCCCAAATACTTAAATTTTCAGCTTTTTCGGCTGCTTTGGTAAAGACTTCGGCAATCTTAGGATCATAATGTAATGTCAATTGGCCGCTATCGGTGCGTCGCATCGAACTTCGGGTAATTCGTTGCCAAAATTTATCACTGGTTGGACCGAAAGCAGCATAAGTAGTTTTGATTGCTTGTTCGGCTTCTTGGTAATTTTTAAATCTGGGAAAATGAACAGTTACATATTCACGAATGCGATCTAATCCTGCTTGGGGGATTTCCGGTCCAATATCATTTAATATTAAACAATTTAATCTGCTAGCTTCTGGATTACCGCTTGCTAAAATCATGCCGATTAATCCTCCCATCGAAGTTCCCAACCATGCAGTTTTTTTTATATTAAAAAAATCTAATAAAGCGATAGCCAATTTGCTGTAATATCCCGAGTTGTATTCTTCCTCCGGTTTTGTAGACCAGCTAGATAAACCCCGACCAATAGTATCAGGACAAATAATGAAATACTCATCTGCAAGATTTGCGGCTAATTCGTCAAAATCCCGGCAATTTCTTACCAACCCATGCCACATAACTAATGAAGGTTTTTTTGAATCTCCCCATAAAGTAACATGAATTTCATGATCCAAAATATTAATAAAAGAATGAGTAGGAGAATGCATAATAACACTCCTATTGTTTTGAAAATTTGCTAAATAAATTCATAATTGAATGCCATAAATTAAAAGATTTAACTACCTTGCCTTTTAACATAAGTGTGCCGGCAATTCCCCGAGGAAAATTATATACCAGTAGAATGAATACGATTCCCAACCACAATAACCAACGATCAGGATTAATTAATTCAGGTATAAGGGGTATAGTTGAAAATGTATTTGCCGCAACTTCCATTATTTCGCGTAAATAATATTGCGCTAAAACCATAAGAGTTGCCCCAATAACTGAACCCCACAAGGTACCAATGCCGCCGATAACTACCATTAATAAAATATCCAACATTATCGCAAAACTCAATGTAACTTCCGGACCAGAATATTTAAGCCAAACTGCGTAAATTGATCCAGCTAAAGAAGCAAAGAGTGCGGCAATGCAAAAAACTATTGTTCGATATACCAACACAGAGTAGCCGATTGCTTCTGCTCTTACTTCATTTTCACGTATGGCTTTTAAAACCGTACCAAAAGGTGAGCCTACTAATCTCAATAACAGAAGAAACATTGCAAACGACGAAATAAAAACAAAATAATATGATGCTAATTTGCCGTTTAGTTTTACCCCCAGTAATCTAACTACTTTACCACTATCATCAGTAAATAATTTAGTTGAAGTTTTGAGTAGTTCTGGAACTTTGTAGGTAATTCCGTCTTCACCACCGGTAAAATCAGAAAATTGGGATGCTAATACTAAAACCACGCTAGCTACTGCAAGAGTTACCATCGCAAAAAAAATAGCTTTTACTCTAAGGGATAATAATCCAATAGCGATAGCAACAATAATTGAAACGAAAGCTCCTGCTATTGAACCGTAAAAAAAAGAACTCCAGCTTGCACCTAGATGTTTTAGTGCTAAAGCACAACCATAAGCTCCAAAACCAAAGAACATAGTATGAGCAAAACTAACGATACCAGTAAATCCAATTAGTAGATCATAGCTTGCAACGAGGACGATGAATATACATATTCGAGCAGCTACTTCAATCGAACGTATATCTTGGAATAAAAAAGGTGCAAATAGTAAAATAAAGGCAGTTACGATTACCAATAATTTTATCGATATTGAACCTTTAGTTGTCATAGCATCCATTAGCAAATATTATTTAATAATTGGCAGTAAACCTTTTGGTCGCCATAATAGAATTATCATCATAATTAACATATTGCTTGCCAGAGCTAATTTGGGTGCAAGGTAACCGACATAATTTGCCACCAGCCCGACAATTATCGCTCCCACTAATGTTCCGGTAACCGATCCCAAACCGCCAATGATTACAATGATAAATACAATAATTAAAACCTCAGTGCCCATTGCCGGAGTTATTAATGTCTGATAACCCGCCCACATAACGCCCCCCAAAGCTGCAAGAGCAGATCCAATTATAAAAACCAGCAAAAATAATCGGTCAATATGATATCCCAGTGCCTCTACCATTTCCCGGTTTTCAACTCCGGCCCTAATTAATAAACCAATTCGGGTGCGTTGGAGTAAAAAATATAAACCTAGAAAAACTATGATTCCCAGTAATAATGCATAAATGCGATAAATTGAAATTGAAACATCACCCCAGATCCAAGTGTCTCTTAGAAAATTTGGTAATAATACTGTGATTGGGGTGCCACCCCAAATAGTTAATACTATCTGTTCTACAACAATCAGAGCCCCCATAGTAATTAAGATCTGTCGTAAATGATCTTGATAAACCGGCTTTATTATTATCGATTCAAAAAACCAACCGGCTATTATTCCTAACATTATTGCAGCCGCAATTGCGCTAAACAATGCAAAAGCCATTAAAAAAATATTATTTCCGGTAAGCCAGGAACCCAATGCAGATAAAACTGATACTGCTATGTATGCGCCTAATGTTATAAAAGCAGGGTGCCCAAAATTAAGCACACCCATTAAACCAAAAGTTAATGATAATCCCGAAGCCATTAAAAAAAACATCAAACCCATAGTTAAACCTGCAATTGTCAGATTTATCCAGCTTGAGGTAACATCAATTAAGATAAAACCAATTAATGCGATGGCTAAGGGTAGTAAATAAATCCCACCGATTTTATTGATGATATTTAAAATTTTCTTCATAGTTATACTGCTAAACTTAACATTTGTTTTTGCAATTGTTGATCAGCTTTAAAATTTTTCATCTCGCCGGTATAAATAATCTGACCATCGTCAATTACAGCAACATCACAACCGATATTACTTGCAAATTGAAAATTTTGTTCAACTAATAAAATTGTTGAAGAAGTTGAGATTTCAGTAAATGCTGTGGACATGGAATCAATAATTGTAGGAGCTAACCCTTTAGTCGGTTCATCAACTAAAATTAATTTTTTAGGTTCGACAATTGCCCGAGCAATAGCTAACATTTGCTTTTGACCACCTGAAAGCGCCCATGCTTGTTTATGCCAAAATGTTTTTAATGCCGGGAAAAGTTGAAAAATTCTTTCAATTTTCTCCTCATCAAATTTACCTTTATTGGTAGCTAAAATTAAATTTTCTTCAACACTTAACCCGCCAAAAATTTCCATATCTTCCGGAACATAGGCGATGCCTAGTTTTGCAATATCAACGGTTGGCATGTTAGTGATATCTTGATCTAGAAAACTAATTTTTCCATCTGCAGTTTTCCACAAACCCATAATTGATCGTAAGGTTGTGGTTTTACCAGCACCATTACGCCCTAGTAATACAAATACTCCTCCGGCTTTTACTTCAAAAGATACATTATGCAATATTGAATATTGCCCAATATTGGTCTTAATGTTATTTAGTGAAAGTAAGCTCATTGTTTGTTAATGCCGGTAGTTCCTAGATAAACATCAGCAACAATTTGACTATTCATTACTTCAGTAGGCTGACCATCTGCAACAAGTTCACCATTATGTAAAACTACAATTCGATCGGCTAAAGCTTTAACAACTTCCATTTTATGTTCAACTAATAATATTGTTTTAGATTTATCTTTTTTTAAATTAGCAATCAGTTCTAAAACAAAAGGGGTATGATCCATTCCCATACCGGCGGTTGGCTCATCAAACATATAAATATCAGGTTCCATTGCCATAAGCATAGCTACTTCCAGTTTTCGTTGATCGCCATGCGACAAACTTGCTGAAGTCATTGATGCAAAATTAGTAAGTTTTGTTGCTTTTAAATAAATTGATGCTTTGGAAATTAATTCATTAAACCCTGATACCGAGCGAAAAAAATGCCAACCATCACCTGAGTTTGCTTGAGTTGCTAAACGGACATTTTCTAATACTGTTAGATGGGGAAATAAATTAGTGAGTTGAAAAGCCCGCCCAATACCATTATGAGCCCTTTGAGATGGAGATAATTTAGTAATATCAATACCGTCCTTTTCAACCAATCCTTCACTGGCATTTAATTGTCCGGATATTAAATTGAAGTAAGTTGTTTTTCCAGCCCCATTTGGACCAACAATTACCGTTAATTCACCGGGATAAAATTCCAACGAAATCCGATTAACTGCAACATGACCACCAAAATTAATAGTTAAATCTGTTGTTTTTAATGATGGCTTGCTCATTAATTACAATTTGAAATTACTAAGATCTTATAAATCAATTAGATATTCAGAAAGCTGAAATTTTAATAGAAATACCTTACTAAGCTACTATTATCTACTCATTTATCATAAGCTGTAAATAAGTAGATAACTAGTAGGAAGATATTTTTTTGCAGAAAATATCGATAATTAAAACCTTTGATAAATTAGACTCTTAATTTTTTCTACCCAATGGAATATCCATTTCCTCAGCTTTGATCTCTCTGACTTTTTCAGGAATTGCCCATTTAACATTATCATCAACTTTGATTTTAAAATGGGTCATATTTTGCAAAGCCTGATGATCTTCAGGTCTAAACATCATTGGTCCTTTGGGGGTATCCCATTTCATTCCTTCCATAGCTTCAATTAACCCCTCGGTATCTAAAGTTTTTGCATTTTTTAGAGCCTGGACTACAGCAATAGCTGCTGACATTCCCCCAGCATGAAAAAAATCGGGTGGAGAATCATAACGCTTTTGATGTTCTGCTTTCAGCCAAGTATTTTCTTTATTATCATGGTTTTCATAATAATAATAAATCGCACCTTCCATTCCGGGGACTCGTTTGTAAGTTGGCAAAACTGGTAATATGTGTCCGCCGGTTGAGATTTCAATATCATACCTTTCTGGTTTCATTGCCAATACTTTACCCATAATATCACCGCCTCCGGCAACATATAAGAAGATTACTTTACGCCCCTTTTTGTCTTTAAGCGCATTAAATACTCTTTCAATCGCTGCAGTAAAATCGGTAGTTTTTAAAGGAACATATTCCTCAGTAACGACAGTTGCCCCCGTGCCCTTAAGAACATGTTTAAATGCTTTAATGGCGTCTTTCCCAAATAAATAATCTTCAGCAATTGTTGCAATAAAAAGATTTTTATCCGGTCTTAGAGCAATTGCCTGTGCTTGCACATCCATTGAAGAATTGCGAGAAGTTTTAAATACATAACGATTACTATCGGGACCGGTTAGACTATCTGCCACTGCAGGTTCTACTAATAAAATCTTTTCATATTCTTCTGCTATTGGTAATAATCCCTTAGTTACCCCTGAAGAGGTTGCACCTACAGCTAATAAAACTTCATCATCTCCATAAGCTTCTGCCAATACCGCGCGCGCAACATCTGGTTTGAACTTTGTATCTTTTTTTATGATCTCAATTGGTCGTCCTCTAACCATATTAGTTCCATTTGTCGCATACTCAATCCCTAATTCAAATCCAACTTGAGCTTGTTTAGAATAGACTTCAAAATTACTTCCTGAAAGCCCGTGGACTAAAGCAATTTTAATTGGATCTGCTGCCCAAGCATTACTTGTTGAGATTACTGATAATAAAAATCCAAATATTAAATAATCAAATTTCTTCATTTTCCCTCCTAATATTTTAATAAGCCGAATTATTATACATAAATTATGTTTTATTTTTAAATGAGTTTTAGTAATTATAAATTGAGCGAAATATTTACTTTTCTCTTTTTGTAAACTTTTCATTTATTAGCTTGAATCAATAATTATTTCTAAAAGACCGAGAAAGTGATAATATATTTGCATGTAAATTTTTAGGAGATAGTAATGTCATATATTGATGGATTTGTAGCTGCAGTGCCGACAGTTAATAAAGAAAAATATTTAGCACATGTAAAAGATGCAGCAAAAATGTTTAAAGAATTTGGAGCAATAAAATTAGTTGAATGTTGGGGAGATGATGTGCCGCAAGGTAAGCTTACCTCATTTCCGATGGCTGTAAAATGTAAAGAAGATGAAACCGTTGTTTTTTCCTGGGCCCTATGGCCCAATAAAAAAGCTAGAGATGAGGGTATGAAAAAAATGATGGATGATCCGCGAATGGATTTAGATAAAAATCCCATGCCATTTGATACCAACCGAATGATATTTGGCGGCTTTGAAATTATTCTAGATGAGTAGTTTTTGGATGCTAGAAACTTGTTATAGTTTTTCGGGTATATTGAAAAGTAGGGTATCAAAAAACAGATTGATGTTGAAAATGCTTCTGATAAAAAAAATCCGAACAATGTTCGGATTTAATTTTTATATTAAAGTTATTTCTTAGTTTTCTTTGGAGGAGTTTTTTTCGCAGAAGTTTTTTTAGAAGATGTTTTTTTTGCTGTAGTTTTCTTTGCCGGTGATTTTTTAACAGCTGCTTTTTTACTTACAGTTTTTTTAGCAGTTGTTTTTTTAGCAGTCGTTTTTTTCGCTGTTGTTTTTTTAGCAGACGCTTTTTTTGTCGGAGCCTTTTTGGCTACGGTCTTTTTAACTGGTGACTTTTTAGCTGTTACTTTTTTTGTTGTGGTTTTCTTAGCTGCTACTTTTTTGCTAGGACTCTTTTTTGCTGTAGCCTTTTTTGTAGCTGTTTTTTTTGTTGTGGATTTTTTAGCCGTTGCCATAAATACCTCCAATCAAATAATGAATATGATAATTATTATCTAAGAAAATAAATGTTGAATGATAATTAAATTTTTTATAAATCTTTTTTTAGTTTATTATCATTTTGACAACAACAATATTGTCTACAAAATATATTTTTGCTGAGTATATGACAATAAAAATTATTAAAAAATTAAATTATTTTTTTAATTTCTTTAATAATATTTTCAGTTGTAAATCCAAATTTTGAAAATAATTTTTCGGCAGGGGCTGAATAGCCATAAGTATCAATACCGATAACTTTCCCCGTAAGACCTGCCCATCCTTTCCAATATTGACTTTGAGCCGCCTCAATTGCTAATCTAGGAATACCATCGGGTAATACTTGTTGCTGATATGATAAATTTTGTTTACTAAAGACTTCTGCGCAAGGCATTGAAACAATCTTAATGTTTATCCCTTTTTTATCTAGCTCAACTTTAACCGATATTGCTAGTTCAACTTCTGAACCGGTGGCAATAATTACAGCTTTGGGATTTTGACAGTCAGATATTACATATCCCCCTTTGGCAATATCTTTTTCTTGTTGACTAGTCCGATTTAATTGATTTAGGCTTTGTCGAGAAAGAGCAAGAACATTTGGTGTCTTAGTCGAAGAAATTGCTTGTTGCCATGCAATTGCAGTTTCAATAGCATCAGCTGGGCGCCAAACATTAACATTTGGAATTAATCGTAAACTAGGTAATTGTTCAATTGGCTGATGTGTTGGTCCATCTTCACCTAAACCGATTGAATCGTGGGTAAAAATATATATAATCGGTTGCTCCATTAATGCGGCCATCCTAATTGCATTTCTTGCATAATCAGAAAAAACTAAAAAAGTTGCAGCATATACTTTAAATCCTTGATGCAAAGAAATTCCGGTTGCGATAGCGCACATTCCAAATTCCCTTACTCCAAAAGAAATATTATTTGCATCAAAATTATTCATCAAGTCTATTGAATGTTTAGTTTCGGTTAAATTAGAACCTGCCAGATCAGCAGAACCACCAATTAATTCTGGNATAAATTCCGAAAAAAATTCAATACACATTTGGCTAACTCTTCTGGTAGCAATAGGTTTAGTTATTTCCCGTATTTTATTTACTAGATTTTGGTATTCGAAATTTGCAGGAAGTTTTTTGTCAAATCTGCGTTTCAATTCAGCAGCAAGTTCGGGGTATTTTTGCGAGTAATTTTTAAAAAGAATATCCCATTCTTGTTCTAAGTGTTTACCTTTTTCTTGAAAGTCCCATTTCTCGATTACATCTGATGGTATTTCAAAAGGCGGATTATGCCATTTTATATTTTCACGAGTTGCTTGAATTTCTTTTTCTCCCAAAGGGGATCCGTGAGTTTTTTCACTTCCTGACATATTGGGAGAGCCTTGTCCAATATTGGTTTTACAAATAATAATTGTAGGTCTTGATTGTTCACNTTTANCATTAACAATTGCGTTTTCAATTTCTTCNATATTATGACCATCAATATCGTTGATTACATTCCACCCATAGCTTTGAAAGCGTTGTTGATGATTATCACTAAACCAATTTTGAGTATTTCCATCGATAGANATTTCATTTGAATCATAAAATAAAATTAATTTATTTAGTTTCCAGGTGCCGGCAAGTGAACATGCTTCATGAGATATTCCTTCCATTAAGCAACCGTCACCTGCAAATACATATGTATGATGATCAATTATCGGAAATTCGGGTCGATTAAATCTTTGAGCAAGAATTTTTTCAGCTAGAGCAAATCCAACAGCATTAGCTAATCCTTGACCTAAGGGACCGGTAGTCGTTTCAACTCCACAGGTATGACCAAATTCGGGATGCCCGGGAGTTTTGGAGTCAAGTTGGCGAAAATTAATTAATTCATCTATTGATAAATCATATCCAGATAAATATAAAAGCGAATACAAAAGCATTGAAGCATGTCCGTTAGACAATATAAACCGATCACGATTTTGCCAATTAGGATTGCCGGGATTATGTTTTAAATACTTACGCCATAATATATCAGCAATATCTGCCATCCCCATAGGCGCACCGGGATGTCCGGAATTTGCTTTTTGAATCGCATCAATTGTAAGTGTTCGAATTGCATTTGCTGTTTTTAGATGTTTTATTTTCATTTTAAAACTCTAGATCTTTTTAAATTTTTATTCTGAAAATTAGAATTTTTTTATTTGTTGAAGTAATTTTTTCGACAATATCAGAATTTAAATTTTTACAAGTTCAATACTTGTCCTTGCAAATATTTAATTGATTGAGATTTTATTTTGGAGACTTTCTATGGCAATTTATCCAAATCTAAAAGAAGATATTGCATTAATCAAATTATTTCCATTTAATCGAACAACCAATCGCCGGGTTTTGCACCGCAGGAGCCTTACCGGTTTTTACAATTTCTTCAATTGCAAAATAAAGCTCTCTTTTGGAGTTGGTTTTGAATTCACGACCACTATCATCCAATCGTCCATGATATAAAATCGTTGCCTGGGAATTTAATCCATAAAATTCTGGAGTGCAAGCTACATCATATTTTTTAGCGATCTCTTGCGATTCATCGTGTAAATATGGGAAAGGATATTTTTTTTGTTGGGCAATTTTGACCATATTGTCAAAACTGTCATCGGGAAAATTTATTGCATCATTACTATTAATGGCAACAAGATTTACTCCGAGTATTTGCAGATCACTTGTAAGCTCAATTATCCGATCTTGGATGGCCATTACAAATGGACAGTGATTACAAATAAATCCAATAACCAAGCCATTCTCACCCATACAATCTTGTAGATTTTTAAAACTTCCGTCAATATTCTTGAGATTAAAATCAGGGGCAGAGCGACCTAACATTCCATCTTTTGATTCTACAGCAGGCATTTTTTCTCCTTGTTACTTAGTAAAAATATAAACTGGGTCTCGATCCATTAATGCTTGACATTTATTACAGATAGTATTTTTAACTTCCTGTACTTGATAACATTTGTTGCAGCAAATAAAAGTTTTGGATTGATCCGGTTCTTCAGATTGTTCGAGCTTTATATTATTATTTTGATTGTCAGAATTAGGTTGGTTTATGTTTATTGGTTTTAGACTCTCTTTTTTAATCAGCGGCGATAGTTTTACTGTGGAATCAATATCCTGATTAGAAAGATACTGTGTATTGCTATCTTGAAATTGAATGTTATTTGATGCCTGAAGACGATTTTCAGCTATGGTTTTATCATATTCAATATTGATATTCGAAGAAGATGAGGTTTTAGGAAACATTTGCTTTTGTTCCCATAACAAATTTAAAATGTCATTTTCTAATTTTTTCGATGAAAAAATATACGAATCAGCCCGATCCATAATGGCATTACATTTTTCACAAGTTTGATTTTCCACAAGTTGGACTTTGTAACAATTGAAACAACATATAACTTCGAATTCAGGAATGTCGTCGGTTTCATTATTTGCAACAGAACCGATATCAAGATGCTCAGATGACGGTTTATTATCGTCTGTTGGAGGTGGTTTATTTACAATTGATTTTTGAATTGGACGATTTTCATCAGCTAGGATAAACTCAGGTTTGCGCATCATAATAGCTCCGCATTCCTGGCAAATATCATGAGCTGCTGACTGAATATGCGAGCATTGATGGCATTTAATTTTATTCATATTCAGATATATTGAATTACTGACCAAATGATATTTAGTAATTATATTATTTAATATTAAAAGTAAAAATTATATTTACTAAAAAAATGCAGAATAAAACCCACCTTTTGATTTTCGCTACTGATAATACTGCAGATGCTTTAATTGATTTACTACCATCAAATAAATTTAATATCGATAAAATTACTTTACTTGAAATTGAAAAGTTGGAAATAAATCAAAACCAAATATTAAATTTTGATATTTTAATTTTTACCAGTATCAATTCAATTACCTGCTCTAACAAGTATTTTATTGACCTAAAAAAACGAAATCCAAAACTAACAACATTTTGTATGGGTAAGCAATCCTATAATTTTTTAAGAAAGAACTTTGATAAAGTTTTTTACCCAAAAAATGGCAATGATAGTGAAGCATTAATAAGCGAAATAATTACACAAATAAATTCGCTAACAAATAAAAAAATCGCAATTTTCAAAGGAATTGGAGGTCGCAATTATCTTCAAACAGCACTATCAGAAATGGAAAGTGAAGTAAAAGTTTTTAATATTTATCGACGAAAACCCATAATCCAAAATGCAGAAAAATTAAATAATCTGATAAAAAATATTGAAAATAAAAATCAAGCAATTAATATTATTTTAAGTAGCCAAAGTTTGGAGATTTTGAATAAAGCATATAAACAGCATATAATTAGTCAAAATGCTTTTGATCAATTAATCGAGCTACCGGTTATTGTAAATCATTGGAAAATTCGCAATAAGGCAATAGAATACGGTTATAGAAATGTAATCTTGGCAGATAGCATGCAAAGCATCCCAGAGGTTATAAATACGCAGTTTTTTTGAAGGAAATTAATATGAATCAAAAAACCAAAAAATCTTCAGTAGTTGCAGGTGAAAAAAAATCTGAAGTGTCATCATCAACAAATCAAAAATCCCAACCGCCTAAGAATTCTAAAACTTCGATAAATAATAAAAATCAAAATTCCCAAAATTATCCGTCATTAATTATTTCAATAATTGCTCTGATTTTTGCAATCGCCGCAATAGCTGGAGCCTATTGGGCTTATCAAGAAAAAGAGTGCGAAAATTTCTAAAACCGATATTATTTCTGAGATAAATCAAAAAATTGATCAAGATATACAGCAATTACAAAATGCTGATCAATCAATTATTTCATCCGTAGATCAAATAAATCAAACTTTAGCATCTAGTCAGGATCAAACTACTCAAATGCAAGATAGCACAACTGAAAAAATTAATGCTATTAATCATGAGCTTAGTGAACAAATCAATGCATCTAAATCCGAATTACTAGCCCAAAATCAGGAATTACAAAGTGTAAATAGTGCGCTGCAAGAACGAATAGTATCACTAGAGAATGCTCAAAAAGTATTATTTGAAATTACCGATGAAATTCCTAGCCAAAAGATTTTATGGAAATTAATGGACATTGTTCAACTGCAAAAACAAGCTTTAAGATTTATTGAAATCAATAAAGAACCTCAAGCGGCTTTAGTTGCTTTAGAAAAATCTATTGTCGAGCTCAATCAACTAGATTTTGACGGACAAGCAAAATTTATTGAAAAGACCCAATCTGCAATTGTCGATGTTCGAAATCAAAATGAAAATAGTGTAGGTTTAATTTCCCAAGAAATTGCCAGCATTGGTAGAACAATTAAATCTCAACCGATGCGACAACAAACAGAAGTTGAGGATGAAAGCAATAATTCTGAAGAATCTATTTCAGAAAATAACAATAATCAGGCAACTAAACCATGGTATCAACAATTTGGCAGTGATATGCTCAAAGAAGCAAAGTCTTTAGTGCAAATTTATCCCGAAGATTATCCATTAGTGCCTCCCGGTGGAGAATTTTTTATCCGTGAGAATTTGGCTTTGAGTATTGAAACAATGCGATATGCGGCTATAACCAGGAATTCAAATTTATTGAGCCAGGAGATTTCCAAGATTAATCAATGGGTTGATACTTACTTTTTGGAAGATGACAATTTAGAAAAAATTAAAGAGCGGTTGAATACAATTGAAAAAACCAAATTAGATCTTGATAGTAGTAAATTAACCGAACTGATAAAAGTAGGTGAATTATTAGTAGATAAGTTTGGAGGTCAAAAATGAAATGGGTAATTCGAATTGCCTTATTAATTGCAATTGCTGCGATATTAATTTATTTTTATCCTCAAGATCCTGGTGAAGTTTATGTGCGATTGCCATTTTTTATTCCTCCTTTTAAGACCTCACCTTTAGTTTTTGTATTAGGATTAATAATAATCGTATTTTTAATATTTTCGATATTTAAATTATTAGT